>OIXH01002664.1_pt1 | contig 17258 bp, 19 predicted proteins | sample 1587741 | NCBI WGS metagenome assembly OIXH01 (sample SAMEA3888916, study PRJEB22519) | human gut metagenome | biome: human gut; feature: human-associated habitat; material: faeces | place: Denmark | collected 2011 | reverse complement strand
GATGGAAGATGATTGATATTGACAACTGGATGAGGGAGCTTGAGGAAGAGGAAGATATAGAAATCAAGAACAATGAGGAGTATCAGACCAAGCTCTTTGAGGAATATGTACTCCGTGGGTCAGACCATCAGGAGGAAAGAAGAAAACTGAATGAGAGGTATCTGTCCGGGGAGGAGCTCATGGGAGAGCATGGACTTAGAAAAGAACTTGCTGCCTTTGACATGTCATATTTTGGAAGGGCGTATCTTCCACACTACTTCATCCGGAAGTCACCACACTTCCATGAGGAGCTTGATGAGATATGGAGCCGGGGAGTAATGAAAGGAAGGAACCCTCTGAAGGAAGCAAAGGTCATATCAAGACTGAAGGGCTCCCGTCAGGTGGTGGCAGCTCCCCGTGGTCATGCAAAATCAACCAACTTCACATTCAAAGACAGTCTCCATGCCATCCTGTACGCATACAAGCACTACATTCTCATTCTGTCAGACTCTTCAGAACAGGCGGAAGGCTTTCTTGATGACATCAAGACAGAGCTTGAGGACAATGCAAACATTATCATGGACTTTGGCTCCCTGAAGGGAGACAAGGCATGGAGAACCGGAGTGATACTGACCAAGACAGACATCAAGGCGGAGGCAATAGGCTCCGGAAAGAAGGTCAGAGGTAGAAGACACCGGAACTGGAGACCTGACCTCATTGTACTGGATGATATTGAGAATGATGAGAATGTCAACACACCGGAGCAGAGGCGTAAGCTGAAGAATTGGTTTGACAAAGCAGTATCAAAAGCAGGGGATACCTACACAGACATCATGTATATAGGTACCATACTCCACTATGACTCCCTGCTCAACAATGTGCTTCAGAACCCAAGATATAAGACCAAGAAGTACAGGGCTGTCATATCAGAGGCAGTCAATACAAAGTTGTGGGATGAGTGGGAAAGCATCTACACCAACCTCTTCAATGAGAACCATGAGGAGGATGCAAGGACTTTCTATGAAGCCCATGAGGAAGAGATGCTCCTTGGAGCTGAAGTCCTTTGGGAAGAGAAGCTGTCCTACTATGACCTGATGGAGATTAAGGTATCCGAAGGTACAGCATCCTTCAATTCAGAGCTTCAGAATGACCCGATTGACCCGGAGAGTGCAACATTCAATCCTGAATGGTTCGATTATTATGAACCGGAGCTCATGGACTTCTCAAGTCCGGAGTTCGTCTTTGTAGGTGCAAATGACCCGTCACTTGGAAAGAATAAGAAGTCAGATACAAGCTCCATCATCAACCTTGCCCTGTCTACCAAGACCGGGTACATGTATGTGGTGGATGCCTCCGTAGAGAAAAGGAAGCCGGATGTCATCATTGAGGATGTGTTTGAGATGAACCGGAGACTGAAGAGGGACTGCAAGAAGGGCTTCTACAAGTTTGGTGTGGAAGTTGTCCAGTTCCAATACTTTTTCAAGGAGGTCATGGCTGCAAAGTCAGCCGAGGAAGGAGAGTATATCCCGATAGAGGAGATACAGTCAACGGTCAACAAGGTACTCCGTATTGAGTCATTGCAGCCTGTCATCAAGAACAAGTACCTGAAATTCAACCGGGAGCACAAGACACTCCTGAAACAGCTTCAGGAGTTCCCTATGGGAAAGAATGATGATGCTCCTGATGGTCTTCAGATGGCGGTGCAGCTTGCACAGACAGTCAAGGCGGTAGCATCAAAAGCAAATTACAAGACAGTCCTCCGGAGACGTTTCCGGATGGGTAAAGGTGCCTACTAGGAGGTGTGATACAGCATGGCAAAAAGAAAGAAAAGGAACCGGGGCGGAGGAGTACCCTTCAATCCGGATGTAGATACAGGAACAAAAAGACCCGTGACCGCAAGAGTGGCGGTTGGGGATGTCAATGACAAGTTCTCTGATTATCCATCCAACGGACTGACACCACGCAGGCTTGCCCGTATCTTTCGGGAAGCTGATGAAGGGAATGTCAGGGCACAGATGGAGCTCTTTGAGGAGATGGAGGAAAAGGATACACACCTCTTCTCACAGATGCAGACAAGAAAGCTTGCTGTGACGGGTCTTGATTGGGAAGTGCAGCCATTCTCTGAAGATGAGATTGACAAGGAGATAGCGGACTTCATAGATGAGCAGCTCAAGGGAATTGAGAACTTTGATGAAGTGCTCATTGATATGTTGGATGCCATTGGAAAGGGTATCAGCATCATGGAGCTTGCATGGACAGTAGAGGATGGAAGGAATGTCATTGAGGATATTGAGTATGTGCATCCTAAAAAGCTTGTGTGGGATAGTACCACGGATGAGCTGAAGGTATGCACAAGAGAGTATCCTTCCGGTGTGGAGCTTCCGGAGAATAAGTTCGTAGTACATAAGTACAAGGCAAAGTCAGGACACGCAAGCCGGGCAGGAATTATGAGGGTTGTCTCATGGATGTACCTGTTCAAGAACTATGACATCAAGGATTGGGTGAGCTTCTGTGAAGTGTTCGGTATGCCGCTCCGTCTTGGTAAGTATGATGCTTCTGCATCAGAGAGTGACAAGAAGCAGCTCATGGAAGCCATCATCAGTCTTGGAACGGATGCAGCCGGGATTGTGCCGAGCTCCACAATGATAGAGTTCATTGAGTCACAGAAGACCACAAGCGTAGAGATATATGAGAAGCTTGCCCGGTATTGTGATGAGCAGATAAGCAAGGCAATCCTTGGACAGACACTCACATCAGACAGTGGCGGAGGCTCTTATGCACAGTCAAAGACCCATAACGAGGTCAGGCATGACCTGACTGTAGCTGATGCAAAGTCATTAGCTGTGACAATCCGCCGGGACATTATCAGACCGCTTGTAGAGTTTAACTATGGAAGTGAAGCAAACATACCATTCTTTGGCTTTGACTGCCATGAGGTGGAAGACCAGAAGGAAGTAGTTGAAATATACAAGACACTTGCCTGTGATATGGGGCTTGAGATACCAAAGAGCCACATATACAAGAAATTCAACATACCGAAGCCGGAAAACGGTGAGGAAGTCCTGAAGCCGCCGCAGGCAGGAATGATGACAGCACAGCAGCAACCAATGGAAACAACGGAGGAGCTGAAGCTGAAGCAGGAAGAGGGACAGGCAGAACAGAGACAGGTGGACACAATCGTCTCCATTGCTAATAAGCAATCAGAGGACATCTTCCGGGAGATGATGAAGCCTATTTTCAAAATGATTGACAAAGCGGAGGACATGGATGAGCTGCAAAAGGTTCTGAAGGATGAAAAGAAGCTCCGTGAGTTGTATCAGGATATGGAGAGCCCGGAGCTTGAAGACCTGATACAGCAGGGCATCTATCTGTCACACCTGATAGGGAGGTCAATGGACTAATGGATGTATTGTATGGACTGACAAAGGACTTTGTCTTCAAGGAGGCGGTGGCGTTCCTGAAGGGGAAGAGAACACTGACAAGTGAAGAGTATAAGATGCTGTCTGATGAGAGCCGGGCAAAGGCTTTCACGGTGTCAGGATATACAAGTCTTGAAGTCCTTCAGGAGTTTCTTGACTGCCTGACAAAAGCAGCAGAAGAAGGAACCACCAAGGAGCAGTTCCTGGAAGATATGAACAGGTTCCTTGAGGAGCATGGATATGAGGGCATCAATCCTTGGAAGTGTGACAACATCTTCAGGACTAACATGCAGACCGCCCTCAATGCAGGACACTATAAGAGCATGACAGATGAGACCACAATGAAGCTAAGACCATATTGGAGATACCGGACAGCCGGAGACGGACATGTGAGAGAGTCACATGCAGTCATGGAAGGAAGAGTGTACCGGGCAGATGACCCTATATGGGATGTATGGTACCCACCCAACGGGTTCCGGTGCCGCTGCATGGTGGTGAGCTTGTCAAAAAAACAGGTTGAAAGGATGGGATTGCATGTTGAAACAGAGGCACCGTATGATGTGGACTACTCCACCGGAGAGATACTCACAAAGTTTCCTGACAAGGGCTTCTCCAATAACCCGGCAAAGACCGTATGGAAGCCGGACATGACCAATATATCTCCGGAGCTTAGGAAGATGTTTAGGGAGAGAAAACAGCCGGAAGATGGTGAAACAAAATGAGAGCCTTTTTAAGAGGCTGTGAGTGTTCGGATAGGTAAATCTAAGGATATTTACATTGAGAAGCTCTAAGGGGCGTTATAACGCGTTATAACGCTATCAGAAAGCAAAGGAAAGAGGTGAGCGGATATGGCAAAGCTGATTGCATGTGCCGGACAGGGCGTGGAGCTCTCCGGTGTGCCTACAGAAATCAAAATACTTCCCCTTGGAAGAGTACATTCCCAAAATGGGGACTTCAATGTGGATGATGAGAGCTTTGAGCTCATCCGGAAACAGTTCAAGGACAGAAAGCTTGACCTTGTCATTGATTATGAGCACCAAACACTGTCAGATGTGCAGGCTCCGGCAGGCGGATGGATAAAAGACCTCTACAAAGGTGAAGATGCCATCATTGCAAAGGTGGAATGGACACCAAAAGCAGCCGAGTACCTGAAGAATAAGGAGTACAGATACCTCTCCCCGGTGGTATTGGTGCGAAAAAGAGACCAAAAGGCAACAGCAATACACTCTGTTGCACTTACAAACACACCTGCTATTGATGGGATGTTTGCATTAGTGAACTCCCTTGATATAGAGGACATTTCAGAAGGAGGAAATATCATGGACTTAAAGGAACTTGCAAAGGCATTAGGACTTCCGGAGACCGCAACGGAAGAGGAAATCAAGAAAGCGGTTGAGGATGCTGTAAAAGCAGCAGAGAAGCTCAAAGAAATGGATGGAAAGAAGCCGGGTGAAGGAGATGGGAAGCCGGGAGATGGTGAACCGAAGCCTGAAGGGGCTGACATGGTGGCAAACAGCACCATCCTTTCCATGCTTGGACTGAAGGCGGATGCCAAGACCGAGGATGTGGCAGCTTCCATCATGGCTCTGAAGGCAGGAGCACCGGATACACAGGCTGAACTCCTTGCACTCAAGCAGCGTATGGCTGAAAGAGATGCAGATGAGGAGGTTCAGAAGGCATTGAAGGCAGGAAAAATCACAGCCGCACAGTCTGAATGGGCTAAGTCATACGCCCTGAAGGATATGGAAGGCTTCAAGGGCTTTGTGGACAAGGCTCCTGTAGTAGTTCCGCAGGGCAAGCTTGACCTGAAGGATGCTCCGGCAGCTTCCAACTCTGATGAGGTGGATGTAGCCATCCTCAAGAACATGGGAGTATCCATGGAGGATATTAAGAAGTACAACAAGAAGGAGGACTAAGAGATGAACAGAGCAGGAAACGAGAGAACCGGGAACCGGATGCTCAACATCCCTGTCAAGGGAGGAGCAGAACTGACAGAGGCAACAATGGCAGCCATCAATTCAGATGGTTATGCAGTAGAGGCAACTGCTTCCGCCGGGCTCCTGATTGCCGGATGTGTGCAGAGATATTGTGACAACCGTAACGGGGCAGATGGTGAGCAGACTGTCAGTGTGAAGCGTGGGACATTCGTATGGGAGAATGATGGAACCATCAAAGAGACTGACATCCTGAAGAAGTGCTACATCAAGGATGAGAAGACAGTGACCATCACAGCGGATGGCTCAAGTGTAGCAGGCACCATCTTAGAGGTAGATGATGATGGCGTTACCGTAGACATAACACAGGTATAAGGAGGACATGAAACATGATTGTTAATCAGGCAAATTTACACGGACTTACAGTGGGATACTCAACAGCTTTCAACAAGAGCTTTGATACCACACAGTCCAATTATCAGAAGGTTGCAACTGTGGTACCGAGCATCACAGGAGAGCAGGATTACAAGTGGCTTGGTCAGATGCCGGGCATGAGAGAGTGGATTGGTGAGAGAGAAGTACAGGCTCTTGCTGCTTATGACTACCTCATCAAGAACAAAAAGTTTGAGATGACCATTGGTGTACCGAGAGATGACATTGAGGATGACAAGTATGGAGTGTATACTCCTCTCTTCTCCAACATGGGAGAAGCTGCTGCATTGCAGCCGGATGAGCTTGTCTTTGGTGCTATGATGAGCGGCTTCAATGAGAAGTGCTATGACGGGCTTTCATTCTTTAATACAGCCCACAAGGTAGGTGATGCGACCTACAGCAACAGAAGCAATAAGAAGCTGTCAAGGGAGTCCTACATGGAAGGAAGAAGCTCCATTATGAGCATCAAGGGAGATAAGGGCAAGAGCCTGAAGCTTGTGCCTGACCTTTTGGTTGTACCTCCGGCATTGGAGGAGACAGCAAGGCTCATCTTGGAAGCAGACCAGATTGACGGTACCACAAACGTGCTGAAGGGAACAGCAAAGCTTCATGTAGAGCCTGCCCTTGCAGAGCATCCGGAGTATTGGTTCCTTCTTTGCACCAACCGCTTCCTGAAGCCTTTCATCTATCAGCTTAGAAAGAAAATCAAGTTCACATCCTTAACAAGAGACACTGATGAGAATGTCTTCATGTTGGATGAGTACCTGTATGGAGCTGATGGAAGAAGCAATGCAGGATATGGTTTTTGGCAGATGGCGTATGGCTCTACCGGAGAAGTAGAAGCACAGGCACAGGGATAAGAAGTAGGTGATTGGAATGTACTGTACTGTTGGAGAGGTTCTTGAAATGATAAAGGATGATATGAAGAATGTCATCATTGGAGATGAGTACATAGAAGATGAGCAGGAGCGTGAAGCTAAGATTGCAACACTATGTGAGTCTGCTATATCTGATGCTTGTGCCGAGATTGACGGGTACCTTGCCAAACGGTACAGAGTTCCCTTCACTAAGACACCACAGGTCATCAACAAATTTGCAAAAGACATATCTGTATACAACCTTGTATCAAGGACAGGTATAGATGAGAGTGACCGGGAGAAGACCTTCCTGAACCGATACAACGCAGCCATCAAGTTTCTGCTTGATGTGGCAAAGGGCATCATAAGCATAGGCGTTGAGGAAAAAGGAGGAAGCAGCGAAGCAGCCAATGGCTTCAAGATGAAGTCTTCAGGCAGGGTGTTCTCAAGGGACAGTATGAGAGGATGGTGATGGGATGTCGTCAATCAGGGCAGAGATGTCCGGAGATACTGATGAGCTGCTCCAACGCCTGAACCGATTGAGCCACCTTGAGACCCGTGGGGTTCTGAACTCCATAGCGGAAGGATTGAGGACTTCCACAGTGGAACGCTTCACGGAGGAGAAGACTCCGGAAGGTACAAGTTGGAAGCCATCCATCCGGGCACAGGAGGAAGGCGGCAAGACGCTCACCAAGACCACACAGCTCAAAACAAGCATCCGGTCAGAAGTGAGTGACAGTGGACTTGCAGTAGGTACCAATGACATCAGGGCTGCCACACACCAATTTGGTGATGAGCGGACAATAAGAGCAAAGAATAAAAAGTACCTCACATTCAAGATTGGTGGACAATGGAAGAGAGTAGCCTCTGTCAAAGTAAGCATACCACCAAGACCGTTCTTGGGTATCAGTGAAGAGGATGAGCAGGACATCAAGGACACCTTGGAGGAAATTTTTGAGGAGTAGGACATGGTAAAGGAAAGGAACTACTTAATAGAAACGCTGAAGAGCTCCGGCATCAAGAGTCAGGTCTACACCAATATGAAAAAGCTGAAGGCAGGAAACGAAGTCCACGTTGGTGCAGTATTGCGAAACGGTGAGACATTCGCACGCTCCGGCTCAAAAAAAACATACATAGACCAAGAGGGGCAGCGGAAGCGTAGAGTGAAGCTGTGGGACAGGAGCACATCACTCCATATAGTGATAGCGGACACATCAGAGGAGAAGGTGGAGGAAATCCTTGAGAACTTTCTCCGAAACCTGAAGAAGGGAATTGATGTGGATGGTAACTGGGTGAATATCGTGGTAGGTGAAGCGGACTGGGTAGAAGAGGGTGACAGTATCCTGAAGGCGAAAGTAGCGGTACAGTTCGACATCACTTTTGAAGGCGGTATCTATCAAGATAGAGACATTAAGCCAATGGACATTGGCTCTGTCGGATAAGGAGGAATAATCATGGCAGAAACAAAACAGGCTGCATCCTTAATGAGCATTGAGGAACTCAAGCAGAAACTTGGTGTATCTGATGCGGTGTTTGAAGGAACGAAGGCAGCAAACGGATGGAAGAGTGGAAGACAGGTGGAAGAGAAAGAGTTCAAAGAAGCCTGTGAAGCCTTCCGGAAAGCCCCGGTTGACGGGAGTAAGAAAGACAAGGAGGCAAAGGGATAATGTTTGGAGATGTAAATGTAAAAGTCGAAGACGGGAACCTTGGGAGAAGCAGCTCCACGGGTACCGGGACATCAATCAAAATCGGCATTTCCAATGTGGAAAGCAAGTCACCTATCCTGATTAGTGGCACAATGAACGCCAAGAAAATCAAGGAGAAGGTTGGCAACACACCTCTTGCTGATGCCTGCATTGATGCGGTTGAGTGGGGAGCATCCTCAATCTATTGCATCCCGGTGAAAGCAGGGACAGCCGGAACCATTGGAAAAATCACGGAAGACCAAAAGGGATACGGTACCTTTGAGGTAAAGGGAAGCCCTAACAATGCCTATGACATTGTGGTTGAGGTAATGGATGCCGGAGAGTGCAATGAGGGAAGCTTCAGATACTCATTGGATGGAGGAAATACCTTCACAGAGGAAATGACAATACCTATCACCGGAGAGGCAGAACTGGCAACTACCGGACTGACTGCAAAGTTCACGGATGCAGAAGGCGGTGACAGCTTTATGGAGGGAGACCGTTTCACATTCTCCACCACATCACCGGCTATGAGCAATGAGTCAGTAATCAGTGCGGTTGAGAGCCTCATCAACAGCCCTCTTATGTTTGAGTTTGTTCATATCGTTGGAGTATCATCCAAGGCTTTGTGGGCTTCTCTGTGTACGATTGCCAATGACTTCCTGACTAAGTACAAGAGACCTCTGTTCTTTGTCTGTGAGGCAAGAGGAAAGAAGGCAGATGAGAGCCTTGAGGATTATGTGAACGCAATGCTTGAGGAACGGAAGGGCATCAACAATATCTACATGCAGGTTGTATGTAGCAATTCCCGTTATCAGAGAATGGATGGAAGGGTTCAGGACATCAACAATGCAGGAATTGTGACCGGACTCTATGGAAGAGCCAAAGAGTCACAGAGCATTGGAGAGGTGAAGAGCTTCCCTATCTCTGAAGCAAAGCTTCTCAAGCTCCTTCCTGAAGGAATTGAGGACTATATTGAGACCTTGGACAAGGCAAAGTATGTGACCATCAGGCAGTACATTGGCAAGGAAGACTACTATGTGACCTCTGCAAATATGATGTCACCTGAAGGTAGTGACTACTCCTATGCTGAAGATGTCAGGGTGTCGAACAGACTTGTCAAGGCTGTCAGGGCAAAGGCACTTGATGAGCTTCAGGTGGAGGTTGACCCCGGAGATATTGAGACAAGCATCACAAACATTCAGGAGCAGCTCAATACACCTGTGGAAGATGCAGTCCGTGATAAAGTCATCAGCTCCGGAAGCGTGACCATTGACACGGAGAACCTCAACATCCTTGTGGATGAGAAGCTTGACATCAATATCACTTATGTACCTATGGGACATGTGAGGGAGATGAACCTCACCTTTGCAGTAGAGAACCCTTATGCAGCATCTTAGGAAGGAGGTAGATACAGATGGCAAATAAGCAGTTAATCAACGGAAAAGTCTATGACTGGTCAAGCGTGACAATCACAGCTTCCGGCATGGAAAACATGGAACCCATGGAAATCTCCTATGACGATGAGCAGGAGAGTGAGCCTATCTATGGCAGGGGCGGAAAGATTAGAGGTTATGGTACCGGAAATCAGAAAAACTCCGTCAAGCTTTCCTTGCTCCGTGAGGACTTCAATGAGATGTGCAGGGTCATCCAGTCCAAGGGATATAAGAACTTCTACAAGTATGTTATCCCGAAGATTGTAGTGAACTATGCAGACGAAGGAGCTGCAACCTGTACGGATGTACTGACCAACATTGTGCTGTCGAAGCGTAGCTTCAAGGCGGCACAGGGAGATAAGTCCATGAAGGTAGACCTTGATGGTATCGCCATGGGCGGCATCAAAATCAATGGTCTTGATGCGTAACTAATAACAAAATAAATGACAAAAACGGAGGTATAAACCATGAATGATACAAGAGAAGAGCAGCTCCTCAATGCAGGAAAGGCTGCTGATGCAGAGAAGAGGACAGATGTGGAGAGCCTGAAGAAGAAATATGCAGCTTCAGATGAGAAGGTCTACACGGTAGTAACAACGGTACAGGTGGATGATGAGACAGAGGATGAGTTCACATTCCTCTTCAAGAAGCCGAAGGCAGCATCCTATGACAGATATGTGAAGACCATGTCCAACTCTGTGACAAAGGCATCTAAGAGCTTTGCTTTTGACAACATCATTGATGAGCAGAGAGACATGCTCAAGGAAACAGTGGAAGAGTATCCGGCAATCACTATCAGCCTTGCAGATAAGCTTCTCCGTATGCTTGGACTGGCAGACACTACATCAGTAAAAAAGCTGTAGAGGATGCCAAGGAGCGGTTCAAGAGCAGCTTTGTGAGCTATGGGAAGATGGTCATATATACCTATCTTCCCAAGGAACTGCTTCCAGAAAGCTTTGAAGACCTGACCTTTGAGGAGTTCTTTGAGCTGTATGGTCAAGCGGACTGTGCAAGAGAGATGAGAATTGAAGATATTGAGACAGGCGTAGCAAAAGGAATAGCAGACAATTTTAGTAATGACGAATAAAAAAGCCCCACAGCCGGAAACTGTGGGACTTGATACACCTCTATGGTCTTGTAAGGAATAGTATATCACATTTTAAGTAAAAAGCAACAGGGAGGTGGTTGCATGGGTATGGAGTCAGTATACAAATTGTCTGTCATCCTGAACTTGGTGGATAATCTTTCCGGTCAGATGAACAGTGTGCAGAGCAGCGTATCCGGTAGTGTAGACAAGCTCAATTCTGCCTTTGGAACCATGCAGAAGGCAGGGGTAGCAATGGCAGGAATAGGTGGAACCATCACCGGGCTTGCCATGAAAACAGTCACAGCCACCTTTGATACACAGAACGCACTTGGAGAGCTTTCCTCTTTGGGAGTGAAAGACCTGAAGGCGGTGGAGGATGCGGCAAAGAGCTTCTCCAACACATGGGCAGGAACAAGCAAAGCGGACTTCATAACGGCATCCTATGATATTAAATCAGGTATAGCATCCTTGACGGATGAAGGCGTGGCACAGTTCACACAACTGGCAGCCCTGACGGGTAAAGCCACAAAATCAACAACGGAAGAGATGGGCTCACTATTTGCCACAGGTTACGGTATCTATAAAGGTTTTTATGATGATATGTCTGACCTTGAGTTTGGTGAGATGTTCTCCGCCGGAATTGCAACAGCAGTTAAGAACTACAAGACATCCGGCTCCGAGATGGCAAGTGCGATATCAGCACTAGGAGCCACAGCTACAAATGCCAATGTCCCACTTGAAGAACAGCTTGCCATAATGGGACAGCTTCAGACTACAATGTCCGGTTCTGAAGCAGCAACAAAGTATAAGTCCTTCCTCAATCAGGCATCCAGTGCCGGAGAGAAGTTGGGACTGACCTTCCTTGATACCAACAATCAGCTACTATCAATGCCGGACATCCTGACAGAGCTGAAGAGTAAATATGGGGAGACCATTGATGCAGTAGAGAAGAGGGAACTGAAGGAAGCCTTTGGAACGGATGAGGCGGTTGCCCTTATAGACCTTTTATACAACAATGTTGAGACCCTTGACAGTGGAATACAGGACTTGCAGGGAAGCATGAAAAACGGAATATCTGTGACGGAGGAGATGGCGGAAGCCATCAACAACACACCGGAGCAGAAGTTCCAAGTGCTGAAGCAACAGATACACAACAATGTGGAGGAACTTGGAAATGGACTACTTCCGGCAGTCAACAATACCATGGACAAAGTGAGCGGACTGATACAGAAGGGTTCCAAGTGGATAAGCAACAATCAGGAAACGGTTCAGAGCATTATGAACATAGCCCTGAAGCTTGGAGTGTTCCTTGTGATAGCAGGAAGCGTGATGGGTGTGATAGGAAGCCTTGGAAAGCTTTTCCTGTCAGCAAAGAACGCTATAGGACTTGTGAAGACCGCAACCTTGGGAATGAATACAGCCTTCCTTGCTTCCCCTATAACGTGGGTGATAGCCGGAATAGTGGCTCTAGTAGCCGCCTTTGTAGTCCTATGGAATAAGTCAGAAGCCTTCCGTGGCTTTTGGATTGGACTATTTGAACAGGTGAAATCATCCTTCATGCAGGCATGGCAGACATTGAAGCCTGCCCTACAAAATCTAGGTCAGAAGTTCATGGAACTGTATCAGGCGGTGCAGCCAATCCTTGAGGTACTAGGTGCTGTCTTAGGTGCAGTCCTGACGGTAGCACTTGGTCATTTCGTTGGTTGTATTCAGGGAATTATATCCGCACTGACCCCGTTGACCAATGCCCTCTCAAGTTTGGTGAGCTTTGTTACCAATGTGGTGAACATGATTGTCTCACTATTCAAGGGCGATTTTTCGGGAGCTCTTGGCTTTGCATCCGCAGCAGTCGGAGACCTGAAGGACTTCTTTTTCAACTGCTTTGATGCCATCCTCTCATTCCTTGGTGGGTTTGCATCCGGATTTTTGGATGTGGTTGGTGGTGCATTGTCGGCAATCGGCATAGATGCAACCGAGACCATAACGAAGATGAAGGACACCATCAAAAACGGGCTTGAAGCGGTGAAGGGCTTCTTTGGAAATATCTTAGGAGCTGCATCCGACACCGTGAAGGAAAAGCTTGGCAATATGAAGGCAGCCTATGAAGAACATGGCGGCGGCATCAAGGGCGTAGCAGCGGCGGCTGTAGAAGGCGTGAAGGGATACTACACAGCAGGCTTCACATTCATTGACAACCTGACGGGCGGAAAGCTCACAAACATCAAGAACCAATTCAGTGAGAAGATGTCCGGTGTGGCAAATGCAGTATCATCCGGAATGTTAGCAGCTAAGAACTATGCAAGCACACAGCTCTCCAATATGCAGGCTGCATATCAGTCAAGCGGCGGAGGCATAAAGGGAATTGTAGCAGCAACAATGACAGGAGTACAGGGTACCTTCAGTACAGCATACTCCGTGATAAACAATCTGACAGGTGGGAAGCTTGAGAGTATACGCTCTACTATAAGCAATAAGATACAGGCGGCAAAGGATACGGTCTCTTCAGTTCTTGACAGTATCAAGTCAGCCTTCTCATCAAAACTTGAAGCGGCAAGGTCTGTAGTGTCCAGTACGATTGAGAAAATCAAAGGAGTTTTCAATTTCTCATGGAAGCTTCCGGACTTGAAGCTGCCACATATTAGTGTAAATGGTGGACAGGCACCTTATGGTATCGGCGGAAAAGGTTCATTGCCATCCTTCTCCATCCAATGGTACAAGGAAGGCGGTATCCTGAACGGAGCAACCATCTTTGGAGCAATGGGAGGGAACCTCTTGGGAGGAGGAGAAGCCGGAGCTGAAGCGGTGCTTCCATTATCCGAACTGTGGAAGCAGATGACAGAGATTGTCAAAGGCGTAGTCAAAGGAGAGAACGAAGAAAGCGGTGATACAGTACAGCAGACCGGGGCAAACATCACAAGTGCTTTGACCTCAAAGGCTGCATCAGTACGAAAGGAAAAGGAAAGCAAGACAACAACCACAAAAGAGACATACACATCAGAGAGATGGGGCAAAGAAGGCGGCACCACCATCCATCAGATTAGCTTCACTGTAGATATAAGCAAGATTAAGGACTTGCCTCTGCTCTACAAGCTGATAGATGAGCTGAAGGATGCACAGAACCGGACAGACAGCCCTACTCCGGCAACAACATAGGAGGTGAGGCGGTATGCTGTATGTGCAGGAAAAGGTAGTGAAGCTTGGAGGTATATATCTTGAAGGTCAGGTCACAAGCGTGGAGGTTCAGGAAGCCGGAAGCGTGTATGTGGCACAGGATGAGAAGGGCAGATACAAGAAGTCACAGCCTGTAGGCTATGAAAATGCCAAGGTGATGATAGACATACTGCTTGAGGACACAAAGACTGCTACCACATTGGAACAGCTCACGGAGATGCAGCGGCTTTTCAAGCCTTATGGTCAGGACAAGCCGAAGCTTCTTCCAATAGTCAATGAAGACTGTGCAGTCCGTGGTATCACAAAGGTATACTTCAAGAACCTCACCTCTAAGAAGGTTATATCAGAGAGCAAACGGATAGCTTCATTGGAACTGTGGGCTCCTGATATAGCCGGGATAAAGGTGAAAAAGAAGACCACAAAGAAAAAGACTACTAAAAAGAGCACAAAGAAGTCAAAGAGTAAGAAATCAAAAAGCAAAAGCCCGGCAAAGGACAGCCGGAACACAAGCAGAGGTAAGAAGGCAGCAAGGGCGGCTGTGAAATAGCAGGAGGTGAGAAGCTTGGGATACAAGAAGCTAATATCCCCGGAGTTCCGGGTGACAGTAGGAGACTATGAGGTGACGGATGGTATAGAGGTTGAGTGTTTCTCAAGCAAAGAGTCTCACATGGACTGGTGCCGGGTGGAATTATCACCACAGCTTCAGGGAGTCCTGAAGTTCAAAGATATGGATGAAGCAAGCGTTGAGCTTGGATATGAGGATGACTTTGACAGCCTGATTGATGGATATGTCAGATGCGGTGACACGGACTACTGGAAGGAAATAATGATAAAAGATGACATGATGAAGCTTGACAGAGTGACCATCAAGGCATCCTTTGTAGACTGTGAGCCGCAGGATGTCATCCGGTATGTATTGGCATGTGCAGGGATTGAGGACTATGTGCTGTCTGATGAACATTATGGGAAGAAAGACCTTTTTGTCATTGACAGAAAGAGCGGTATCAATACCATAGCAGAGGTCAACAGCTCATGGGGCATCAAGAACCCGTTCTTCTTTCAGAAAAAGGTATTCTATTGGGGAACCAAGGAAGAACAGAAAGAGATATATGTACTTGAGGAGGGAGAGACCATCCTGTCCCTGAATAAGTACGGAGACCTTTGGGAGGCGGAGACAATAGCCATCCCTTGGATACACCACAGCCAAGAAGTTGAGGTGCAGCACAGCAAATACAGCGGAATTGTAACAGTAGAGAAGACAATAGTGAGAAGTGATGATACCGGAGCGGTACACATGTATATCTATTTTGCAGGAGGTGAGAAGGATGTCTGACATGATGAAGATGTTTGTGGAGCAGGAGCTTCAAAATCAGATAAAAGAGAACTATCCACACATGCAGTATCCGCCCGGCTTATATGCAAAGGTGGTATCTGTGAGACAGAACGGAGAGCTGTATGAAGCAACTCTCAAAATACTTGACAAAAACAAGCAGCCTGACATCCGCTTCCCGGAGGTACCGAAGGTGAAAACTGACATACCTGTCCTGAAGAATGAGATTGTGGCAATCGTGCTCATGTATGGTGAGTGCAAGCCTTATATCATAGGGAGGTGCTTCTGATGCAGATAACAGGTGCAAATGATGTAGACATCATGCTTGATGAAGATGGTCAGCCTGTATCAGACGGGAACGGGGACACAGCCCTTGTATCGGATGATGAATGTTGGCTTCAGGATATTAAGAATGAGGCAATGACAGAAGAGGGTGAGCTCTTCTATGAGGATGAGGAAGGGGATGCAAGCTATGGGTGGAGCCTGCTTGACTTTATGCAGGGAGAGTATGATGACTTCACACAGATGGAAATACAGCAGCGTATCCGTTCCAAGATGTCCAAAAGGGACTATATTGATGCCGGAAGCATACAGACAACGGTGAACTTTGACGGTCATATATACCATATCAGGATAGCCTTCCGGAGGACAGACAGCAATAGTGAATATAACATTGACATTGAGAGCAATGGCGTGGAGGTGATTGTGGAATGATAGATGAGAGCATTATGGAGAAGATTATCCCTCTCCCGGATGAAGATGAGGAGATGGAAAAGGTACAGGGAGAGCTTGAGGGTGAAGGCTTTCCTATAACGAACTTCAAAAAGGGCGGCATCTTCTATCACCTTTGCCGGATGCTTGTGACCATATACATAGAGCTGAAAGAGCTTACCCGTACTATCGTGAATGGATGCTTCATCAAACATGCTGAAGGAGACTGGCTGAAGATTAAGGCTGCCGACTATTCCAAACAGCAGAAGGAGGCAAAGGCAGCAAGAGGTTATGTGAGCATATACAGGAGTGAATACAACAATGCTCTTCAGGTAACAAAAGGACATTGTTTCAAAACAGAACCGGATGCCGGAGGCAATGAGCTGAAGTTCTATTCCTCGCAGGGGTACAAGGTCGGCAAGTTCTTCTCGCAGAACAACGCCGGCAAGAAGGTCCTGTTCGTGGTCGAGCCCGAACTGGTCAACAGCGAAAACATCAAGGGTCTGGTGGAAGCCTTCTCCGAAGGGTACGGCTCCAACAATGTCGTGATCGATACCATCGTTCTGCCGGGCAATCAGGCCGAAGCGCCGATGCCGCTCTACATGATGATGAAGGCGAAGGACTTCGATGCGTTGCTTGAAAAGCACGGCGATGTCCAGATCGTGGTCAACACGATCGGCCTCCCGAACGATCTGCAGAAGATGAAATATTGGAAGGCCGACAAGGCGACCCGCCCCGCGCTCTTCCTGCTCGGCATGCCCTCCGGCCGGATCGACGGTCTCGCCGAAGCGATCGCCAAAGGCGACATCGCCGGTATTGTGACCTCCAATCCGAAGGCCAAGTATGATGTCAAGGCTCCGAGTGATCCGGAGGAGGCCTTCGACATCCGCTACATCCTGGTCAACAAGGACAATGTCGAAGCGAACAAGGCGAATCTGCTGAACTGATCCGCTTTCAGGCCGAATTCTGGCAAGCGCCGTCACTGCTGTGACGGCGCTTTTTTGTACCTTTTTCCCGGAGTTTCTCCGGTTGAAAGCGGCGGCTTTCCCTCTTTTTACTGCTGAATTACACGAATTCGGCTTGTAATCAATCGTATTTTGATGTATATTTTAGAGATTATACCGAGAGACTACACCCAACCCAAAACATATTTCGGAGGATTTCAAAATCAAACTCAATAAGGATAAATAGGGAACAAAGAATAAAAGAAACAAAGG
>OIXH01002661.1_pt1 | contig 17279 bp, 14 predicted proteins | sample 1587741 | NCBI WGS metagenome assembly OIXH01 (sample SAMEA3888916, study PRJEB22519) | human gut metagenome | biome: human gut; feature: human-associated habitat; material: faeces | place: Denmark | collected 2011 | reverse complement strand
TGTCCAGCAATTCAAAGTTCTGGAATAGATAACCAACTTTTTTGCCACGGTACTCTGCAAGAGCCTTTCCCTTGAGGGATTGCAGAGTATCGCCTTCCACCTGAATGCTTCCACCTGTGGGTTGAATCACAGTCGCAATACAATTGAGCAGTGTGGATTTACCGGAACCGCTGCTTCCCATAATGCCGAGAAACTCTCCCGGCATCACCTGGAAGGTGATCCCATTCAGTGCCTTTGTTTGACTTGGCACATTGCCATAGATTTTTGTTAAATTTTCAATATTCAAAATGGGTTTCATGTGAATACCTCCTATCATTTGTAATAAAATGATAGCATGGGAACACAGCAAATACCACTTACAGTGGTTGTAAGGATTCAAGATATAAGTGGCGGCTCAAGGGGGACGAGCATATATTTTGTAAGAGCATCAGGCGACAATGATAAAATATACCGGATCGCCTCCTTGGCAAACCAGTTCGTTTTAATTGTATCCCAATCAGCAAGTCGGATAATCTCTGCTGTGCCGTTCTCAAAATCAACTGAAATTTCGCCCCATTCGCCGTCGCAGTCTGCTTGATATTCGTAGATTGCGGCGGCGATTTTCTTTTTGCGCTTGGTTTTGGTTTTCTGTTTCAGCCGGACAGCATGGAGCGCACCTTCGGCAACCAGCAGTTCTGTCAGTTTGTCCACCGCTTTCCGGTAGGCTCGCTCTGCACCGCTGGCTGTGCTGCCCTCAAACATAATCGCCAATTCTTCAAAAGTGGGGCGGTTCTTCCATGAGCCAACTCGCCCGCAGGTCATACAGATTGCTAACCGTTTTTCGAGCAAGGTCTGTTCCCGGTAATTCAGCTTCTCAAATGCCCGCTGTACCTTTTCTGCTTGTATGCCGTTCCAGAGGATGTCGGTATAGTTCCAGCTATCGTCAAGGGCTATATCCTCGCCTGTTTCCTCGCCGTCCTCGTCCGTTATATAGAACGGCTGCTGGTTGCGGATTCCACGGACAACTTTCAGATATTCTTCCGCAAGAGCAAGGTCGCAGTTATACTTCTTGGAAAACTGGTTGACCGCATCTTTGGTGTTATGGTACAGCCACGCCATTGACCGCACCATTTTGTAATTGGTCAGAGAGGACATCGACCATTTTTCTTCGCCCATACGAAAACGGAGCATAGCATCCCGTATGAAAGGATAAATGTAGGTGGCATACTCCGCACCCTTGGCAGGATCGTAGTCCAACAGCTTCTGGAGCATTTGCTCCCGGCAGGACAGCTTTATATCTATAAAACGGTCTGTGTCGTACAGATCGCCGCCATCCACGCCGAGAAAGCCTTTGATGCGCTTGTTGAGCTGCGGTTCGTAGTGGTGTAGGAAGAATGAGAAATATATCAAATTCTTTTCCTGCAATGCAGACAGAATATATTCGTTCAGACTGCCCACCTTTGGCGGCTCAGGTTCCAGTTGGAAGATGCGCTCTGCCACATAGGGAATGATACCATCACCGTGCGGATTGACTTGGTGTTTCGGTATGTATCCGGTCATATTCCATGTAAAATCACTCAGCATAGCGCACCTCCCTTCAAGTGAATCAGATGCTAACCATTAACTAACGTTTGCAGCAGCTCGTTCCATCCCAGTTGATTCATGCCGACGATCAACCCTGTATGAACGCCGGACATGAGCAGCAACGTAACCAGCGAATACAGAAAAATGGAGACAGGGAAGATGCTTTCCGTCTGCGTTTCTTTTTTCATTTGAGCACCGCCTTATAACCCACGCCGCGAACGGTTTTGATTTCAAATCCGTCGCAGACGGCGAATTTGTCACGGAGCTTCGTAATGTACACGTCCACCGCGCGCAGGCTGGTATCCGAATCCATGTCCCAGAATTCATCCATCAGCTGGGCGCGGGTGAACGTCTTTTTCGGGTAGGAGAGCAGCTTGTAGAGGATGTTGAACTCGCGGGTCGTTGTCGGGATTTCCTCGCCGTCGATCTCGGCGGACATCGCGTCCGCATCCATCACCAGATTGCCCACGGTCAGCTTGCGTTCTGCCTCGATGTTGGCGCGGCGCAGCAGCACGCGCACGCGCATTTCAAGCTCCGCCAGTTCGACAGGCTTGACCATGTAATCGTCAATGCCCAGCCGAAAGCCCTTCTGCTTGGAGGGCAGATCGTCCTTGGCAGACATGAACAGAATCGGGATGCGGTGGTTGACCTCGCGCACCGTGTGCGCAAATTCAAAGCCGTCTACCTGCGGCATCATGATATCGGAAATAATCAGGTCGAACAGATTGCCGTAGAGCGCGTCATACGCCTGTTGAGCGTTCAGCACGCCCATCGTTTCAAATCCGCAGTCATTCAGATACATGCAGACCGTCTTGTTGAGCTTTTCGTCGTCGTCAACAACCAGAATGTGAATCATGTTCTTCCTCCCAAATCCTCCATGTTTTGCCCTTGTGCAGCATACAAAGGCTCATCAATGTTGCAATAGCCCCCATGAAAAGCCCGAAAGCGCCGTGAAATTTCGATAAGGCGACTTGCTCTCCGCTGTACGAAAAGGAAAGCAGCGCCTTCTGTGTCAGCACAAGGCAGATGAGCGAGGAGGCAAGGCTTTCCATTTTGACGGCATAGAGCAGCATGCTTTTATTCTTTCTTTCAATCAGCAAACCGCGCAGATTCAGCCCAATCTCCGTAAACGTAAACGCCGCAATCCCGATGGCGATATAGAAATGATAGTGCGATACCTTAGGGCTGAAAATCAGGCTGGCCGAATAGACGGAAAAGAGCGTGCTTGCCGCCAGCAGAATCAGCGCGGAGACGCGATAATGTGCAAGCTGCCGACGTTTTGATTTATCCAAACCGAGAAGCGCACAGAGCTTGGCCAGCATCATGCTGTATGTATAAAACGCGCTCACACAGGTAAAAGGCGAAAAGAAGAGTATCCCCAACGCCATCTTACCCGTTCCCAATATAAAATTCGCGCCGCAGGCCGCCCACGTCAGCCGAAGAGACTTCTGTTTCTTTTCGCCGAGAATCCGCTGCATCCTGCCGTCGGCGTGCCTGATTCGCTGTAAAAGACGATTCATTTCCATCCACCACCGGGAGAGATTCTACCCGATGCGTGTTTGACAAGTGTTTGCGCTTTGTTTCGGAATTGTTAATGAAGATTTATCCGGCCACGCGCATGTTCGGGAAATGCAGGCGCATAAACGCATCATCAAATAGATTGTCCACGATGTTCGTCCATCCGCTCTGTGCCGTCATGCCTGCTGCACGCTGTGAATAACGAACCGCCGCCGTCGCTGTAACAGCTACATCCGCAATCAGAATCACCAAAAGAAAAACGGCAACCTGTTTTCTCACGCGCTCCGGCATGCGATGGATGAGCCGAAGGAACGCGGGAAACAGCGCATACACAGCCACAAAGCAGAGTGCGCCCCATACCAGCGTATAGGGAACGGTTGTCCGCCCGCCAATATTCAGCGGCTTGGCGGAGTAATCCCACGAGCGGCTGCCTAAGACAACCTCTTGAAAGACGCTCAATCCATATTCCAACGCACCGCCGAGCAGACTGCCGGCCAGAAACACCGAATGAGGCTTTTTTAGCCGCGTCATCACGAAAAAGATGACCAGTGCGCCGATACCGTAGACATAATTAAACGGGGTCAGAATTGAGCCGCTTCTGTCCTCGATGATGCCGTGGAGCACCATGTTCAGCACGACCTCGTATACCGTGCCGATCAATCCGCCGATGGCAAACAGATAAACCCAGTCAAACGCATCGTTTCTGGGCATTGCGCACGTCTTTGAAATACAAAATCTTTTTTCGCTTATGTAAACCATCGCTGCCGCTCCTCGTTTGTTTTTCTGTATCATACAGGAAGCGGATTTGATTTTTTTTTGCATTTTGTTTCGGAATTTTTAATCCGAAACGCGACGATTAGCTAAAGAACGGATTGTTTAGGACTTCCTATCCTACGGTTCATGTGGTATCATAAATACATGCTTTTATTGATAATAAGGGGTGGAGCGAATGAAAGCCGTTATCTATGCCCGCTATTCTTCCGACAACCAGCGCGAGGAATCCATCGAAGGACAAATCCGCGAGTGTACGGCTTTCGCGGAGAAGAACGACATCACCGTTTTGAAGCACTACATCGACCGCGCCTATTCCGCGCGGACAGACCATCGTCCCGCGTTTCAGGAGATGATTAAGGACAGCGACAAGCACCTGTTCGATATGGTCATTGTCTGGAAGCTCGACCGTTTTTCCCGCGACCGTTACGACAGCGCCCGCTATAAGGTGCTGCTCAAAAAGAACAACGTCCGCGTCGTTTCCGCAACCGAGGTGATTTCTTCCGGCGCAGACGGCATCCTGCTGGAATCCGTCTTGGAGGGCTTTGCAGAGTATTATTCCGCCGATTTGGCTGAAAAGGTCAATCGCGGTATGACCGAAAATGTACTCAACAAAAAATGCAACGGCGGCACACGCCCTGTTGGATATGTCGTAGATAAGGAGCATCATTTTCAGATTGACCCGTTGACCGCGCCTTTTGTGCTGGAAGCCTTTAATCGGTATGTTGAAGGGGCAACTATGAAAGAAATTTCAAATTATCTCAAAGAAAAAGGCGTAAAGAACACGCTGGGCGGCGATATTCAGCCCAGCAGCGTTCAACGGATGCTCAACAACCGCCGCTATATCGGGGAATACACTTTCCGCGATATCGTCATTCCAGACGGTATTCCTGCCATTGTGCCAAAAGAGCTGTTTGACCGTGTACAGGAAAAGATGGCGAAAAACAGAAAAGCCCCTGCCCGACACAAGGCAGAGGATGATTATCTGCTGACAACCAAACTGTTTTGCGGCTACTGCGGCGCATATCTTTGCGGCGAAAGCGGAACGAGCCGAACGGGAGTTGTTCATCACTATTACAAGTGCGTGTCTGTTAAGAAAAAGCGCACCGATTGCCATAAAAAGCCCGTCCGCAAGGAGTGGCTGGAAGATATGGTCGTCAACGCAACCATGAAAATGCTGATGAATGACGCGACCATTGATGCGATTGTTTCCGCGCTGATGACCTTGCAGGATGCGGAAAACACTGCGTTGCCACTGTATGAAAAGCAACTTCGAGAAGTAAAAAGCTCCATTGATAATCTGTTAAACGCCATCCAGCAGGGTATCTTCACACGATCTACAAAAGAGCGCTTGGACGAGCTGGAAGCATCGCGGGATGAACTCGAAAACAAAATCGCGGTTGAAAAGCTGGCAAAACCTCGAATTACCGAAGAACAGCTCCGCTTTTTCCTTGAACGGTTTCGAAAGATGGATGTTACCCGGAAATCGCAGCGCAAGATGCTGATTGATACGTTTGTCAACGCCATTTTCCTGTATGATGATAAGATGGTGCTGACCTACAATTTCCACGAAAGCACCGAAACAATTACGTCTGGGGAACTGCAAGAAGTTCTCCCCAACGGGTTTCGCGGTTCGGATATGAATTTGGCTACTGAGCCAGAAACATGCGTCCGATCTTGAATTGGGCGTTTTTCTTTTTCTCTTCTTTTTGAATTCATCTTCTGATTCGTTTTTTGGCGGATTTGCGCCGTGCGTCCGGGGCGCCGGATAAGCAAAACGGCGCGCCATGCAGCGCGCCGCCGACATTGAAATTCAGCCGATGCTTTCGGCGTAATACCGGGGCAGATAGTCCACCAGGTGCGCGAGCGCGGCCTTGGCGTTGTCCGCGCGCCAAACGAGGTCGGTCTGCACCTGCGGCCCGTCCGCAAACGGAACGCGCACCAGATCGTCCGCGATGAAGAGCACCGGGTAGAGCGAGAGCATCACGCAGGGCTGGGAGCGCAGATTGGTGACGATTTCGCGCATGGTTCGGCCGTTGCGGCTGCTGAATTGCGAGCGCTGGGCGCGGATCTGCGTCTCATGCCAGGTTTTAATTTTGAAGGGATCGTCGTTATCCAACAGGCAGAGCGTGTCCTGCAGGTCGTTCAGCGTCAGGCTTTCGCGCTCGGCCAGCGGGTGATTGCGCGACATCACACAGTATTCCGGATTGGAGAACAGCGTCGTCTGCTTCAATTCATCCTGAACGGTAATCAACTGATGCGGTGCGACGATGGCATCCAGTTGGCGGGTGAGCAGGCGATCCACCAACTCCGTGGACGGCGGCAGATGGGTGTCGATGTGGAACGCCGGATAGAGCGAGGAGAACGCATAGATGGCGTGGTAAAACATCCAGTCGCCTTCGGGAAAGTAGTGGCCGAGCGTGAGGCAGCCGTCTTCGTTCCGGGCGATTTGCTTACATTCCGATACGATGCTTTGAAGCTGCTCGACGGCGGGGCGCATGCGCTCCTCAAAGCGCTGACCGGCGGGGGTGAGCGAAATGGCGCGGTAGCTGCGGACGAACAGGGAAAAGCCCAGCTCTTCTTCAAGCGCGGCGATTTGGTGGGTGACGGTGGGCTGCGTCATAAACAGCGCCTGCGCGGCACGGGAAAAGCTCTGATATTTGGAAACCGTCAGAAAACACTCGATTTGCTTCTCATTCAAAGGGCATGCATCCTTCCCGAAATTTACAGACTGGCGAATGGCCAAAATACGGCATTATTTTTCATTATAGCATAAAATGACGATCAAGCGACGGGTTCATCACAAATAATCGCAAATTATCGAATAGAACTTTCTTATCGTGACGAATAAAAAACAAAATTTGACAAAAAAGTATCGAGCGTCCATAATGAGAGGCGAAACGGGGCGGGGAGACGATAGAAAACGCCCCTGGGGAAACGACATGAGGAACGACCCGAGGAATGAAAGGAAGGACCTATTTATGAAGAAGACGCTTTGGACTTTGACCTCCGCGGCGGCGCTGCTTTGCGTGGCCGCCATGGCGACGGCGGAAGCGCCCATTGCGACGGGCGAGACCGCGTGGCTGCGCGGCAAGCCGGTGGCGACCTACACCTGCGCGGGCAAGACGGTGATTCCGGTCAGCGCGCTGGGCGAATACGGCTTTGACGTGGAAAGCGGCGACGCGCTGAAGATCACGGTCAACGACGCGGAGATCACCGCCGAGGGCGCGCCCGCGACGGCCGGCGACACGCTCGCCGAGGTCAAGGCGGAGACGACCGCGACGCTGGACGGCCAGCCGGTCGTGGCGTACACACTGGAGGACGGCGACGCGGTGATCGCGCTGGACGACTGCTTTGCCTACAACGCCGAGAAGCTCTCCGGCATTGATCTGATCGTCATCGGCACGAGCGATCTGGAAAAGAGCAAGGATTTCTTCGTCACCCACATGGAGCTGAACGTCGTCGCGGAAGGCACGATGGACGCGGCCTCCGTCAAGGTGCTCTACGGTCAGGAGGGCGAGGCGAAGTACGCGATGGTTATGAACAACGTGAACTCCACCAAGCTCATGCTCATCGAGTTCAGCGAGAAGACCGGCAAGACCACCCGCGAAGGCTTCCATGCGTGGGATTACGGCTACTTCGACGTGGCCTGGCGCTGCAACGATATCGACGCGATGTATGAGGAGCTGACCGGCGCGGGCTACAGCTTCGAGTGCGAGCCGTTCAGCTACACGACCTCCTGGAGCGGCAACGCCGTTGCTGAGTGCGTCGCCTACGGCCCGGACGGCGTGCCGACGACGATGATCCTCAAGACCACACAGGAGTTTGATACCAAGTTCTACAACATGGTGGATGCAGTGCTGGTCGTGGACGACATGGCCTCCGCTGTGGATTGGTACACCAACGTGATGGGCATGGATCTGGTCTATGACGCGCCGGTGGAGAAGGGGCTTGTCGATCGCGTGCTGGGCATCGAGGGCACCGACATCACCGTTCGCATGGGCTACTTCTACGGCTCTTACGCCAACGGCCAGAGCACGCTGATCGAGATTCTGGATTACTCCGAGCCGGGCGTCTCCATGACCGAGCAGGGCGGCTCCGTTCCGGGCAACGGCGGCATCTTCACGCAGGCGTTCGAGACCAAGGATCTGGACAAGCTGCTGGCGCGCTGCGAGGCCTTCGGCTACAAGACCGCCAGCGAGCGCACGACCGTGACCCTTGAATCCGTCGGCGAGATCGACACGGTTCTGGTCAGCGGCGTGAACGGCACGCTCTATCAGTTCTATCAGGTGAAATAAGGCACTGTCCATTCGGGCGGAGAGGCGCGGCAGCCTCTCCGCTCTTTTGACGTATGGGAAATGGCGCAAAACCGCCCACGAAACGCCCTCCGGCAAAAAAAGCAAAAAGCTTTTGCAAAATCGCACAAAATACGCTATAATAAAATGTATACAGAATTCGCAAAAAGGAGCGATTGCTTTGAGCGAGTATATCATTGAAATGCTGCATATTACCAAGGAGTTTCCGGGGATTATCGCCAACGACGATATCACCCTGCAGCTCAGAAAGGGCGAAATCCACGCGCTGCTGGGCGAAAACGGCGCGGGCAAATCGACCCTGATGAGCGTGCTCTTCGGCATGTATCAGCCGGAAAAGGGCGAAATCCGCAAGAACGGGCAGGTTGTGCAGATTCGCGACCCAAACGACGCGAACGCATTGGGCATCGGCATGGTGCACCAGCACTTTAAGCTCGTGGACGTCTTTTCGGTGCTGGACAACATCATCCTCGGCGTGGAGCCGACGGCCACGCCCTTCGGCTTTTTGCAAAAGGCGCAGGCGCGTCAGAAGGTGATGGAGCTGAGCGAGCGCTACGGCCTCAAGGTGGATCCCGACGCGATGGTTGAGGATATCACCGTGGGCATGCAGCAGCGCACCGAGATTCTCAAAATGCTGTACCGCGACAACGAGGTGCTCATTTTCGACGAGCCGACCGCCGTGCTCACGCCGCAGGAAATCGAAGAGCTGATGAAGATTATGAAGGAGCTGACCAAAGAAGGCAAATCCATCCTCTTCATCACCCACAAGCTCGACGAGATCAAGGCCGTGGCGGATCGCTGCACCGTGCTGCGCAAGGGCAAGTACGTCGGCACGGTCGATGTGGCCAACACCAGCAAGGAAGAACTGAGCGAGATGATGGTCGGCCGCAAGGTGCAGCTCATCATGGAAAAAACGCCGCTCAATCCGGGGGAAAGCGTGCTGACGGTGCAGAACCTGACCGTCAAGAGCAAGAAGCACGGCAAGCCGGTGGTCAACAATGTCTCCTTCAATGTGCGCCGCGGCGAAATCGTCTGCATCGCGGGCATTGACGGCAACGGCCAGAGCGAACTGGTCTATGCGCTCACCGGCCTGCTCAAGCCAGACAGCGGCAAGATTTTCCTCAACAATCGGGACATCACGCACATGTCCATCCGCAAACGCAACGAGGCGGGGCTCAGCCATATTCCGGAGGATCGCCATAAGCACGGCCTCGTTCTGGATTATTCGCTGGAAAACAACCTCGTGCTCAAGAGCTATTTTCATCCGGAGTTTCAGCGCAACGGCTTCCTGCAATTCGGCGAAATCCGCAAGTACGCCGACGATCTGATCGAGCGCTTCGACGTGCGCAGTGGTCAGGGCGCGGTGACGAAGGCGCGCAGCATGTCCGGCGGCAATCAGCAGAAGGCGATTATCGCCCGCGAGGTGGATTTGAGCAGCGATTTGCTCATCGCCGTGCAGCCGACGCGCGGTTTGGACGTCGGCGCGATTGAGTATATCCGCAAGGAGCTGCTGGCGCAGCGCGACGCGGGCAAGGCGGTTCTGCTCGTTTCGCTGGAGCTGGACGAGGTGCTGGAAGTGCCGGATCGCATTCTGGTGATGTACGAGGGCGCGATCGTCGGCGAGCTGGATCCGCGTTATACGACCGCCAAAGAGCTGGGGCTTTACATGGCGGGCGCGCAGCGCAACGCTTGATAGGAGGAAAGCCAAATGGAAAACAAAAAGGGCAAGCTGGGCAGCCGTCTGGCAGGCTCCGAAGCGTTTCTGTCGGTGGCGGCCTCGCTGATTTGCATCGTGATCGGCCTGCTGCTGGGCCTTGTGGTGCTGGCCATCATCAACGCGGAACACGCCTTCGGCGACGGTCTGCTCGTCATTTTGAAAAGCGGCTTCAAGAGCCCGCGCAACATGGGCACGGTGCTGGCCAATGCCGCGCCGCTGATTATGACGGGTCTTTCGGTCGGCTTTGCGTTCAAAACCGGCCTGTTCAACATCGGCGCGGCGGGGCAGTACACGCTCGGCGCGTTCGGCGCGCTGTATTGCGCCATCGTGCTGCAATGGCCGTGGTACCTGTGCCTGCTGGCGGCGATGCTCTTCGGCGCGATTTGGGGCGCGCTGCCGGGCATTTTCAAGGCGTATCTGAACATCAACGAGGTCATCACGGCCATTATGTTCAACTGGATCGGCCTGTACATGGTCAACGATATCATGTACGGCAAGGGCAAAAGCCCGATGTATGATCTGGCCTCGACCAAGACGTACAGCCTGCGCAAGGCCGCGCCTCAGGCCATGATTCCCAGCCTCGGCATGAGCGAGCTGTTCGGCAAGCTGCAATCGGTCACCATCGCGATTTTCATTGCGATCTTCTTCGCGATTGTCGTCTACATCATCCTCAATAAGACGGCGTTCGGCTACGAGCTGCGCGCCTGCGGCTTCAACAAAAACGCCGCGCGCTACGCGGGTATCAACGAAAAGCGCAACATCATCCTTGCGATGATGATTTCCGGCGCGCTGGCGGGCGTCGGCGCGGGGCTGTATTATCTCTCCACCGTCGCGGAGTGGAACCCGCAGGTCTCCACGGCGCTGCCCGCGATGGGCTTCAACGGCATCAGCACGGCGCTGCTGGCCTGCTCCAACCCGATTGGAACGATTTTCTCCTCGCTGTTCATTTCGTATATCACCGTCGGCGGCACGAAGCTCTCCACGCAGTATTACACCAAGGAAATCGCCGACGTGATTACCGCGCTGATTATCTATCTCTGCGCGTTCTCGCTGCTCTTTAAGAACAAGATCCGCGCGCTGCTTGTGGGCAAGGCCAAGCGGGTCTCCGTCGGGAAGGGAGGGGACGACTGATGTTTCTGCTGCTGAAATATACGCTGCTGTATACGGTCGTGCTGATGATGGTGGCGCTGGGCGGCATGTTCTCCGAGCGCAGCGGCATTATCAACATCGCGCTGGAGGGCATTATGGTGATCGGCGGGCTGATGGGCGTCATCGCCATTCAGATGATGCCCGCCGGGGCGAGCGCATTCTCCATCGTGCTGGTCTCCGTTCTCGCGGCGGGCATTGCGGGCATGCTGTATGCCGGGCTGCTGGCGTTCGCTTCGATCAATCTGAACGCGGATCAGACCATCGGCGGCACGGCGCTCAACCTGCTGGCCACCGCGCTGGCAATGGTCATCGCCAAGGGCGTGAACCACTCTGCCTCCGCCAAGCTGGATTACAGCAACCGCGTGTTCGTCTATGACTTCGGCCCGCTGACGGTCAACGTCTTTCTGTTCATCGGCCTCGTGGCGCTGATTCTCTCGTACATCGTGCTCTATAAGACGCGGCTGGGTCTGCGCCTGCGCGCGTGCGGCGAGCATCCGCAGGCGGCGGACAGCGTGGGCATCAACGTCTACAAGATGCGCTATATCGGCGTGCTGATTTCCGGCGTGCTGGGCGGCATCGGCGGCATGGCGTACATCATCCCGTCCGTCTCCAGTTGGAATTTCGAAGTCGGCGTTTCCGGCGCGGGCTTCCTCGCGCTGGCGGTTATGATCTTCGGCCAGTGGAAGCCGTTCCGCATCTTCCTTGCGGCGGTATTCTTCGCGTTGTTCAAGTCGCTGGCGAATATTGCCAGCTCGATTCCGTTCCTCGCCGATCTGGGCTGGACGCAGAACATGTATAACATGATTCCGTTCATCGCCTCGATGATTATTCTGGCGTTCACCAGCAAAAAATCCCGCGCGCCGAAGGCGGAGGGTATTCCCTACGACAAGGGCTCTCGGTAAGGAGACGTTGGGCTGCCGCCCAAACCTGCCTGAGGGATTTCATCCCTCAGACTCCCATTATCGCTTCGCGGCGGTTTTAATCAGTGAGCATAAAAAATTCTCCGATGGTTTTCCATCGGAGAATTTTTATAGTGGGAAGTGCAGGAACCTCAGGTTCCTGCCGAGGGTTTGGGGCGAGAAGCCCCAACGTCCCCTTAAAACTCCTTGTTCTCGTATCGCCTGCACCAGGTATACTTGCTCACCGCGCTGCGCTGAGCCGTCACGCCGCTGAGAATCGCCTGCATATACGTTGGCAGAAACTCGTCGTACTTGACTTCCAGCACCTCCACCGGGTCGTCGAAGACCGGATAGGTGGGGATCGACGCATCGAACATGGCGGTCTGATACAGGCCGGTGCGAATCTGCTTGTCAAACGTGATGCGCACTTCCTCGGCGGGGTGGATATACGCCTCGCGGATGTAATCCACAATGACCACCGGGCGCAGCAGCCGCGTTTTCATCTCGCGGTATACGTCGTGCAGCAGGGGATGGCGCATGCGCTGCAAGCCCTCCGGATCGCCCGCGATGAGCTGATCGGCCAATTCGCGGGGGATGGAGACGGACTGCTTGGAAATCAAATCGCCGTATTTGCTCTTGCATTCCAGCTTGATGACGCGGTCGCTGAAATTGTAGATGCGGATGCGGTATTTTTTTCGGTTGCCCACGCCCGCGATTTTTTCTTCCAGCGCATCGTCGTTGATCGTGTCGAAATACAGCGAGCGGATGTGGTATTCGTTGTTTTCGTTGCCGTTGGGATCGAGCTGCATCACGGGCTTCAGCGAACTGCGCAGCACATTCAGCTCCGCCGGGGTGATGAAATATTTCAGCTCATGTCGCAGTGGAATGTTGCGGATGATCATATCGGCTCCTTAGTTGCCCGCTTCGGACTGGCAGGCGATCAGCGTCGCGTTGTGAACGCCCTCGGTGTCCATCAGCTTGTTGACGATGTCAAAGCGCTCGCGGAGCTGCACCTCGACGGTCAGTTCCACGCCGCCGGGGGTGACGGTTTTGCTGCGCAGACGCTGCACCTTGATGCGGCGGATGAAATCCATGACCTCCGCTTCGGCGGCCTGATCGTAGTGGGTGACGAGCAGGAAGGTGTTCGGGGTGCGCAGCCGGAAGAACGCCAGCGCCAGCATCGCGATGGAGATGCCCGCGACGACGACCAGCGCGATGGTGTACAGCTCCGCGCCGAGCAGAATGCCCATCGTCAGGCTCCAGAACATGTAAGCCGTGTCGAGCGGATCCTTGACGGCCGTGCGGAAACGCACGATGGAGAGCGCGCCGACCATGCCCATGGAGAGCGCGATATTAGATTTGATGCACATGACGACCGGGGTGGTAATCATGCACAGCATAATCAGCGTGTTGGCGAACGACGGGGAAAAGAGCACGCCGCGGAAGGCCTTGCGATAGACCAGCGCGATAATCAGGCCGACGATAAAGCCCATCAGCAGCGCCAGCAGCATCTTCATCGGGGTGAGGCTGGTCATCTGCTGTGCAAACCACTCGTTTACACTCGCGTCGTTGATGATGTTCTTCATGGGAAATTCCTCCATACTATAAATGATTCAATGAATAACGGATTTATACTAATTCTTGTTAAAATGGCTTAATCCGCGCACCATCTTTTTCGCTCTGACTTTGCCTCGTTCCGTTCAACGTACCTCCAGTACGCCTCACTTCACTTGGCTTCGTCAGAACAAAAAATCTGATGCGCTCTGTTAAGCATTTTAACTGCGAATTAGTATTAGCGCGTGGGGATAGGGGAACGTTTACTGATACTGCGCCGGGATCTCCGGGCAGGGGCCGAAGTAGGATTCCATTTCCGCGTCGCTCAGCCCGAAATAGGATTGGATATCCAGCCAGACGAAGTGCGGCCTGCGGTTCATCACGCGGACGGCGCGCTCGCAGCGGGAAACCCAGTAGTTGTAAGCGCCGGTCGCGTTCTTCGGCACATCAAAGCTGACCTGCGCGGGCATTTCCGCCGCCCAGCGCTCGTGATGCATCTGCATTTCCGGCTTGATCTGCGCCGTCATTTCGTAGAAGAGCGAGACCATGTTTTCCGTCGTCAGCACGCTGTTGAACAGCTCAGCGTAGCGCGTCAGGAACTTTTCGCGGTATTGCGGAACCTGCACCAGCTTGCGCACGAACAGGTTGGATTTGATCTTCTGGCTGCCCGCGCCGTTTTCATTCATGTAATAGGTGACGCAGCCGGTCGCGTATTCCTTGCCCTTGCTCTTGTAGGTGGCGTTGAACAGCCCCCAGTCCATATCGAACACCAGATAGCGCCACTTGCCGTCGCCGGATTTCGTGTTGCGGTAGAAGCGGATGTTGCCGGGGTCGGTGTTGCCGTAGAACGACTCGAAGATGTAGTAATCGAACATGTTGTCGATGTCAAAATTCGCTTCGACCTCGGCCAGCAATTCGGGATTGCTGTTCAAATCGGCGTCCTTGACCTTGTTGTAGAGCGCCTTGTAATCCGCGTTCGAGCCCTGCTTGACCTGCGAGGAAGAGAGACCGTCGGATTGCAGCAGGTCGATGTCCTTCGATTTGAGCCAGCCCTCGTGCTGCGCCACCATGTCCACGCCCGCGCGCTCGCGCATGTTGTAATGACCCCAGTATTGGCCGTTGATGTAGACGATGACGGGCTTCCATGCCTGCGTGGCCAGCGTGCTTTCGGCTTGATCGATCAGCCGCGCTTCAAGGCCGTCCATCACGCGGGTGAACAGGCCGTCCTGACCGCCGTTGCGCAGAACGAAGCTCTTGTAGGTCGTGAACGGGCGGTCGTCGAAGAGCGCATAATCAAATTCGCTCTTGCCGAATTGGCCGTCCGCCTTGATGAACAGGCTCTTCTGCGGCATATCCAGCGAATACTGACCCATGACGCGGAAGCGAACGCCCTGCGAAAGCTGAAGCTGGCCGTTTTCGTCGCTGTATTCCAGCCACGCGGGGAACCAGTTCTTCTGGCCGTAGGTCGCGATCTTGATCCACGGCGTCGGCTTGGATGTATCGACGTTCGGGCCGTAGGCGAACGCGCCGTATTCCTCGTTGGTCAGGTTATCCGGGTCGGTCGTCAGGCAGACGACCGGCATCGTGTGATACACGGAAATCAAATACGTTTCGGAGATGATCTGCGAGGCCTCCACGCCGTCGCGATAGGTGCGCGCGCGGATGACCGTGTTGGTTTCGATCTCGATTGGCTCGGTGTAAATCGGGGAGGATTCGTTCGGGTCGGTGCTGTCGAGCGTATAGCGGACGGTGCTGCCCGCCGGAACGTTGATCGTGACCGCGTTTTCGCCTGTCAGCGGCCGCACGTACAGGCCGCCCGCCACGTTGAAGGTCGGCGGCTCGGCATAGCCGGTAAAGCCCTGTCCGTTCGCCGCGCCCGGCGTGGGGGAGGAATAATAGAACAGCCCCGCCTGCCCGAGCGTGCGCCCGTAGGAGGTATCGTCGTAAAGCTGGGGGACGACCACCTTATCCAAAATCTGCCCGCTGGGGGTGGAAAGGCAGATCGTCTCGCCCGATTTTTTCAGGTTATAATTGGTGAAATAATAAACGCCGTCTTTGCTCGTCTGCGTGGTATCGCAGTAGATGACCAGATAGCTGTTGTTTTCGATGGTGATGTCAGGAAATTGCCATTTTCGGGGTTTTTTAATGTTATCGGACAGGCCGTAACCCTTGAGGTTTACGGCCTGCCCGCTCATGTTGTAGATTTCGATGTAGTCGTAGTAGTAGTTGACGTTCGGTCCGTGCGTGCTTTTGTTGCCGGTCATCACCTCGGTGATGTAAAGCCCGGAGGTGTTGGCCAGACACATGCGCGTGTCCATCGCCGTCATGCCGGCGCGCGTGTTGGGCAGCCCCGGCGTGGGGCTGGTAAAGAGCTTGAAGCTGCCGTCGCCTTCCTCGTCGCGCCCCCAGGAGGTATCCGCCGAGAGCAGGTCGTAGGTGACCATGTCGATCATTCGACCCTGAATATCCGACAGGATGACGGTTTCACCGTTGGAGCGCAGCTTGAAGCTGGCGTGCGGCCAGCTCCCTTCCGCCGCGGCGCGGTCCTTTTTTGAGGCGAAGACGACGAAATAGCCATTCGGCTCGATCACGCAGCCCTGCGGGAAGCGCCACTTGACGAGCTTATCCGTGCTGTCGCTGAGCGCGTAGTTGGAAAGGTCGATCGCCTGATTGGTCGTGTTGTGGATCTCGATCCAGTCGGGGTAATCGCCGTCCTCGTCCTTGAGCGTGGTGATGGAGGACGCGCAGATTTCGTTGATGACCAGCGCGCCGCTTTGCAGCACCGTGCTCGCGCGGAACGCGGCGTAGCCCTCCTGCGTGTTGTCGTAGCCCGGCGTGTATTGGTCGGTGATGATGTAATCGTTGCCGCCGACCCACGTGTAGCTCATGTTGGAATCCATCGCGGGGATGTCCAGCTCCTGGAAGGCGATGCCGTCGCTGCCGAAGAGGAAGAGCTTGTCGCCTGCGGAGGAGAGCTTGAATTTCGCGTGGAGCGTCTTTCCGGCTTCGTTCTGCGTGCTGTCCGACGCAAAGACGATGACATGCTCGCCCGCGGCCAGCGTCATATCCGGAAAGACGAAGGTGATCTTGTCCGCGCGGTCGGAAAGGCCGTAGCCCTTGATGTTGATCGGGCTGTCGCCGGTGTTGGTGAGCTCCACCCAATCCGGAAACGCGCCGGTCTCATCCGGGAACGCGCTGCGGTTGGAGGACATCGCCTCCGTGACGCGCAGATTCGTGTTGCCGCTGGAAACGGCCTCCGCTTCGATCTCCGTGCCGGAGACGTTGGCGGCCGGGGTCTGCGCGATTTTCGGCGCGAAGAGAACCATCAGCACGACAAACACGCTCAGCACAATCAGCAGCGGCAGGGTGCCGCGCTGGGGCTTGACACGTTTGACGGCGCTGCGCTTTCTGCGCGGCGGACTGGTGTTTTTCATCCGGTTGGAACGCATGAATTGACTTCCTTTCAAGATTCGACAAAATAGCCTGACTTAGTATAACATAAATCTCGCATAAACGGAAGATCAAGAAAAAATTTCTACGGGTTCTTTCCGCCGCCGCGCGATTTTTTCTGCGTGTTTGGCCTGCGAAACGCATAGATTATCCCTGTGGAAAACGGGAGGAGGGCGAAGGAATGCGGCTTGGCGTTGTGCTCACGGGGGCGGGCGCCTGCGCGGCGGCGAGCGCGGGCGCGCTGACATGGCTGCTGGATGCGGGCGTTTCGCCCTGCGCGGTCTGCGGGATGCAGGCGGCGGCATGGCCTGCGGCGCTGTATCTGGCGGGCTATGACGCGGGGCG
>OIXH01002651.1_pt1 | contig 17358 bp, 16 predicted proteins | sample 1587741 | NCBI WGS metagenome assembly OIXH01 (sample SAMEA3888916, study PRJEB22519) | human gut metagenome | biome: human gut; feature: human-associated habitat; material: faeces | place: Denmark | collected 2011 | reverse complement strand
TTTCGTGGGATTGTACACCAGCACCGTGTCGGCATACTCCTTATCGATATATACCTCACTCCAACTTGCCTTTTCCTTACTGAAAAACAAATCTCCTGCCGGGTAAATACACTTTTTAGAAGGCTTATCTGCAGAACAAGCCCCTAATAAAAGGGTGATAATGAACCATCCAAATGCTCTCATCTCTATTCAACTTTAGAAACTCAAAATTACTACTTTTATAATGGAAAACGGAAAATACCCTCTTGAAAATGAAAAAACGAAGGAAAGAGGCGGGATATAGATAAAAAAATCCTAATTTCGTGCCAATTTACATGACACAAAAATGCGTAATTACGATTATATCATTGTCGGGAGTGGTTTAGCGGGTCTTTATACGGCCTATCGTGCATCTGCCTACGGGAAAGTTGCACTTTTAACTAAATCAAATATTAGGGAAAGTAATTCTTATTTTGCCCAAGGAGGAATCGCGGCAGTCACCGGAGAAGATGACGCCCCGTTATTTCACTTTCAAGACACGATCACGGCAGGAAGAGGTTTATGTGACTACCCCGCGGTGAACGTGCTGGTAAATGAAGGACCTGCCCGCATACAGGAGTTAATCAATGACGGTATGCACTTTGACACGGAAAATGGAGAACTGGCTCTAGGCCTAGAGGGGGGGCATCATCAGAAACGAATCCTCCATGCCGGAGGAGATGCCACTGGAAGAATGATCACGAATTTCGTGATTGATAAAGTGGAGCATTGTCCTACCGTGGAAATATTCGATAATCATGCCGTCATCGCCCTATTACAGGATGAACACGGATGTTACGGTGTCAGATGCTGGGATTTTAACGAGAACCGGGAAGAGATCTTCACGGGACACAACGTGTTCTTGACTTCCGGAGGAACCTCGGCCATCTATAAACGAACCACCAATCCTCACACAACCATCGGAGATGGTTTGGCTTTAACCTATAATGCCGGATGCGAAATCGTGGACATGGAATTCATTCAATTTCATCCCTCCGCGATCTACACGCCTACCGGAGAAGCATATCTGGTGAGCGAGGCTGTACGCGGTGAAGGCGCACACCTACTGAACCAGCAAGGCGAACGCTTTATGGTGGGAAAACATGAACTGGCTGAACTTGCCCCGCGGGACATCGTGGCCCAGTCCATATTCCAACAAATGAAAGAACACCACGAGGACTACGTTTACTTGTCATTAAAACACCTTGATCCGGAAAAGATCAGAAAACGTTTCCCCAACATCTTCGAGAAATGCGCTGAATTGGGTATCGACATGACAGACCGTATTCCTGTTGCTCCTGCCGCACATTACACCGTGGGCGGGGTGAAAACGGATCTCACGGGACGTACGAATATCCCACACTTGTACGTGTGCGGAGAACTCGCCTCATCCGGTATCATGGGAGCCAACAGATTGGCATCCAACTCGCTTATCGAATGCTTGGTTTTCGGGAAACGTGCGGTAGAAGACTCCGTACACAACCGACGAGAAGCCACAATCCCGGAAACTACACCATTATTCTCTCTTAATCATCAAAAATTAGAAGCCTACCTATGTTTAAAAAACAAGGTTGCCGATATTATGACACAAGAAGCTGGCATCATCCGTACGGAAAACGGATTACAGGAAGGACTGGAAAACTTGCACCACTTGGAAGAGACCGAAATATTCGAAGAGAATGAATACTATTCGTTGGTAAGTAAAAATTTACTCACCGTCGCCGAATTAATTATCCGCTCCGCCCTCTTCCGTAAGGAGAGCCGAGGTGGTCACTTCCGTTCCGACTACCCCACCCCGAATGACAAATACGTGTGTCATATCATTCAGCAAAAGGGTAAAGAAATCAGGACGACACCGGTAATTAGGAAGCTAAAAGATAAAAGTTAAAAAAGTAGGAAATTAAGAAGCATCGGCCTTGTGCGGTTGGAATCTAAAATTTAAAATCTAAAATCTAAAATTAATATATGTACGATTCGCTCATAAACAGACTCATCGACCTTGCCATAGAAGAAGACATCGCAACGGGAGATATTACGACCAACGCCATTATCCCGGTATATGCTAAAGCGGTTGCCGAAATGAAAGCAAAAGCCGACGGTGTTATTTCCGGACTGGAGATCGCGAAACAAGTATTTGAAAGATTTGAAAAAGATATAGTATGGGAACCTCTTGTTACTGACGGAACTGCCGTAAAGAAAGGGGATATTATCCTGCGCATCGAGGCTAGCTACCGTACGCTACTTTGCGGAGAACGGTTATCATTAAATATTTTGCAACGGATGTCCGGTATTGCAACTGCAACCTCACACTACATGAAAGAATTAGCAGGAACACATACTCAACTATTGGATACCCGAAAAACAGCTCCCGGCTTGCGAGTACTGGATAAAATGGCCGTACACCACGGAGGAGGTTCCAATCACCGGATGGGACTTTACGACATGATCATGCTGAAAGACAACCATATCAAGATTGCCGGAGGTATTCCGAATGCCGTGAAAGCCGTGAAACAGAATCTTCCGTTAAGTATCAAGGTGGAAGTGGAAACCACAACATTAGAAGAGGTACAACAAGCCATTGATGCGGGTGCAGACATTATCATGCTCGACAACATGAGTAACGAAACTATGGCAGAAGCAGTAAAAAGGCTTGAAATTAATGAGTTACGGGATAAGTTAACAGCTTTCCTTAACAAAGTCGGAATATCCGGCAGTGCAGATGTAAATTTAAATGATGAAGATGATTACTATACAGTAAAAATCGGAAAACATACCTTTATTGGTTTTTATCCGCAAGAAAATAACATCATCTTTACACTGCAAATTGTAAACTCAAGCAAAGAACTTCCAACCGGCATAGAAGTTGACTACATTGAAGCATTTGTTTTCACTGTGAAAAACTTCATTCCTTCAGAATTCATCATCTACCAATGTCCACAATCACAGACATACTACATCAATGATGGTGAAAAATTCAAAAAAGGAATGCTACTTTACGAAACCGCTTGCCCATTCTCAGGTGGAGTATCCACAATGGAATTTGCAAAGCCGGTTTTCGAATCAGAGATTATTGATTTTGAACTCTTGAAAGAACTTTGATTTGTACCATATAGGCACATACCTATAGCAAAAACTCTCCATGGCCTAACCAGCCGTGGAGAGCTTTCTTTTTATAACTTAGAATTTAATTTTCCCTTCATCTCAAGTCAATATAAAATAAAATTTAAACTTCTCAACTTAGTTCAGTAAATTAGAACTTAATCTTTTCTTCAATCTAAATCAGTATAATTAAAATTTAATTTTATCAGAAATCCAAGCTTCAAGTTCATCAATCTTAACCCTAACTTGTTCCATTGTATCTCTATCTCTTATAGTTACTGATTCATCTTCTAATGTATCAAAATCAACAGTTACACAATATGGTGTTCCTATTTCATCTTCTCTTCTATATCTCTTTCCAATACTTCCAGCTTCATCATAATCACACATAAATGATTTAGCCAATTTTGAATAAACATCTTGAGCTTTATCACTTAATTTCTTAGATAAAGGTAATACAGCAACTTTGTAAGGAGCCAATGCTGGATGTAATTTTAATACAGTTCTAACATCACCTTCAGCCACTTCCTCTTCCTCATAACTATTACATAAGAACGCAAGTAAAACTCTGTCAGCACCCAAAGATGGTTCAATAACATATGGTACATATTTTTCATTTGTTTCAGGATCTTGATATGATAAATCTTGTTTTGAATGATTCATATGTTGAGTCAAATCATAATCAGTTCTATCAGCAATTCCCCATAATTCACCCCATCCAAATGGGAAAGCAAATTCAATATCTGTTGTTGCTTTACTATAGAATACTAATTCCTCTGGAGAATGATCTCTTAATCTGATATTTTCTTTTTTCATACCTAAATTTAATAACCAGTTCTCACAATAATCTTTCCAATATTTATGCCATTCTAAATCTGTTCCTGGTTTACAGAAAAATTCAAGTTCCATTTGCTCGAATTCACGAGTCCTAAATATATAATTTCCTGGTGTAATTTCATTTCTAAAAGCTTTACCAATTTGAGCAATACCCATTGGAATCTTTTTACGAGATGTACGTAATACACTCTTAAAATCAACAAATATACCTTGTGCAGTTTCTGGTCTTAAATATACAGTTGATGTTGAATCCTCTGTAACACCTTGAAATGTTTTAAACATTAAATTAAATTTACGAATATCAGTGAAATTTGTTTTTCCGCATTTTGGACATGGAATTTGATTTTCATTAATAAAATCTATTAATTGTTTATCAGTCATTCCATCAGCAATCATATCTTTACCTTGATCATGAGCCCATTCTTCAATTAATTTATCAGCTCTATGTCTTGTTTTACACTCCTTGCAATCTATTAGCGGATCTGAAAATCCCCCAACATGTCCTGATGCTACCCAAGTTTCTGGATTCATTAAAATTGCAGCATCTAATCCAACTATATTAGGTTGTTCTTGAATAAATTTCTTTCTCCAAGCAGCCTTAATATTATTTTTTAATTCATTTCCTAAAGGTCCGTAATCCCAAGTATTAGCCAAACCTCCATAGATTTCTGAGCCAGGATATATATATCCTCTACTCTTACATAAACTTACTAATTTTTCCATTGATTCTACCATTTTATCAATTCCTCCTTCTTTTTATTTCGAACTATAGATACTCCTTCTTTCTTTATTAATAAATTTCATTATTTTGCTAAGCACCTGTAACAACGCAAAATGATGAAAATCATTCGAAAGCAATCAAAAAGGAGTCATCCATAATCCCACCTAAGGGACGAAAGATAACTCCGCGGTTCCACCCTAATTGATTCATAAAAGAATCCACCTTAATTTTAAATATGCTCCAAAGCTCCAATCCATACACACCAACACCAGATCTCACCATCCTGGCTCTCTTTAGATAAGAAAATGTATATATCCTCTTCATCAACGCACTATTAATATGGATTTATTTTAAACTCTTTTTAAAATAATGTCAACATCTATTGTGGATAATTTTTCTAACTTCTTTCTCATCCACATTTTAACCGCATCACAACATCAAAATATTTTCCCAAGCAATGCGATTCAACGTACTTTTTTGTTTTATGTTTACTATTTTTTAATTGGATTATTAGTTAGAATAAAGAAATTAGCATGAGAAATGTTGCTGTAATTTTAGCAGGTGGTGTCGGAACTCGTATGGGAGGGACAATGCCTAAACAATTTTTTAAAGTTTCGGGAAAAACAGTTTTAGAACATACCATTTCTGTATTTGATAACCATCCGCTTATTGATGAAATTGCAATTGTGGTACACCCTAATTATCTTGAAAAAGTGGAGGAATTGTGTTGCATTAATAATTTTAAGAAAGTAGGACGAATTCTACAAGGAGGAAGTGAACGTTATTATTCAAGTTTGTCAGCTATAAATGCCTATGCTTCTACAGAGAATGATATTAATTTAATATTTCATGATAGTGTACGTCCCTTAGTTACTAAAAGAATAATATCAGATTGTATTACTATGTTGGGTAAGTATGGAGCTGTTGATGTTGCAATTCCTGCAACAGATACCATTATCAAAATGAATCTGAATACGCATGAAATAGAGGATATTCCTAACCGACAATTTTTATACAATGGACAGACCCCACAAGCATTTAAATTATCCGTTATTAGGGAAGCATATAAACGTGCATTGGTAGATCCTAATTTTAAAACAACCGATGATTGTGGGGTTGTTTTAAAATATATGCCTGATATACCAATAGGAGTTGTACCGGGAGAGAAATTTAATATGAAGTTAACGCATAAAGAAGATTTGTTTTTGTTGGATAAGCTTTTTCAATTAAAATCTGTAAGTGATGTTTCTTTATATGGACAAGAAACCGCATTAGAGCATAAAGTTATAGTCATTTTTGGGGGAAGTTATGGTATAGGACATAGTATTGCAGAACTGTGTACCGGATTGAAAGCTAAGGTTTATTCGTTTAGTCGAAGTGAGACTGGAACAGATGTTGCTGATGCATCATTAGTAAAAGAAGCTTTGGAAAAAGTATATCTGATTGAGAAAAAGATTGATTTCGTTATAAATACAGCAGGTATATTATTGAAAATTCCTTTGATGACAATGAAATATGATGATATTTTAAATTTAATACGTGTAAATTATTTGGGAGCGATAAATGTAGCGAAGGAATCATTCTCATATTTAGCGAAGTCTCATGGAGGTTTATTACTATTTACTTCCAGTTCATATACACGAGGCAGAGCGATGTATAGCCTATATTCATCTTCAAAAGCTGCAATTGTGAATTTAGTTCAGGCTTTATCTGAAGAATGGAAAAGTTATAATATAAAGATTAATTGTATTAATCCGGAAAGAACTAAAACACCTATGCGTATCCAAAACTTTGGTATAGAACCGGAAAATAGTTTATTAAGTCCCCAATTTGTTGCAGAAACTTCAATAATGACATTACTTTCTGGATTGACGGGACAAGTTATAGATGTCAGACGTAAAACAGACTGACTATGAATAATCTTCATTTTATAAAATGGGTATTTAGTAATAGAAATTATACTGATATAATATATCGTTTAATTTCCTTATTTCTAGGATATCCATTATTGTTACTTTCATACTTAATTCCAAGAAGTAAGAGAAAATGGGTTTTGGGATATAAAGTGGGTTTTACGGACAATGTGAAATATTTATATAGATATTTATATAAATATGAGAAAACAGTAATTCCTATTTGGATATCTTCTAATAAATCGGAAATATTGTTATTAAGAGAAAAAGGTATTAATGCATATTATAGATGGAGTTTATATGGGCTATATCATTGTTTGACATCCTACTATTATATTTTTTCTTCTCATTTATCAGATATTAATTATTGGACTTCGGGAGGATGCTTTGCTGTAAATCTATGGCACGGTGTTGGAATAAAAAAAATTGAGTTTGCAACAACTGTTGGCATTGATTCTAAGATATATGTAAAAAATATATTTAATCGTATTTTATTTCCTTATTTATTTCGTAAGCCTGATTTATTCCTTTCTACTTCAGTGTTTATGTCAATGCATTTTTCTAAATGCTTTCAAATAGATATACGTAAATGTCTTAATTTGGGATATCCTAGATGTGAGTTATTCTTTTTAAATGCAAATTTAATAAAGAAATATGTAGAAGAATATGAACCGCAAGGAGTTAATAGGCTGATAAAGGATATACAAGAATTTTCCCATACTATTATTTATATGCCAACTTTCAGAGATGACCAATCTGATTTTATGTTAGCCTCAGGTATTAATTTGGATTTATTGAATGATTTTTTGGAGAAACGTGATGAACTTTTTTTATTTAAGTTACATCCTGCCACTGTAGTATCTAATGTTTCAAGTATATTTTCTAACATTCGTTTCTTAGATAAGGATGTAGATGTTTATCCAATATTACCATTTACGGATTTACTAATAACAGACTATTCTTCTATTTTTTACGATTATTTGTTATTGGATAAAGGTATTGTTTTATTCCCTTTTGATTATGAAAAATATATTTGTCAATGTAGGGATTTGGCTTTTGATTTTGATGATTATACTCCAGGTGTTCGAGCCTATAGTTTTGATTCATTAATGGAAATATTATCTGATTGGAATTATGGTAATAGTTTGACTACTGAACAAAACAGAATAAAAAAAATATTTTGGGGAGATATTCCGATGCAAAATTCATGTAAGGTATTAACTCGTTATATTATAAATAATGGTAGCAGTAATAATGTCGATTTATAAAAATGATAAATTGATATATGTAGCACAATGTGTTGACAGTTTGCTAAAACAAACATTTAAGGATTTTCATGTTTATGTTCAATATGATGGAGTTGTTGAAAGTGGTATAGAACACTTCTTCATGGAGTTAAATGATAGTCGGTTTCATGTTTATGGTAGAGATGAAAATTATGGGTTGGCATATTCATTGAATGAGTTGTTAACTATTGTACTATCTAAAGGGTATGATTACGTTCTCCGTATGGATGCTGATGATATTTGTCTTTCAAATAGATTTGAAAAACAAATAATCTATATGAACAATCATAAAAATATAGATATATGTGGAGGACATATTGAAGAAATGGATGAAAACAAAAAATCTATAGGGGTTATAAGATATCCTCTATCACATGATGAAATGAAATGTTTCTTTGGGAAAAGAAACCCATTGGCACATATGAGTGTTATTTTTAGAAAATCTTATTTTCATAAAGCAGGTTTATATCCCGTTGATACGGATAAAGATGAAGATACAATATTTTGGCTAAATGGTTTTTTATCAGGATGTAAGTTTGCCAATATAGATGAAGTGTTGGTACGGGTACGTGTAAATAAGGATTTTTATTTAAGAAGAAATGGTTTATCAAAAAGTCTATCTGATTTGAAAAATAGATGTCTTGTTATTAGAAAACTGAACTTATCATATGTGAATTATATATTTGCTTGTGCTCGTTTTGTTATATTTATTATTCCTATCCCTCATGTAACTCAATTTGCTTATAAGTTTTTAAGATAATTTTACAAGATTGAATGTTTATCAAATCTCTCTTTGACCGTGGTGCATCACTCTTCGGTTTAATCTTTTTATTCCCGGTTTTAATTATAATCAGCATTTTGATTCGTATCAAGATGCCCGGAGGTCCTGTCATATTTAAACAGAAAAGAGTTGGACAATATGGGCGGTTGTTTACGATGTATAAGTTCCGTTCAATGACTGTCGCCCATTCTGGAAGTTCCATTTCTGTAAAAGGAGAGAGTCGTATCACTCCGTTAGGAGCAGTACTCCGGAAATATAAATTGGATGAATTGCCGGAGTTATGGAATGTGTTGATTGGTGACATGAGTTTCGTTGGCCCTCGTCCCGATGTTTCCGGTTATGCTGATAGGCTTGAGGGGGAGCATCGGAGAATACTTCTCTTAAAACCCGGCATTACCGGCCCCGCAAGTTTAAAGTATCGGAACGAGGAAGAATTATTGGCAGAACAGAAGGAACCTCAAAAATATAATGATGAGTTTTTGTTTCCGGACAAAGTGCGGATAAATATTGAATATTTGGATAGTTGGTCTTTTTGGAATGACATCAAAATCATCATTTACACAGTGCTTGGGAAAGATTTATAAAATCCTTTCTTTCCTTTTTATTCCCCACTACGTGAGGAAATCGAATCATTAGAATAATCACATATATTTTATGGATAAGAGAATTTATCTTTGCCTCGCTCACATGAGCGGCAAGGAGATGGGCTTCATACAAGAAGCTTTCGATACGAACTGGGTGGTTCCACTCGGTCCGAACGTAAGCGGCTTTGAACAGGATTTGGAGGCTTTTGTAGGTGAGAATAAGCATGTGGTGGCTTTGTCTGCCGGTACGGCTGCTGTACACTTGGCTTTGGTGGCTTGTGGAGTGGGACAGGGTGATGAAGTGATGGTGCAGAGTTTTACGTTTTGCGCATCGAGCCATCCTATGACTTATCTGGGTGCTACTCCTGTGTTTGTGGACTCAGAAGGGGATACCTGGAATATGGATCCGCAGCTGCTGGAAGCGGCAATCAAAGACCGCATCGCTAAAACTGGTAAGAAACCAAAGGCTATTGTCCCGGTTTATCTATATGGTATGCCAGCCAAGTTGGATGAAATAATGGCTGTGGCGGAGAAGTATGGCATTCCGGTGATTGAGGATGCTGCGGAAGGTTTCGGCAGTAGGTACAAAGGACGGGTTTGTGGTACGTTTGGCAAATATGGTGTGCTGTCTTTCAATGGCAACAAGATGATAACCACCAGCGGTGGCGGTGCCTTGATTTGTCCGGATGCGGAGGCAAAGAAGGAGGTTATGTTCTATGCCACACAGGCACGTGAGGCTTATCCTTATTATCAGCATGAGAAGATAGGCTATAACTATCGCATGAGTAACATTTGTGCGGGTATCGGCCGCGGCCAGATGACGGTGGTGGATGAGCACATAGCGCACCATAAGCATCTGTGCGGTCTGTATCGTGAGCTGTTGGCCGATGTGGAGGGAATCACGCTTCATGAGAATCCTTCCGGACGCTACGACAGCAACTATTGGCTGAACACGGTACTGCTTGACGGGAATCTGCATGTGAGAGGTGAGGAGGATGCCTACCGTGAGACAGTGAAAGGTGCCGTTGGTGGTGCTGCGGGTGTTACTCATGAGTCAGTGAATGCCCATACTTCTTGTGAGCCTAACCGTAATGTGGAGGCCATGCGTGTTTGCTTGGATAAAGCCGGTATCGAGAGCCGTCCCTTATGGAAGCCCATGCATCTCCAGCCGGTTTATGCGGCTAATCCTGCCTATGTGAATGGTGTCAGTGAGGGCTTGTTCAAACGTGGTCTTTGCTTGCCGAGCGGTCCTTATGTGACGGATGAGGATGTGAGATACATAGTGAATGAAATGAAGAAGAGTATACTATGAAACTACATAGTATCAATTTTTTATGAACTAATTTCAGAAAACAGCTTCAGTGGGGCTGTTTTCTTTGTTTATAGGCATATTTAAGATGGTTACCGAGAAGTCTTCCCTGGCTTTGGGGGATGTCCATAATGTGATCCTCTGTGATAGAGAGTCATAGTTGTGTGTTGCCACTCTTACTTGAATAACCGTTCTTTGGTGGTGAATAATAACCAATAAACGTTTATCAATTATGGCAGTAGTAGCTTATTTAAGAGTAAGTACAGAAAAACAGTTTTTAGAGAATCAGCGCGAGGAAATTATACGCTTCGCGGAAAAGAATGGGTTGAGCATCGACAGATGGTACATGGAGACGGTCAGCGGAAAAGTGAGTAGCAAAGAGCGTAAACTGGCGGGCTTGTTGGACCGGATGAAACCGGGAGACTCCTTGATTATAACGGAGATTTCGCGGCTTAGCCGGACACTGCTGGAGATAATGACCATTCTTAACTCCTGCATCAAAAGGGGAGTGGTGCTGTACAGTACCAAAGAGGGGTATGTGTTTCAGAATGACATCAACAGCAAAGTGCTGGGATTTGCTTTTGGACTGATGGCCGAGATAGAGCGTAATCTGATTTCCATGCGCACCAAAGAAGCCTTGGAACGACGGAGGAAAGAAGGAAAACATCTGGGCAGGAAGAAAGGGGACACACCCAAAATGAAGATACTCTATGCGAACAAGAGGAAACTTGTGAGGGAGCACCAAAGAGGAGAGTCGTGTGCCGAACTTGCCCGGCAGATGGGAGTGTCACGGACTACGATGTTCCGTTTTCTGAGACGTTATTGAGCAATTCGGCTAAACGAAGGTGTCAAAGGTGGGATTCCTTTTGACACGCTTCGTGTGGGCTACTTATTCGGCTGATACTTCTTTCTTTTCCTTCCACTCTTTCCCACGCTTGTGCAGGTTTTTCAGCTCAAATGACAGCATGATACGGAAGAAACCTATAATCAGGAATGCAAACGAAATCATGTACACGGCGTAAAGGGCGCCTACTGCCGGTTGCCACAAGATGATGAGCGAGCAGATGACGGCAAGAATACCGAAAGCAACATACCATCCCCAGTCTCTTGTCCCGTATCTTTTGAGGTCCATGGCATAGCCTACGGATGAGAAGCCGCGGAACATCAGCCAGAAGGCGATGATGAATGGAATGACTTCCATGCTGAGCATCGGGTAGGCTATCAGGTAGAATCCCAGAATCATGTCGATGATGCCTCCAGCCAGATACCATCCCCAACTGGATACCCTTCTACGGTTACTTACTGCAAAGGATATTTCCAGCAGACCGCTGAACAACATGGAGACGCTGAACAGAATGCTCAATACCGCATACCCGCTGAGAGGGGAGAACATCAGGCTTATAGCCACTATTACATAAAGAATACCAAGAATGAGTGAAATCCACCAATTCTTTACTTCCTGCTGAAGTTCGTCAAAAATAGTTTTCATGTGAATTTAATTTTTTAAGTGATTATCATTAATTCGTCCGTAGAATAACAGTTTATCTGGAAAAAAGTTTCGGGTGAACTTTTTCTGTATGTAATTTGTTATGTATACATATAATTTGATAAAACTATGGCTACAACAAAATTTAAAGGACAACCGGTAAAGGTTATCGGTGAATTTATAAAGGTGGGCTCTGTTGCCCCCGATTTCGAATTGGTAAAAACAGATTTGTCTTCATTCTCTTTGAAGGAACTGAACGGGAAGAATGTTATTTTGAATATTTTCCCCAGCCTTGACACTGGTGTGTGCGCTACTTCTGTACGTAAGTTCAACAAACTGGCTGCCGGCCTGCCCGATACGGTAGTGTTGGCAATCTCCAAGGATTTACCTTTTGCACATGCACGTTTCTGTACAACGGAGGGTATTGAGAATGTGATTCCTTTGTCTGATTTCCGTTTCTCCGATTTTGATGAAAACTACGGGGTACGCATGGCAGACGGACCGCTTGCAGGTCTACTGGCGCGTTCGGTAGTGGTTATCGGTAAGGATGGTAAGATTGCCTATACGGAATTGGTACCTGAAATTACGCAAGAACCTGACTATGATAAAGCTATTGCAGCTGTAAAGTAGAAAGTTTGGATTTGGGATAAGCAATAAAAAGCGGTGGACAGAATTTATCATGCTGTCCACCGCTTTTTTATTATCATGCCGTTTTCTTTTTTATTTCTTCTTCATTCCTTTATAGATGAAGAATGCCACGATGAGTACACCGATGCCGATAAATACATAACCTATCTCATGGCTGTATTCCGTTACTTTGGCAAGCAGCTGTTCCTCGTTCTCGATGCCGGGTACTGTGGACAAGTAATATCCGATGAAAGCCAGGATGGAATTCCAAAGGCCCGCACCCAGGGTAGTGTACAGCAAGAAAGTTCCCAGTTTCATGCGTGCCAGACCGGCAGGGATGGATATCAACTGGCGTACGGCAGGTATCAGGCGGCCGACAAAGGTTGATACGGCTCCATGCTTGTCAAAATATTCTTCCGCATGCTGCACTTTGGCTTCGTCGATGAGGCACATGTGCCCGAAACGGCTGTTGGCAAACTTGTAAATGATGGGGCGTCCCAGCCATTTTGCCAGATAGTAGTTTATCAAGGCTCCGATATTTGCCCCTATGGTTGCAAACAATACCACCAGATATATATTCATGTTGTCATTGTTGGCGGCTTTCCAAGCGGCAGGAGGGACTACAACTTCCGAAGGGAAGGGGATAAACGAACTTTCAATGGCCATCAATAAAGTGATGGTCCAGTAATTGAGGTGGTCGAGACACCATTGGATAAAGGCTACTGATTCCATTTGCTAGATTAGTGGTATATAATTACTGTTATTGTAATGCATTGAAAATATTCTTCATCACTAGGGCCAGCTCTTCCTGGTTATCTTCTTGTAGTATCTGTTGCAATTTGTCCAACTCTTCCAGCCTGAACGGATGTTCGCACAGCTGGTTGTACTTCATGAAGTTCTCCTTGTCTTTGAGCAGCATATACAGAGAGGTCAGCCTTTCGTTGATACCTTCAAAGTCCGGCTCCATCTCTTTGACATGTTCAAAGGCCAGCTTGGCATAGCTCAGTTGTCCTATTTCCATGCTACACATGCCTATTTCGTGCCAGGTATCCGCATAGGGGGCATACTCTAAGGCTTTGGCCCATCTCTTCACACCTTTCTCATACTCACCTTCTTCCATGTAGATGCGTCCCTCAATCAGGTACGGGTCTATCTCTTCGGGTGCCAGGTCGTATGCTTTTTTACAATACTGGTGTGCTTTGCGTTTCTTTCCCATCTTGTGCAGGCATAGGGCTGCATTGGCATAAAGAGAAGGCAAGGCGAAGTCATGGCTGTCTTCGGCCGTTATGGCTTTTTCCAGATAGTCGTATCCTTCTTTCCACTCTCCTTTGGAGGTTTTGTTCAGGCCGATGAAGGTGTTGATGAAACCGTGGGAGACGAGATGGAACTTTTCGGCTTGCAGGTAGTTCTCCATGGCACTTTCCTCATTTCCCAATTGGAAGAAGGAATGTCCTTTCATCAGGTAGGCATCGGCAAACTCGTCATCGGCCACCGTGGCATAGTCGCATGCTTCGATTGCTTTGTCGAACATCTGCTGGTCAAAGTAGCAACGGGCCAGTCCAAACCAGTAAGGAGCCGAATACGGATTCTTGTCAATCAGCTTATTGAAGAAGAAGGTGGCTTTTTCAAACAGTCCCTGGGCATAGTAACAATCGCCGGTGACGGCAAGGTAGGCTTCTTCTTCGGCATATTTTTCGAGTCCGCGCGTCAGCCATGTCAATGCTTTTTCCGGGAATCCCATGTCGATGTACATATAGGATACATCAACGATATTGGCCAGGTCGTCCTTATCGTCTATGCTGTCGAGTATCGCTTCTGCTTCTTCTTCTTTGCCTTCGCCCAACAGTAGGTTGGCTTTCAGCACTTTCACTTCGGAAGATTCTTCGGCAATCCGTTCCAATATATCTTTGGCTTGCTCTTTATGCTGGGTGTCGAGGAACAAGTATGCCTGTTCCACCAGCAGAGCCGTATTATCCGGATGTATTCCCAAGCCATACTCTACGACCTCGGTAGCCATGGCATATTTATGATGCACGGCATACCAGTCTGCGAGGTCGGCTAAGTCGTCTGCGTCCAGATAGATGGTTCTGTTCTCTGCTTTGGCTGCTTCATATTGTTCTGCCATTTCTTGCAGTTCTTTGTCTCTTCCGGACAGCAGGTTTTTTTTACTCATATTCTTATTTATTGATTTTACCCCAAACGTCTTTCAGACCTACAGTACGGTTGAATACCATTTTTTCTGGCGTAGAATCTTTGTCAACATTAAAATAACCGATACGTTGGAACTGCAGGTAGGAGAGGGGCTGCATGCCGGCAGCGTACTTCTCGATGTAGCAGCAGGGCAGCACATTCAGGGAGTCGGGGTTGATCATTTCTTTCATGGCTGTCAGTGCGTCGCAGTTCTTCGCTTCGCGGATGGCGGCAAGCTCATCGCGCGGGTTCTCCACTTTCCACAGACGGTCGTAGAGACGTACTTCTGCTTCGAGGCAGTGGGCACAACTTACCCAATGGATGGTGCCTTTCACCTTACGGTTGGCTCCGGGCAGACCGCTCTTGGTATCGGGGTCGTATTCGCAATATACTTCGGTGATTTCACCGGCGTCGTTCTTCTTGCAGCCGGTACACTTCACGATGTACGCGTTCTTCAGACGTACCTCTTGTCCCGGTGTCATGCGGAAATATTTCTTCGGAGCATCTTCCATGAAGTCGTCGCGCTCCATCCAAAGTTCGCGGCTGAATTCGATGACGTGGTTGCCTTCTTCGGGATGTTCGGGGTTGTTGACGGCTTCCATCTCTTCCACTTGTCCTTCGGGATAGTTAGTGATGATGAGCTTCACGGGGTTCAGTACGGCGGATACGCGGGTGGCACGGTCGTTCAGGTCCTCGCGCACGGCGCTTTCCAGCAGGGCGAATTCATTAAGGGCGTCGTATGTGGTATAGCCAATCTTGTCGATGAACTTATGGATGGACTCCGGAGAGTAACCGCGACGGCGAAAACCGCAGATGGTCGGCATACGGGGATCGTCCCAACCGTTTACCAAGCCTTCCTTGACTAGAGTCAGCAGGTTGCGCTTGCTCATCAGCGTATAGCTGAGGTTCAGTTTGTTGAACTCATACTGATGGGGGCGGTTATCGTCGAGGTCTTTGCCTTCCTTCACCCAGTCCACGAAGAGGTCGTAGAGCGGACGGTGGGGCACAAACTCCAGTGTGCAGAGCGAGTGTGTCACGCCTTCGAAGAAGTCGCTTTGTCCGTGGGCGAAGTCGTACATCGGATAAGCCTTCCAAGTGGTACCCGTGCGATGGTGCGGATGCTTCACTACACGGTAGATGATGGGGTCGCGGAAGTGCATATTGGGGCTTGCCATGTCTATCTTGGCACGGAGCACCATGGCACCTTCCTCAATCTCGCCGCTGTTCATCTTCTGGAATAAATCCAGTGTCTCTTCAATGGGGCGGTTGCGGTAAGGGCTTTCCACACCGGGCTGGGTGGGGGTGCCTTTCTGGGCGGCAATCTGCTCGGAAGTCTGTTTGTCGATGTATGCCTTGCCCTCTTTGATGAGGCGGATAGCGAAGTCCCACAATTGCTGGAAATAGTCGGAAGCGTAATATTCGTTACCCCATTTGTAGCCTAGCCATTGGATGTCTTCCTTAATGGCCTCTACGTATTCCACATCTTCTTTGGTGGGATTGGTGTCATCGAAACGCAGGTTGCAGACACCGCCGTGTGCGGCGGCAATACCGAAATCAAGGCAGATGGCCTTGGCGTGTCCGATGTGGAGGTAACCGTTTGGTTCGGGCGGGAAGCGTGTCTGTACTTTTCCCCCGTTTTTACCCTCTTTCAAATCGTTTTCTACTATTTGCTCAATGAAGTTCAAGCTCTTTTTTTCGCTTGTTTCTTCGCTCTTTATTTCTGCCATAATGTTACTATTTTCGTATCGTGGGGACAAAGATAGGGTAAAAAAATGAAGAATGAAGAATGAAGAATGAAGATTTATTCTTTATGTACCGGGATATATCCGCTCTCTTTGATGATTTTCTGTCCTGCGGCAGACAAGATGAAATCGAGCAGAGGGGCTACGATCGAGGCGTTTTTTCGGTTATAATAATAGTATAGCGGGCGTACTATCGGATAAGTCTTATTGATGGCATTCTCCAGCGTGGGAGCGGCATAATGCTGCCCGTCGTATGAAACGGCGAGTGTCTTGATACGCGGCGATACATAGGCTAGGCCCACATATCCGATGGCACCGCGTGTCTGGCTGACGGATTGGATAATGGCTCCCGTGGCAGGCATGGAGAGACTGCTGCTCATGTAGTTCTTGTTTTTCAGTACACTTTCCTTGAAGAACTCGTAGGTACCGGAGGAAGTCTCTCGGGAGTAGACTACGATTTTGCGGTCGTCTCCGCCCACTTGCTGCCAGTTGGTGATTTTGCCCCGGAAGATATCTTCCAGTTGTTGGCGGGTCAGTTGTTTCACCGGGTTGGAGGGGTGAACCACTACGGCAAGGGCGTCGTAGGCGATGGGTACTTCTGCCAAGTCTTCTCCGGCAGCTTTGACTTTCATCTTTTCGCTGAACTTGATGGCGCGTGAAGCCATGGCGATGTCCGTGGTTTGGTCCAGCAGGGCTGAAATACCGACACCTGTTCCACCGCCGGTCACGGTGACACGGGCAGACGGGTTTAAGATCATAAAGCGT
>OIXH01002645.1_pt1 | contig 17382 bp, 15 predicted proteins | sample 1587741 | NCBI WGS metagenome assembly OIXH01 (sample SAMEA3888916, study PRJEB22519) | human gut metagenome | biome: human gut; feature: human-associated habitat; material: faeces | place: Denmark | collected 2011 | reverse complement strand
TCTTTCCCTCGTCATTGAACCGTTCAAACAGTTCATTCTTGTAAAAGCTCGGTTTCAAGACCTTTGCCTGACGCAATCGGTTACAGATGGTATGAAGCCCCACACCCTCCTCGGCTATCGAAAAAATCAGTTCCACAACGGGTGCTGTCACTTCATCTATGACAAGGTGGTTATGGTCGTTTTCGTCTTTCCGATATCCAAAAGGCGGGGTAGTTGCCATATACTTTCCCTGTAACCGTCTTGTACGGAGTGCACTCTTGATTTTCCTTGAAGTGTCCTTTGCGTACATTTCATTGATAATGTTACGGAACGGGGTAATATCCATTTGAGTGTTGTCTATGGAGTCCACTCCGTCATTGATTGCAATGTAGCGCACATTGTGGTTCGGAAAGAATACCTCGATATATGTTCCCGTTTCAAGGTAATTTCTCCCCAGACGTGACAGGTCTTTTGTGATGATTGTTGCAACTTCCCCATTGCGTATATCCTCAATAAGCTGTCGGAACGCAGGACGGTCATAATTCGTACCGCTGTAACCGTCATCAACGTAGAAGCGACAGTTAAGAAAGCCATTGCGCTTTGCATACTCTTTCAGCATGGTTTTCTGTGTACTTATGCTCATGCTCTCGTTGTTCGTACCGTCGTCTTTTGAAAGCCTGCAATATAAAGCAGTGATTTTGTCGTTATTTAGTTTTGCCCTTTTCATGTCGTCCTCCTTAATGAAAAGGGACTTCCTCAACCCTTATTATACTATATTCCCTTTTCCATTTCCACCACTAACTGGCGTTGCTTTGTGCCATATCCTTAACCTTTTTCGTTATCTGTTCCTCGGCGATCCTCTTGAATACCGTTTCCATTTTTTCAGTGCCTACATAATGTCTTTCCACAACAATTTTTGTGGGTTTCTGTTGTCGGCAGGCTCGTTGTCCCGCCTTACTGTTTTTACTCATAAATCTGCTCCTTTGCATAAAAATAGAGCGCATAGATTGTGTTTCTATACGCTCTGACGCTGTGTTGCTTATTTTATTGCGATTATATTTACAATTCTTTCTCCCTATGTTTGGTCTTGTACTGTTGTTCCCCTTGCTGTCGGCTCTCATTCTGAAGCTCTCTCGCAAGGTTCTTCCTGTTGTAACTGATTACCTCGGCATAGGCTAACTCTGTGGCGGTTTTGCTCTGCTCTTTGCTGATACTGTCATACTCGGCTTGCAAAGACTGCATTTCTGCTTTCCACTGCTTCGGGGTTATCTTCTCGCCCTGCTGTAAAAGGTTCTGCATACGCTCCTTTAATTCGGGGTACTTGGCAAGACTTTCTTTATGCTCCTTGTCATACTTCATTTTTACAAGTCCTTTAAGAGATTGGCTCTCTTTATAAGTAGCTTGGACTGGGGCATAAAGGGCATACATTTTTGACAGTTCCTTTAATCGGCTTAGTTTCTGCCCCTTTGATAAATGTACCGTTTCAAGCTGTCGGTATTTCTGTTCCCTGTCGGCTGTAAACTTGGCAAGGTTCTCAAAGCTGTCTATCTTTCTTGAAACAATGAATTTCTCCGCATTGTCGGCTGACTGTAAGGCTGTTCTGTCGGATATTTTTCTTAGATATTTTCCGCTGACAATCGGCAAGTCCAATCTGCCCTTCCGTTTCGCCACTTTTGCAATCATTTCCATGACTTCATTCTTCACATTGACTGCAACCTCTTTCAGACCAGAATACTGTATGCTCCGTACTTCCTGCTTGGCAAGTTCAAGCATTTCTTTTGCCTGTTCCAACAGCACGTTGCCCCTGATGATTTCCCGATTAATGTTTCCCCTCTCGGTCTGTATGCCCTTGCGTTCTAAAGCATTTGCAACCGCACCGATATGGATTGTCGGTTCTTTATCAATTCCCTGCTCCTTAAAGGAGCGGTGTTCCCAATGCACCGCAATTCCCAACTGCTCATTGGTGGCATTGATTGTTTCAGCTAAATCCCTGCGCCACATCATTGCATTTTCCCTGCTGTTCCAGTCGGTACTTTCTACGGTTTGACATTTCCACTGTTTACGGTTACGCTTATCCACTTTCTGTTTTCCTGTCTTTTTATCAATGAGAGGAATACGCTCCCCATTTTCGTCAAGGACATAGACCTTTTTGGTTTTTGCTCCCCACTCCCCGTTTTCCGTAAGAGGACGCATGGTAAGCAGCACATGAATATGAAGATTGCGTTGCCCTTTGTCGTTCTCGCTGTCATGGATTGCCCAATCTGCACACATTCCCTTATCAACAAAATTTCTCTGCACATAATCCCTCACGACTTCCTCCGCAAGCTCATAACTCCACTCATTGGGAAGTGACGCTTTTAACATTCTTGCAAGCTGTGATTTCTGCCCTTTCTCCGACAGTTCCACAGCATTCCACAAGGTAGCTCTGTCTGCATATTCTCTCGGTGCATTTTGTGGCAGACTGATTTCGCTGTGTACTAAATCCTCATGGTATTTTGGTCGATAAGTCTGTCCGTCATATTCACTTACAAGAATGCTCCTGCTGATGTAGGAAGCCTTTTCCACTGCCGACTGCCCTTTGCTCCGTTTAACTATGGAAAAACGTGTGCTTGCCTGTTTCGTGATATTAGCCATACGAAGCACCTACGTTCTGCCAACGGGGTAGTGGGATGCACTCATAAACTTTGTGGGCAGATAAAAGCCGCACTTTGGCTTTTGTCTGAACGCAAAGTACACAAAAGGGTAGGTGCGTTCTTTGCACCGCAGGGGAAGTGTAGCGTCCCCTGTTGGCTGTCGCAAGACAGACAATGCTCTCCGCAGGAGTCCCCGAAGGGCGCACATACCACCTCTGGTGGTATATCTGTGCGCACCCCGTAAACGGGGTGAATAAGTTACCTCGGCTTTTCAGCTTCTTTGCTCCTGTCATTCAGTATCGCCCTCGCTTTCATTTTCGGCATTGAAAATTGTGCTTTGTGTTGAAGTACTTTCCCTGCTTTCTGACTTGATTTTAGCGATAATCTGCTGACACTCCCTTGTCTGCAATGCAACTGATAAAATACGGTTTAACTCGTCCTCGTCATATTGGTAGCAGCCGGGAAAATACTTCATGATAATACCGCCCATGATGTACTTGTGGTGGTTCTCCGCTTTCCGCTTTTTCTCGTTCTGCTTCTTCTTTTCGTTGGCTACTCGCTGTTTTGCCTGTTCCAATGCTTGTAATGCTTTTTCTAAATTTCTGCTTGCTTCATTCTTGCTTTCAATCATTTCTGATACCTCATTCTTTCTGTGATGTGTTAATAGTTCTTGAAAATAAAAATGGTGACAGGTTGTCCGTTAGGATAACTGCCACCATAGGTAAGCAATATTAATTTTTATAAATAGACATATCATTCAACTAAAGAATGATAAAAATTCATTTCTTCCTCGGAAACTTCATAATAGAAAACCAAAAATTCCTCTGGAACAGAAAAACCTTTTATGCTTTCTCCCGACACTGTCATTTTGATAATATTTTTATCCTCATATAATGTAATGGTAGTGTTTTCTACCAATTCTTCTCCACCAAAGCGTGCAACAGGATACTTGTATGAAATCATATAGTATTGCTCTTTTGCTCCCTCTAAGTCTTTTTCCAATTTATGTTGGTGTTCTTCTGTGTCCGAATCATCATAAAGCGAACATTGGTTATATTGATACAACTGTTCTTCATCACTTATTGTTTTTATAAGTTCATTATTCTCCGCTGAATATATTTTAATTTCAGCTAAATTATCTAAATCCTCTACAGTATATTTTCCTCCCTGTTGTGCGGAACATCCTGCACAAATAAACAGTCCAACCATAAGTAGAATACCGATTTTCATATAGCTTTTCTTATTCATCTTTCCCCCTGCTTTCTATAAGTAATTTACACGTTGTGACCAATAAGCAACAAAACAGAATTATGATGGGTGCATATGGACTCCATACGTTTGTTATCATTCCAATCAAAACCGCAACCACTGTAACTGGAAATGCCATATATACCCAACGATACCTTTTCATATGACTACTTTTAGGAGTATGTTCTGTATTTTTAATGATAATGCTGTCAATATGCATAGACATTCCCGCCCATATTATAAGTGCTAACCATACCGTATCAGCTATCCATTCAAAAACATTGCAAGCTGTCTGTCCGAAATAAATCATTAAAAAATGTCCTATTTCAGAACTTGCCAAAAGAATAACAACTCCTACAATAATCATAACTGCATATTTCTTTCTTCTGCTTTCTCTCTGTTTTTTAAACTCCCTGAATACCTTATCATCAAATGCAAGGTGTTCATTTTTGATTTCTTGATATTGTTTGGTCTGAAAATAATACCAAATAATAATGATTATCCCTGCTATCATTATAAGCCAAAAAAGAAAAGTCATTATCATGCTATGGTGACCAAAACACTCAAAGACATTTGACAATATAAAAAGGCTTATCCCTCCAGTAATCTGCTTTACATTCTGCCTACTGTACGACAAATAACCATCCAACATCTCTTGGCTGACATAATACCCGCTGTTTGATATGGCTTTTTCTTCTGATACGTTTTTTTCTTCGTAATCCTCTTTCAGCAGGTAGTCCATTGACACTCCGAATAGGTTACTGATTTGTACTAATTTACCCACTTCGGGGATTCCTTTATCATTTACCCATTTCCCTACTGCCTGTCGGGATACCTCCAATCTTTCGGCTAAATCCTCCTGCGTCATACTGTTGTCTTTCAATAGTGCTTTTAATTTTTGTCCTAATGTCATTTTTTATCCACCTCCTGCAAATATTCTACTTCTAAGCAATAGAGGAAAACAACCAATCTGTGGTTTCATCTTGTCAACTTTGCGTTTCGTTCACTTATTTTATCGTCATTTTCTGCACATACATATAACTTTTTTTACTGTTTATTAGTCCAATTTTTTTTCTTGCTTGTTCCCTCTGCTCCATACTGACCGCCCTGGGCTTGCGGTAGCTGACGAATGATTTCGGGAAGGAATAGGTCTTAGATACCTCGTCCTGCTTCACTAGCTTATATGTATCGGGGAAGTTGGCAACCAACGTGTCAAGTTTCCGCATGACTGCCTTATCCCTTGTGTAAATGGTGGCGGTCTGCTCCCCTGCATTGTAGCTGACAATGGTTTCCTGTTCATATCGTGACAGCTTCATAGCTCCATGCCTGCCTTTCCTTTTCTGCCAATCCTGTTCTGTTTTCCCTCGGTAATTGTCGGTTCTTTTAATTGTTTCTCTACCTTTGACAATCTTACCTTGATGGAGTGGTCACGCTCTGTCAGTTTTCGTCTTTTTGTAGTGGCAGTCAACTCCGCATACGTTTCTTCTGACAGGACATTTAATTTCTTCAAAGTGCTACATACAATCTGCTTGGTGTCATTGTCCTTTATCTGTGGCAGGATTGCGGATAAATGAGCGCATGTTTCTGCTTTGCTCTGTTCCAAAAACTGATAGATAAGATTGATTTCATCAGCAGTAAAGGGAATCTGCATATTTGCGTCCTTACATAGGCGTTCCACACCCACACATTTAGGGATATTCCTTGTCAGTTCATAATTGTCCCTTGTTGTTATTGTTCCATGGCTGTCGGTCTGTCTTACCTCCACATCATGCTGGCTTTTCTGTTCCAACACAAGCCACTGGTATCTGTCATTCTCTTTTGTGAATACGGTCTGATTGCTGTCAGAATAGCGGTCACTGCGGATATATCTGTCTGTGGTGCTGTAATAGTCTACAATCTGTTGTTCTTGCCTTTTGTTCATGGTCTTTGCCCTCCTGTAGTGGTACATCTATGGTTAGATGTATAAGTATTGATTGATAGGATTGATTGATAAGTTAACTAACATCATTCTCTATCTCTCTGTCTTTTACTTTTCTTTGGTTCTTTCTTTTGCTTTTCTGTCTCTCTTTCTCTTGCCTGCCATTGGTGAGTAGAATTGATGCGGTAAGTGATAGCTGTTGCATTTGGCACTGATTTATGATTTTCTCGTCCGCTAGTTTTCGGGGGATTAGATAGCGGAATATTGTAGGTGGGTATTTCTTTGCTTTAGGAAATATGATTTCATTTCATACGGTAGTTACCGCATAAAAAAGACTATAACCGTTACTGTCATAGCCCTTAAAGGATTGAGGAAGTCCCTTTTTTATTTGTATTTGTTTGTCGCCCCTACGCACTATCCAACATCGGTGGCACACACTACGGAGTCCACCCTGTTATCGTGCATGAGCTGATACAGCACCTTATACTGCGCTTTTGTATCGCTCTTAACCTCATGCTGCCATGTATCCGGGATGATCGGAAGGCTCTCGTATGTCCATTTCTGCAACGCTTCATCATAGCTTTCCGGCTGTGCCAGTTCAATCAGATGTCCCACACACCATGACACGATATAATCATTGCCCTCCATGTATCCGTCCTTACGTTCTGTTGCGCCAAGCACACCTGCAATGCTCTGTGCCACACTCGGCTTTTCTGCGATCACTAACTGCATCTTTTATTCCTCCTCATTCTCTGTATCTGTTTCCTCAGCATCCGTTTTTTTCATAAATTCTTCGTCCGGATCAGTTTCTTCCCCGTCCTCATCGTCGTAATCTTCTTCGTAATCGTCCTCCAGCTCATCCTCATCATCGTCAATGAAGTTTTCCTTTTTCTTCTTTGCCTTTATGACATAAACCACGCCGATTACGGCTGCCGCAGCAATCCCCATGATAAGATAGGAAAAGCCGGAACCATCCTGTTTCTGTTCTGTGGTTTCCGGCTCACTGCCTTCCTCGGTACTATCCTCGGTATTTTCTTCCACCGTTTCCGCATCCTGCTTCTTATTTCCCGTGGCATCGGTATTGTTGTTGTCAAGAGCTGCATCCTTGATTGGGATTGCCGACTCCAGTGCGGCAGAATTTTTCGGAAGTGTCTCACTGTTATCGGATGTGGTGTTAAGCAGGTCTTTTTCGCTCACTTCCGTAAGGAAATATACCTTTTCCTCGTCACCATCCCTGTCGATTACAAGATAGAACACCTTTTCCGAAGCAGTCTGGATCGTATAAAACTCTTTGCCCTGCTCCGATGTACTGCTTTCACTGCTTTTATCTGCACTGTCTGTGGTGTCTCCCGTACCCGGAGACTGTTTCGTGGATAAAGTGCCTGTTCCGGTTCCCGTCTCGGAAATGGTATTCCCATTGCTGTCTGTTTTAGTATGCTCCGTAACCTGTGCGGTTGCGGAACTAGGCTTAGTTGCAGACGCATCCACCGGGAGCTGTTCTGCCGGATCTTTTTCATTGCTGTCTTTCGCCTCCGGATCAGTGTAATAAGGATTGGCGGTTTTATAAATCTCCGATATATTTCCTGCATTGTCCATAGCGGAAATTGTAAAATACTGATACCCGGCATCAAACTGTTGCAGTCGGATATTCAATGCTCCATTCGTATGCTCCGTAAATTCATAGCCATTTACATAGATTGCCTTGATACCGGAATCCGTATCATGTGCCTGAATACTCAAAAGACCGTCACTGACTGCCGCATTCAAGGTAGGCTTCGTGAAATCAAAGCACTTGATATAACGGTTTTTCTCATAGGTCTTTCCCTTCTGGTCAGTGACCTGCACATAAATGGTGCTGTTCTCGGAAATCTCCACATACATATCCTCTGTAATGTCCGTCCAGCTTCCATTCTGCGCCACTTTTGCCTGCACTTTCTGTATAGAAAAGTTGCCGGATTTTACCGTATCTTCCACCGAAATATGTACCTTTGTGGTATCGTTATGCCATCCTGTCGGTGTGGTGATTGTGATTTTTACACTGGGATTTACATAGGCACATTCCTTGTAGTCTTTACTGCATACTGCACAATCCTTGTCCACCTCATACTGGCTGCACTTTTCCGTACAGGTACATTTCGCTGGCTCTGTTTCTTCCGTTGTTCCTTCCGCTGTGCCCTCTGTAGAATCTTCTGTTTTTCCCGCTCTGGCAGTTTCTTCCTTGCCATTACCAGGTGTCGCCGTGTTTCCTGTACTGCCCGTACTTTCTGTATTGCCTGTATTTTCTGTACTCTCTGTCTGCTGTTCTGCGGTATCCTCCGCATGGACCTCCACTGTGTTTGCCCTGTTAGCAAAAAATGCCCCTACCGGCATACAAAACAGTATTGCCGACAGAACAAGGGACATCAGTGCCTTAACGGATAACTTCTTCTTTTCCATTAGTCGAACCCTCCTTTTCCTGTTCCCGTTTCTGTAATAAATTTCTGACTTCATCCTCACTGAGCTTGTTTAACATCTGCAAACGCTCCGATGAGATTTTATATTTCTTTATGATCTTCATGGCTTCGGCATCCTCCGCCATCTGTTTCTGCTCTGCAAGGTCTTTTTCCTTCTCTTGCAACTGTGAAATCTGTTCCCTGACCTTTTTAAGCTGTGAATTGATTCTCTCTACTGACAACCTGTGTTTCCTCCCTCCGTTAATTTAATCTTCCAAAGCCGTAAAAATGGCCCTGCCAGTAAGAAGTATTGATGGATGTGTACTGGATCGGATCACCGCAATGCACCATCGTACCATTTCCACAATAAATACCAACGTGTGTAACCGGACGCCCTGCGTTGTATGTCCCGGTAAAAAAGATAATATCCCCTGCCTTTGCATCTGTCGCTGATACCGGAGTACACTGGTCATAAATGCCCTGCGCCGTGGTTCGTGGCAGGTCATGCACCCCGCTGTTGGAAAATACCCAGCAGACGAAAGCTGAACAGTCAAAACTTGACGGCGGTGTGCCGCCAAAGGTGTATGGCATACCGAGGTATCTGTTTGCTTCTGTCATAAGTGCCTGTACGGTTGCATCGTCATAGGAATCCGGTGGTATGAGATTGCCTGTTCCTCCTCCGGTTCCGCCCGGTGTCTCCCCGTAAATCGTCTGTGTGCCTGCTTCAAAATAAAATAACGGGTTATAATATTCCCCGTTATACAGACACTCAATATGAAGATGGCTTCCGGTACTGCTTCCCGTATTACCGCTTTTTCCAACGGTATCGCCCTTTTTTACACTCTGCCCTGCGGATACATTTAAGCTGTCCATGTGGGCATATTTTGTGGTATATCCCTTACTGTCTGTGATCACCACATAATTCCCGTAATAGGAATCGTAAGCCGCCTGCATAACCGTTCCGTCATGCGCCGCATAGACAACCGTACCTGTCGGCACTGCAATGTCCACACCCCTGTGAAGCTCCTCCGCTCCGGTGTTCGGATTCTTCCGGTATCCATAATAACTGCTAATATAGTAATACCAGTAGTAATCCACGGGTGTCCCAAATACCTGTAACCCGCCTTTTGTCTCCGTATAGGCGGCAAAAATTTCTGCCTGTTCCGTATCCATGCGTCCGGCAACAATGCTCTCAAGAGGTGTCACGGTAAGTGTCACACGAAGAATTGTTACCGTGTATTCCTCTTCGTCTTCATACTCATATTCCTCTGTCTGCACATTGCCATCTGCATCCAGCACAGGATTACCTTCTGCATCTGCTACGGTTCTGGTTCCGGTCTTTGTAACTGTCCTCGTCCTTGTTTCTTCCACTTCCTCTGTGGTAAGGTAATACATGGCATCAAACAGTTCCTGTATTTCATGTTCCACATCCGCTGCGGTAAATTCTGTATGGACTGCCGACAGATAACTGATCAGTGTAAACGGATCATGCCCGATTGCACCGAGGTTATAATCATACTCATCGTATCCCGGATGATCGGTTTCCATCGAATCAATCGTATTTTGCAGTTCCATTTCTTTCTGTGTGAAAGATAAATCTGCGGCATCAATCTCTGCAGGAAGGCTTAAATAAGTGCCTGCCATCGTCGTTGCCACAGTTCCTGTAAACATGGAGCCACAGCTTGCCAATGCAGACATGATCATAATAAGGAGCAGTGCAAAAATGCCTGCTGTAATAATCAGTGTTTTATGCTTCGCTGCAATTTCCTGTAGCTTCTTTGCAATTCCGGTCGCAGCATTGGATGTCTTAACAAATGCTTCTTTTGCCGTCTTTGCTTCTGCACCTGCCCGTTTTGCTTTTGCATACTCCCGCTTAATACGCTGCTTCTGTAACTGTCTTTGCAACTGCTTTTTTGGACTGTTGCCTTTTAAGTGTGGATTTTCACTGATAAATTTTTCATACTCCAGCTTCATATCCGCTGTGATCTGCTTTTTTTGAAGCCTTTCCATCCTGTCCCTTTTACGCTGTGCCTTACTCTTACGGTGGTACTTCATGTAATGATACACATCTTCTGCCTGTTGTTCGGTCTTATGTGCGCCCTCCACGGCAGAATTATCTTTTTCTGTCTCTGCAATCTTACGGTGCACAAAATACATATTTTCTGTTTGCAGCTTATGAACCGCAGTTTTTCCGACACTCTCCGGCTTAAATGGCATCTCCACTTCCACCGGAACTACCATATACTTTGCCTTTCCTGTCTGTTCGTCAAAGATACGCTTCATCTCATACTGCCGCTTCTTCGGCATCTTATCCTTTGCTTTCTGCAACTTCCGGCGGTTCTTCTCCGATTGAGTGGCAGCCTTCTGTACCCTCTTATCCGCAAATCCTTCCGGCTGCCCCTGCGAAAAAGTATCATCCTTCGTCTGGAAATCTCCACGTTCGGACTGCTTCGGGTTTTCTGACTTTACACGTTCTTTGTGTGCGTGTTCTCTTTGCACACGCTTTTTGTGATATTTTCCTTTGTTCTCAGACCGTTGGTAAGTATCTTTTACATGAACCTCGTTTTCCATCGTGCGGTCAGAATCCCCCGGCTGTTCCTCCTGCATGAAGCTGTTTTCCATTAAAAATGCCTTTTCCGCATCGGCTTGTGACTTCTGGACGTTGTGACCAGAAGTGTCCGGCTGCTGTTGACGGTAATATTTCTTTTTACTGTTTGCTGTACCGCTTTTTTCTGTTGAAGATTGCTTTTTCACATCACTTTCCAACTTCTGGACATTGTGACCAGAAGTTACATTTTTTGTATTATTCCCACGATTTGCATCCCGTGAAAAATTACTTACAGACTTAGAAGTAATGGTATTTTCTTTTTCAAATGCCCTTATCGCCTGCTTTTTCTGTCTCTTATCTGTCATTTACACTGTTCCATTCAAAATATGTTCAATACTAAATGTCTCTTTTTCATAAATAAGTCTTATACTAAATTAACAAACATCCAATGGTATTACCTCCTTTGCACAAAAAAAGATGCTTTTACTTTTTACAGCAATTGCACCTTTTTAAACCTTGTATAGGCTTCACTATTCTGTTTTCTACTTTTTATTCAATGGACATATATATCCCCTGCCCTTAGTACGCTTATAAATTCTGCGGAATGTCTGTGTACTGGAAAATATCTCTGGTTTCAGGATACAATGCCCAACGAAATGCTGGATGAACTTCCCAATCATATCCAAAATCAACACTGTTGGAAGTTATATATTTATTATCCTCAAAATATTTTCTGTCGATAAATCCACCAGCTACATCTTTCCTTGCATTCAAAAAGTTGATTTTATACATAAACGCAATCAATTCATCTACAGTACATTCTTTATTGTTTGCAAAATAAAATTTCCCTTTTTGCATTATTCCTTCTATCTTACGAACTAAACGATCTTTGTCATAAACAAATGGCTTCTCTGTTTTCTTCATCTCATGGCTTGGCTTCATTCCCAGTAATAATCTTTCTATATCTGGCAACTCGTATTTATGCTCATTTATTGTATCCTGAAGTCTGCTTGTAGAGTATTGTTCAAAAACTTCTTCCCAGTCTTCCGTGACAATTAAATTTCTACCTTCTGCATTTGCATTGCGTGCAGCCAGAGTACATAAATTAATAAGGTCGCGTGGTCTTCTTCTGATAAGTGACAGAAAAATATAGCGAATAGGCCGCTTGTTCCATTTTCCAGTCCCCTCAAACGTACCTGCCATTATATCATCCAGATAAGCAGACATTTCTCGTTGCCCCATATCCAATAGCTCTCTTTCGGGAATGTCATTATCAAAATAGGTTTGTACTCGCTTAACCAATAATGCCAATAATTCATGTTCTGTCCAAGTAAGCCATAAAACATTTCCATCTATTTTATCTGTTGATTCATCTGCTGTCCTTACCAGATAGTAAACATCACTTCTCAAACTAATCCTAAAACACAGCTCGTTTGACTCATTACACATATCCCTGACAGCATTTAGCAAAGCAGATATCCGGTATATATTCTGCTTTGACCCATTCCATGCCCTATCTAAATCATCAACATATATGATTATTTTATGGTTTTTTAAATATTGATCCGCAACGCTCTTTTTAATTGCATCAACATCAACGACATCTTGCACTTTTTTTACTATCATCCCAATTCGCTCAGTAAGTTTTAAGCCATTTCTGGAAATCTGATTTATGGTGTCGTTATCTTTACTGATATTAAAATTCAAAACCACTTTCTTTATCAGAAGTTCTTCCAACCCCGATTTCCACTGCCTAATCATTTCTAACGGATCTGTTCCATCCTCTGCATTGGCTATGCCAAGTATGTCGTCCGGTTTAACCCATATACATAACACATTATTTTTGAGATTCTCAAAATAAGACATCCGGAAGACTGCAGATTTACCAATGCCTTTATGAGCAACAAGTATCCTTATTGGCAAAAAATTATGTATTTTTTTATAAACATCCGTTTTTATGAAATAAGCACTAAAACGGTCTTTTTTTTCATCTTCAGCAGCAAGATCTCCGAACATGTCTCGTATCTGCTCCTCTGAAAAATCAATTACCTTACCATGTGGACTTTCTGATTGTTCAAGCATTACCTTTGTAGCCCTTTTGCCCCTGTCAGTTACCTCATAATCAAAAAGGACCCTGCTACCTTTTGCCAATTGTTCATAAGCCTCCTTGCCTACATTGTTGATATGCACGAAAATGCTTTCTCCAGTTGATGAACGAATAAAACCATACCCCTTGTCCGTTTTATTACTTACAATCCCTTTTTCCATCTATCCCTTTCTCCTTCGCAAAAAATTTTATTTTATCATGCCAGTGCTATAACCTTAGTATCATTAAAATATAATGAATAAGTATTTTAAATTAATTCAACTAACTATCAAAATTATGCTCCTCTTCTCTCAACATATCTTGGAATCTTATTTTTCCATCTCTATACCGGTACAAAAAATATTCCATTCTTTGGTTTCTTTTCTCATCCCCTCAGATAAGCTCTTCCAACGGACTTCCAAAGAAAAACCATTCTATATTCCTGATTTTGCCCTAGAAATCCAGTTTTCTGCCACAAGACGCCACTCAATGCCCCTGATTTTCACATACCCTAGGGGTTATTCAAATCCTTTGTCCATTTCACATATATTCATTGTATTTTCTGACCAATTCACCAAACTAAAATACTATAGTCCCTAATTGAATAACAGATGGCAGATTCTTCCCTTTTACATACAAACACAATGCCATTGGCTCACCACTTTTAATCTAATTATAAATCTTATTTTTCAAACTAGCAATCGAATTATGAAACTTATTTATAACTTAACATACACTGCGTCCTCCTTCTGTACCGATTCCTCCGGTTTGGTGTTCATGATCTTGTAGGTCTTGGTGTCTGTCGGATATTTATCCACAAACGGAATTACCACGTTATCAAACAGTATCAGACCACTTCCCGGCTCGGAATTAGTAACATAGGAGAGCTGCTTATCCGAAAGTCCCAGTTTATCTGCTAAGATTGCCTGATCCTTGGCATTCTGGTTTAACAGATAAACAAAGTCACTGTTACCAAGGATTCCCTCGATTTCCTCAGAACGGAGAAAATCGCCCACATTCTGCGTCAAGCCTGTCGGTATTCCGCCCCATTTTCTGAAACGCTTCCAGATTTCCACAGAGTAGATAGCTGTCTGCTTTTCCTTCAGAAGAAGGTGGAACTCATCACAGTAATAACGGGTTGCAATCTTTCGCTCCCTGTTCTGCGATACCCTGTTCCAAACCGCATCCTGCACGATCAACATTCCAAGTTCCTTTAACTGATTTCCCAAATCTCTGATGTCAAAGCACATGATACGGTTGCCGCTGTCTACGTTGGTATGGTGGTTGAAGTAATTCTGGGAACCATGCACATACAGCACAAGGCTGTTTGCGATACGTTCTGCCTTTGGATTCTTATGCTTCAGAAGTGCATTATATAAATCCTCCAGTATCGGCATATTTTCCGGCACCGGATTTTCAAAATACTTGTCATAAATATGACGGATACATTCGTCGATGATACCTTTCTCATCGTTCTCCAGACCGTCCTTGCCACCTGCGATCAGGTCACATAATGTTATGATAAAACCCGATTTCAGTTTTAATGCTTCCTTATCCCCCTTATGGCTCAACTGAATATCCATAGGGTTCAGATAGTCTTTGGAATTGGTGGCAAGTTTTACCACCTGTCCATGAAGTGCAGCTACAAGTGCAAAATACTCACCCTCCGGATCGCAGATGATAATATCGTCCTTTGTGATAAGGAAACAGCTTAAAATCTCTCGCTTTGCACTAAAACTCTTACCACTTCCCGGTGTTCCAAGGATAACCCCGTTTGGTGTACGGAGCCTTTTGCGGTCTGCCATGATCATGTTGTTGCTGAGTGCATTTAATCCGTAATAGATTGCCGGTGCAGGCATAAATAACTCCTGCGTGCAGAATGGTACTAAGATTGCGGTACTCTTTGTGGAAAGGGTACGCTCAATTCCGGTCTCATTGCAGCCAATCGGCGCAGATGCCATAAGGCCCTGCTCCTGTAAATACTGCAAACAGCGTAAATCACAGTTTGCCTGCTGAATGATACCGGACACCCTCTGCATTAAGCTCTCCAGTTCCCGCTTGGTTCTGCCATAGCAGGTAATAAGGAATGTCATGTTGATCATCTTCTGATTGCTTGTATTCAAATCATCCAGAAATTCCAGCGTATCCTTTTCATAGGTCACAATGTCAGTCGGTAAAATATCCATATCGTAACCGCTCCGGACTGCCTTTTTCTGTTCCTCAATCTTCATTTTCTGGATATTGGAAATGACAGCTTTTAACTTCTTGATTGCCTTTACCGGATCTTCCGTCTGCATGTGCATGGAGATAGTAAGGTTTGCATCAATGTCAAGAAGCTGCTTGATCAGCTCGTCTGTAAATTTCGGTGCGATAATATCCAGATAGGATACGCAGCCATACATATTTCCCGACTTGAAGCGGTTCGGATAGCGGAAATCAAATCCCGGCGGTGCAATATAGTCCTTGACCGACTTACCGGATTCTGCCAGATCCTTAAATGAAAAACGGAAAGGCTCCATGGTATCCTGGTTAAAATATTCATGCAGGATACGCAGTCTTTCCTTTCCGTCCAGTCCCCTCGCAAGGGTTCCTATGTTATTTAAGTTTCGTATGACATCTTTTTCAATGTTATTAAGGCGACTCTTAGCTTCCTTGTAGCCATTGCTTTCTACACCAAAAATCAGATATTTTGATTTGATGATACCATTGTTTCCCTTTGCCGCCTGCTTCTTTAACATTTCTGTATATTCTTCACGAATGTCGTTAAAATCATCTTCCTGCCACGGAATGTCAAACTGTTCCGTAAGCATCTGTTCGTTGACCTGCCTGTTGAAAAGCACCAGTTCAAACTTCACAGACGGATCAAAATAATTGATGAGCTTACTGTACTGTGCCAGTATGTCCGCCTGCTCATCCACTTCCAGAAGCGAATAGTTAATATCAAAAAATTCCACCATCTTCGTATAATAATGGTGGCTAACCTGACAGATGCCGTCACGGAACATCTTCTCAAAGGTAATCGTCTTTTGTGCGGTAGTAGGCTTTTCTTTCTCTTTGCCCTTGCCGGATAAAATATGTTTCAGTTCTACCAGACGTTTCTTTTCGGAAAAGGTAAGTCCACCGCTACTTTTTCTGCGGCTTTCCGGTTCTGCCTTTTGCTTTTTCTTCAAGATAACGAACCTCCCTTCGTAATTTTTCTTTTTCTTCCAACTGCTTGTATAAGTTCTCTGACCGGTATGGTCTTATGCCCGGTGTGAGTATCTTCTGCCGGAGCATAAAATACAAAATCTTCTCCGCCGGAAACCCGTTTTTCTCATACATCGCAAAAAAGAAGAATGGAAGCATTGCCCCCATCATTAAAAGTGATGCCGCTGATGTCCCGATCAGTCCCTTCGTAAGAAAATACAGAGGGATGCCCGTGACTGCCGCACCGCTGAAACAGATAATCTGTCTCTTTGTTAAATTCAGTGCCACTTTTGTCTTGATCCCAGACAAATCCTTCGGCACCTGCACGGATATTGCCATATCGTTCCTCCCTTAGTGCGCATTCCAGATAGATTTTGACAGCGAACCTGTCTTAAACAGAGAAAAACATAAAATCACGGTATATGCCGCCACCGACCAGAGTGCCGTATGCAGGTTGTCGGATACTGCCACACCTGCCACCAGCACCGCATAGATTGCGACGCACACCATCATAAAGAATCCCTGAAATGCCAATGCACAAAGTCCCTTAAAATAATTAGTTCCTATCGTTCCCCATTCCCGGTTGGTTACGGTTGCACAGGGAACGGGTGCTACTGATACATAAAGATATATTTCAATCATTCGCCCATAAAGAATGACGGTGATCAGGACTGACATGATTTTCATACATAAACTGACGATCATGGTCTCCATCCCCAGTCCTAACAGCTCGCCTATACTCATCTCCGAAAACTGCTCATTGAACATCGTCTGCAGCGTACTTGAAACATCAATACTGGTTTCTCCACTGATTGCTGCGGCGGCAGAATTGACGATGTGGCTTCCCACATCAAATACCGCCATTACAATGTCAAAAGTCTTGCTAAGAAGCATGACTGCAATACACGCTTTCATAAAAAAGCGGATAAAAATTGCCGTATTGAAGTCATGCAGATTATTCTTGTCAATAACCATGGAAATAAGCTCGTAGACGAGTACAAAACTAATGATCATTCCCGCTATGGGAATCATCACGTTATCGGACAGGGTTTTTATCATGTCAAAAATACCGGAGTTCCAAGTGCTGGGAGTTTTGCTGACCTCCCCTGCAATCGTGCCTACCTTGTCATTAACATCGGTAAACATGGTTTCAAAGTTGGTCAGAACCCACCCCTGCAACAGTTCCTTTATGAATTCAGTAATCTTATCAATGATCCCACCCATGAATTATGAGAACAGTGTGGTAAGCTGTGGAATTACCGTCTGTGCCACAATGATGATGCCACCGCCACTCATAAGCTGTTTCATACCCAAATAGGTGTAGGAAACCGGCTCGATGGCGGGCGGCGGCG
>OIXH01002642.1_pt1 | contig 17404 bp, 13 predicted proteins | sample 1587741 | NCBI WGS metagenome assembly OIXH01 (sample SAMEA3888916, study PRJEB22519) | human gut metagenome | biome: human gut; feature: human-associated habitat; material: faeces | place: Denmark | collected 2011 | reverse complement strand
TTGTCGTTCCGGTCGTCGTTCCCTGAACGATGACGGTGGCGCCGCTGACCGGATTGTCGTTTTCGTCGGTAACCATACCGGACACGGTTCTCTTTTGGGCGTTACCCCCCCCCTGCCCATAGGCGGGACTCCCGAAAATCATTGCGCAAAATAACGGAAGCGCAGTGTAAATCAATAATAGTCGAATTTTGTTCATCGGGTTAATAATTTAAGTTGGTTTTTATAAAATGGGTTTTTCGCTCGGATTTTTTTTGCTGTTAGCTAAATAAGACTATTTTTGATTTAAATAGTGACTGAATATTGTATTTGTATGAAACAAAATTGCGATTTGCTTAATTTTGTAAAATATTTATAGGTTTGTATAATTATGTGGCATATGGAGAGGCGGAATTCGGCTTATCTTTAAAATATTAAAATAAAGAAATACAGAGACGACTTTGTCGGTGGAAAAGATGGGCGGGCGGATTCATATTTGGATGGTTTGTGTCGTGACGGCGTTCTTTGCGGTCGCAAGGGCGAATGCCGGAGCATATACGTTTAAAAGTTATCAGGTCGAAAACGGCCTTTCGCAGAACAGCGTGCTTTCCATCCTGCAGGACCGGGAGGGATTCATGTGGTTCGGCACCAAGGACGGACTCAACTGTTTCGACGGTTATTCGTTCAAGGTTTATCGCCGTCAGAGCGGCGTGGAGACCTCGCTGGGCAATAATTTCGTGTTTTCGCTCCGCGAGGATTCCCACGGCCGGTTCTGGGTGGGAACGGGCCGGGGCGTCTGGCTGTTCGACAAGGAGCGTGAGACGTTCCGCAAGTTTCGCGTCGAGGTTTCGGGCCGGGATATCCTGACCGCGCAGATCAGTGCGATCATGGAGGACGATGCGGGCGACATATGGCTGGCGACCCACGGGCAGGGGCTGTTCCGGATCGACAGGAATCTGGCGTGTACGCATCATTTCCAGACTCCGCAGATTCCGTCCAATTTCATCGGGTCCGTCGTTCAGGACAAGATGGGCTGCATCTGGGTGGGGACGGTCGGCAAGGGAATCGTGATGCTCGATCCCGCGACTTCGCGGGTCGATTCGCTGCCTGAATATGTTTCGGAGGGAATCCGGGACAAAGTGATTTCGAGCCTTTATTGCGACGACAGCAACAATGTCTGGGTCGGCACGTCGAAAGAGGGGCTGCATTGTATCAACAACCGTGCGCTGCAGGTGCAGCACTACCTCGACAAATCGATTCTGAACATCCGGTCGATTACGCAGTATCTCGATGACGTAATCGTTATGGGGTCGGACAACGGGCTGGTCATGCTCGACACCTCCACCGGCGAATATCGCCTGACCAACAAGTCGCTCAACAGCAATCTGTCCGACAATTCGATCTTCTCGATTATCCGGGACCGGGAGAATTCGCTCTGGATAGGCACCTATTTCGGCGGCGTGAACTATTATTCCCCGTTGATCAATCGTTTCGAGCACTATTACTCCTGCAACGGGCACCGTAATTTCAACGGGAACATCGTCAGTCAGATCCGGCAGGATAAGAACGGGAAGATCTGGATAGGAACCGACGACAAGGGGCTGAGCCTGTTCGATCCGCAGACCGGACAGTTCGAGCCGAGTGCGTTGTGCGGCAAGGTCACCTACCACAACGTGCAGGCGATTCTTTGCAATGACGACTATTTGTGGGTGGGCCTTTACAACAAGGGAATCAACCGGATCGACTTGAAAACGGGCCGCGTGAAGAACTACGTCAGCCGCCCCGGCGACAGCACGGGCATCGACGACAGCAACATATTCGCCATCACACGGCTCTCCACGGGAGAGCTGCTCTTCGCCACGCCGATCGGGGTGAACGTCTATAACGCCGCAGAGGATAACTTTACGCGGATTCCGCAGCTGGTCAATGTCTTTGTGAAATCCATGCTGGAGGACTATCTGGGCAATCTCTGGTTCGCCACCAACAACGAGGGAGTCTGGTGCCGGACCAAGAGCGGACAGTGGTGCCGCTACGTCAACAATCCCGCGGATGCCGGTTCCTTGAGCTATAATGCGGTGAATTATATCTACGAGGACCGGAAGAACCGGCTCTGGTTCTGTACGGACGGCGGCGGGGTGTGTCTGTGGAATCACCGGGACAAGACGTTCCGGACGATCGACGAAAACCGGGGGCTGCCCAACAATGTGGTCTACGCGATCGTCGACGATTTGAACGGGCATCTCTGGGTCAGCACCAACAAGGGACTCGCGGCGATCAGCGAGGAGGACTGGACCGTCAGGACCTACAACTCTTCGCAGCGGATACAGAACGTACTCTATAATTACAATGCTGTGCTCCGGGACCGGGACAATTATCTCTATTTTGGCGGCGTGAACGGCTTCGTCCGTTTCGATCCGCGGGAAATCACGCCCAACGATTTTACTCCGGCGGTCAAGATCACGGCGGTGAGCGTCCTGAACCGGGATATTCCCGTATCGGAGGACGGGGATAAACGGTTTGTGCTCAAACGCAATCAGTCCACCTTCCGGTTCGACTTCGTGCTGTTGAGCTACGTTTCGCCGCCGGATAATCTCTATGCCTATAAACTGGAGGGCTTTGACCGGGACTGGACTACGGTGCAGGGCTATCCGCACGCCCATTACATGAATATCCCTTCGGGAAAATACAGGTTCCGGGTCCGGGCCGCCAATAGCGACGGGGTCTGGAACGACCGGAGCGCCGAAGTGGAAATCGTTGTCAGGCGTCCGTTCTTTTCTTCCGTGGCGATGCTCGTTCTCTATACGGCGTTGCTGCTGGCCGGAATCTGGTTCTGGGTCCGAAGGTTCAGGTCCCGCGTCAAGGCGCGGAGCGAGAAGAAGTTTCTGGAAGACAAGATCAACTTCTTCACCAACATCGCCCATGAGATACGCACTCCGCTGTCGCTTATTACGGCGCCGCTCGAAAATATCATCAAATCCGGTGACGGCACCGTGCAGACGAGAGACAATCTGCACGTGATCGAACGCAATTCCAACCGCCTGCTCGAACTTGTCAATCAACTGCTCGATTTTAGAAAGATCGAGGAGGAGATGTTTATCCTTAACCGGGAGAGGACGGATATCAACGGTATTGTCCGCAAGGTGTACGCGCAGTATGAGTACGAGGCGCGGGCCAAGAACATAGACCTGCGGATCGAACTTCCCGGAGAGGAGGTCGGGTGTCTTGTCGATGCGGAGGCGATTTTCAAGGTGATCAGCAACCTGATGTCGAACGCCATGAAGTTTACCCGCGACACGATCTGGCTGGAGCTGTGCCGGGACGAGGGTACGGCGGTGGTCCGGGTGCGCGACAACGGGGCCGGACTCGATGACCGGGACGCCGGCAGGATATTCGATCCCTTCGTGCAGGGCAGCAACAATACGCTGAGTGCCGGTTCCGGAATCGGACTCGCGCTTGCGCAGGCGCTGGCAAGGAAAAACAAGGGCGAAATCGAGCTTGACCGCAGCTGCGGTCAAGGCGCCGTGTTCGTACTGACGCTTCCGCTGGCCGAAGCCGCTGCGGACGAATCTTTGGCCAAGCATGCGACTCATTCGTTCGGAGGCGCCGCCGAGGACAATCGCCAGCGGATTCTGGTCGTTGAGGATAACGATGAGCTGCGGGAATTCATATGCCGCAGCCTGAGCGACCAGTATACGATCGCCAGCGCCGTCGACGGAGTGCAGGCGCTCAAGGTTTTGGATAACGAGGGGGTGGTGGACCTCGTTATCTCGGATGTCATGATGCCCCGGATCGATGGATTGGAATTGTGCAAAAGGATCAAGAACGATCCGGCCTATTCGCACATTCCGGTAATTCTTCTCTCCGCAAAGGTGGACCAGTCGGTTAAGATCAAGGGGTTCGAGCAGGGTGCCGACGTGTACATCGAGAAGCCCTTCTCGATGGACCAGCTCAAGGCTCAGATAGGCAGTGCGATCGAGAACCGGATGCGGCTGAGGGACAATTTTGTCCGTTCGCCGCTGCAATACCTCCGGGAGAACCACGGCGGCTGCGACATCCAGTTCCTCAACAAGCTGAACGATACGATTCTCTCCAACCTGACCAATACCGAATTCTCGATAAACGGGCTGGCTGAACTTTTTTGCATGAGCAGGTCCAGCCTGCATAAGAAGATCAAGGCGCTGACGGGACTGACTCCCAACGACTACATCAAGCTGATCCGGTTGAACAAGGCGGCGGAGCTGCTTTCTTCGGGGAGCTACAAGGTGAACGAGGTGTGCTATCTGGTCGGGTTCAACACTCCGTCTTATTTTGCGAAGTGTTTTTATAAACAGTTCAACAAGCTGCCCAGTTCGCAATTGGACTGATTGTGCGGGCGGTTTGACCGCCGTTCTTTGTATTGTGCAATAACGTTGTATATGTGGCGCAGATATTGGTAGGCGCGGATCGCCGTGCCGGTTATATTTGCACGGCCGTCTGTATGATGGCGAGTGTACTAACCTAAATGATCTGTAGATTTATGAAAAGAATTGTATTAGCGGCGTTTTTGTTTGTGACGCTTGTTCTTTCTGCCGCAGAGCCGGCCCCTACGCTCAGGCGCAATACGGTGGACGAGGTGATCGCCGCCATGACGCCTGAGGAGAAGGTGCTCATGGTGATCGGCAACAAAAACAACGACCGGCGCAGGTATATCGGCGAAGGCTCTACTTGGTATTGCGCAAGGCTCGGTCTGATGCCGACCGTCATGTGCGACGGTCCTGCCGGAGTGCGCATGAAACCCTTCCGGGACGGCGACTCTACCAAAGCCTATTACAGCACCGCTTTCCCCACAGCCACCGCGCTGGCCGCTACGTGGAATACCGAGTTGGCGGAGACCGTCGGCGGCGCGATGGGCAGCGAGACGCTCGAATACGGTGCCGACGTACTTCTGGCCCCTGCGATGAATATTCAGCGCGATCCGCTGTGCGGACGGAATTTCGAGTACTATTCCGAAGATCCGCTTCTGTCGGGGAAAATGGGCGCCGCGATGGTGCGCGGGATTCAGTCGCAGGGCGTCGGGACTTCGGTCAAGCATTTCGCGGCGAACAATCAGGAGAGCAACCGCAAGGGTGTCAATGCCGTCATCAGTCAGCGGGCGCTTCGGGAGATTTACCTGCGCGGCTTCGAGATCGCGATCAGGGAGGCTGCGCCGTGGACCGTCATGTCGTCCTATAATCGGCTTAACGGGGTGTACGCCTCCCAGAACCGCGACCTGCTGACCACGGTGCTGCGGGACGAATGGGGCTTCGACGGAATGGTGATGACCGACTGGTTCGCCGGCGACGACGGGGTGGCTCAGATGAAGGCGGGCAACGATATCATCATGGGCGGTTTCCCTCACGGTCATTACAAATACCATCAGCCCGAAATTCTCAGCGCGCTTTCCGACAAGACGCTCGATGAGGAGGTTCTTGACCGGAATATCCGCCGGATACTCGGCTTCGTCAAGAAAACGCCCTCTTATAGGGAATACGCCTGCTCCCTGAATCCCGATCTTGCGCGGCATGCGCAGGTGGCTCAGCGTGCTGCGGACGAGGCGATGGTGCTGCTGAAAAACGACCGAAATACGCTTCCGGTCAGAAAACCGAATCGGGTTGCGCTTTTCGGCAAGACGTCCTATGATTTCATTGCCGGAGGCACGGGCAGCGGCGAGGTGCATTACGGTCATGCGGTATCCCTCAAAGAGGGGTTGTCGAACGTCGGGTTCCGGATCTCGTCCGCCGCGGACCGTTTCTACACCCGGTTCGTCGATTCGGTGTTTGCTGCCGGCGGGCACAAGAAATATGCGGTAACCCGCTCTCAGGAACCTCGGATCGACAAGGCTCTCGTCGAAGCGGAGGCGAAGGTTACGGACATGGGAGTCGTGACTCTCGGACGGTTGTCCGGAGAGGGCGTGGACCGTAAGGAAGAGGGTTACTTCACCCTGACCGCCAATGAAAAGGAGCTGATCGGGGCCGTGTGTTCGGCCTATCATGCACTCGGAAAAAAAGTGGTTGTCGTGCTCAATATCGGCGGGGTGATCGAAACGGCTTCGTGGAAAGAGCTGCCCGACGCGATCCTGCTCTCGTGGCAGACGGGCCAGCAGGGCGGCGCTGCCGTCGCCGAGCTGCTTCGGGGAACCGTCAATCCTTCCGGAAAGCTGCCCGTGAGCTATCCCGTTTCATATGCCGACGTTCCGTCGTCGAAATCGTTTCCGGGAATCCCCGCCGACCTGCCGGTCAACTCCTACTATAACGAGGGTGTGTATGTCGGCTACCGCTATTACACGACGTATGATGTCCCTGTGTCCTATCCGTTCGGTTACGGGCTTTCTTACACTCGGTTCGAATATTCCGATCTGACGCTGAGCAGCGATTCGTTTCCGGGACGGATCGATGTTTCGGTAAAGATTTCCAACACGGGCAAAGTCGCCGGAAAAGAGGTTGTTCAGCTCTATCTGACGGCGCCGGCGGTCTTGCAGGACAAGCCGGAGCGGGAATTGAAAGGTTTTGCCAAAACCCGGCTTCTTGCGCCCGGTGAGAGCCAGATACTCACCTTTACGCTCGATCCCCGCTCGCTCTGCTCCTTCCGCAGCGGCATCAGCAGCTGGGTGGCCGAGGCCGGAAGCTATGAGGTGAAGATCGGTGCTTCGTCGCAGGACATTCGTCAGCGAGCCTCCTTTTCGCTCGGAAAGGAGCTGGTCGTCGAGAAACTGCACGATGTCCTTGCCCCCAATGTGCCGATTAAGGATATGGGGACGACTTCGGCAAAAGTCCTTGGAGCGGATCAGCCTTTCGACCACTACCATGAACTGGATTATAAATTCAACTGGCACTGGTAACTCTCCTTTTCCGTTCGTTCGGGGACGGCTCCCGGTTTGCACGCTTTTTTAAGCGCCTTTTCGTGTAATGTTTCAGACCTCCGAAAACCTCCTGCAGCTACCTGCAAGGGGTTTCGGAGGTCTGTCGTGATATTTTATTTCCGAGGGGGCTTTGCGTCCTAATCGGCGATCTCCCCAAGCCCGGCAGGAGTGATCCGCCGTATTGGTGCCGGCCAGCTAAAATGGTGCGCTTCCCGCTTCTTTTTTCGAAAAAGAAAAACCGCATCAGAATTATTTCTGATGCGGTTTTCAGTGCCCAGGACAAGACTCGAACTTGCACGAACTAAACGTTCACTACCCCCTCAAAGTAGCGTGTCTACCAATTTCACCACCTGGGCCTTACCTCCGAATTTCGGATTTCGGGTGTGCAAATATAGGGTATAAATTTTAATCCGCCAAATTTTCAGGACGGTTAATGGCAATTTTTGTGCTTCTTCGGTTCCCTTATCCGGAAACGGGGCCGTTTCTCCGCCCTGCGGCGGCAAGGCGGGCCGGCCGACCTGCGGTACGACGTGCATCGAATCCTCCGGCGGCGCCCCGGAACTACTCCCCGTGCTGCGGGGAGAGGACGAGCATGCCTGCGGGTCTCCGTGCGTCTTCCGGCAGCGAGACACCCGTTATCGGCGCGATGCCTGCGGCGCTCCGGGCCGGAGCGGGCGTGTAGGTGCGGCCCGTAATCAGGCTCAGGGCCTTGGCGAGCATCGGCTCCTCAGGCCCGAAATCCACCAGTCTGTTGTTCCAGTCGGGGACCGCATAATCGACCGCGAGTCCGGCCGGATTCACCGTCTCCTTTTTGGCGTTGTAGCCTTCGAACGTGATCGGGGCCAGCTCGTACGAATAGTCGCCGTCGTCGAACTTGTCGATCTCCATGCCCACGTTCTTGCCGTTGGTCTTCTCGCCGATCAGCGTCACGCCGATGTCGATTCCCCTCAACCCGTTGATGACCGCTTCGCTCGACGACGCCGTGCTGCCTGTCGTCAGCACATAGATGTTCTGCAGGCCGAGGGCGTACTGCTTGAGGTCCGCCCCGTAGTAGTCGCCGTAGCTGAAATTCTCGTAAAAGAGCGCTTTCTCCCGATCGTACGTATTGCCCGTTTGCTTCTGGGTTTTCGCCGGATCGGCCATGCGGTTGTCGTTGTAGCGGTAATACTGGAAAACCTCGCCGTCGCATTTTTCGCCTGCGATGCACGTCGCCAGCATCTTTGCCGAAATCACGTGTCCGCCGCCGTTGTAGCGCAGGTCGAGTACCAGATCGGTGATTCCCGCGTCGCGGAACTTCCGGAGGGAATCCAGCAGGTCGTCGTCATATGCCGCGTCGAACCCGTTGTAGACCATGTAGCCGATCTTGTGCTCACCCTCCTCGATGACCTCCGCGCGGAGCACCGGGTTCGGGTAGAGCCGTTCCGCCGTGAGGGTGGTCTCTTCACCCGTCTCCCGGACTTTGAAGAGGACCGACGCGGCTCCCGAAGGGCTTGTCAGCCGCTTGTATACGGGGGTGTATTCGCTCTCCGAATCGGCGATCTCGGCGCCGTCTATCTCCGAGAAGATCGTACCCCGTCTGAATCCCGCCCTGTCTGCCGGGGAGCCGGGATATACCGCCATCACGTAAAATCCGGCCTTCCCCGTGTTGGAGAACCGGACCACCCCCAGCCGGGCGAATCCGAACCCGTATTCCGTCTCCTTGCGGACGCCGTGATTGACGCCGCGCGTTTTCGGCCCCGTGGCCGCGCGGCTCCGGGCTTTGCGGGTGATGTAGGAGTAGAGGTTGTAATAATTCTGTCCCGTGCCGCTCGTATATCTTTTTTTGTCGAGGGTGTTGGAGGTCATCCCCAGCAGGGTCCTCGTCAGGAAGTTGTCATTGTCGGCGGCGTATTCGATCGTCAGGTCGCGGGTCATCTGCCCATACTCGCCGTTCCATAGATAGCGTTCAGCCAGATAGCTGTCTATCTTGTCGTTGTACGACTCCGTGGTTCCCGTGCCGCCGTTTCCGGTCGTATCTTTGGCGCAGGAACCCGCCGCCAGCGCCGAAAGGAGCGCGGCGGCCCATGCGCAGTGAATTATTCTCATCAGTCGAATCTTTTGTCCGCTAAAGGTAGCGATATTTTTCTATTTCCTCTTGCCGAAGTCCATTTCGCCGAACAAATAGCCCGCGCCGCCGATGCGGTCGATCACGAACAGCACGTAACGGATATCCACGGCTATGTTGCGGCAGATCGTCTCGTCGAAGGCCACGTCGCTCATCGTCGAACGCCATGTGCGGTCGAAGTTCACGCCGACCAGCTCGCCCCGTGCGTTGAGGATCGGCGATCCGGAGTTGCCGCCCGTGGTGTGGTTCGTGGCGAGGAAGCAGACGGGCACCGTCGTGCGGCCGTCGATCCGCGTGGCCCAGCGTCCGTACTCCTTCGAGGCGTGGATGTCGCGCAGCGCCTGCGGAATGTCGTAGTCGTAGATGTCGGGGTTGTCCTTGGCGATGATGCCGTCGATCGTGGTCCGGGGCTTGTGATACTCGCCGTCGGCGTATTCGTACCCCGCCACGTGTCCGTAAGCCACGCGCAGGGTCAGGTTGGCGTCGGGGAAGAACGCCCGCCCGGCATCCCACTCGCGCAGTCCCTTGATGTAGGCGGTGTAGAGTTCGTTGAGCCGTGCGCTGTTGAGGTTGCGCAGCGAGCGGGTGCCCAGCAGCCATTCGATATGGTCCTGCATCCGCTTGGCGCCTCTGGCCAGCGTATTGACCGCCGTGGTGTCGGAGCCTTCCCATACGTCGCTGAAAATCCGTTCGGCGAAGGCTTCGGGCGATCCTGCGGCCGCTGCGCCCGCGAGGAACTCCGGCGCCTGATACTGGACCGGACAGCGGCGCGCGTACTCGCCGAAGAGGTATCTGTAAAGGGCGCGCTCGGTCGCTTCGCGCTGTGCGAAGACCGCTTCGGCCCGCTCCGCGGCGGTGTAGCGCTTGGGCAGGGCGTCGAGGGTCTCGCGGGTGATCTCGCGTGCGAAGTAGGCGTCCGCGATGCGGGCGTATTCGGCCTTCAGGTCGGCCACGACGCTGCGGTATTCGGGTTTGTCCTGCGCCCACGCCGCGAATTCCTCTTCGTAGGCGCGCTTCGAAGCCACCGTTCCCAGCCGGTTGATGCCCAGCACTTCGCCCTGCCATTTCTTCCATGCGTTGGCGATCGAGGCGTGTTTGGCGGCGTAGTGGATGCGCAGCGCCGGATCGCTCTGCTGCGCCGCCGAGATGATGTCGAGACGGCCCGTGCGGACGGCGATTTTTGCCGGGTCCGAACGCTCGGCGATGTAGGCCACGGCGTCGGAGAGAATGTACTCCTGCGTGTTGCCGGGGAAGCCGTAAATCATCGTGAAGTCGCCCTCTCCGACCCCCGCGGTTGAGATTTTGAAATGCCGCTTGGGTTTGTAGGGCACGTTGTCGGGCGAATAGGCCGCGGGTTTGTTGTCCCTGCCGGCATAGATGCGGAACAGCGAGAAGTCGCCCGTGTGGCGGGGCCATATCCAGTTGTCGGTGTCGCCGCCGAACTTGCCGATCGACGAGGGCGGGGCGGCCACCAGACGCACGTCGTCGAACTGCTCGTAGACGAACAGGAACTGCTGGTTGCCGTAATACATCTGCTCCACGGCGGCCTTGTAGCCCTTGCCTTCGGCCTCTGCCTTGCGGACGATCTCCTCCTGCGTCTGGCCTGCGGCCAGCCGGTCGGTCACCTCCTCCATGCGGACGAGGAATTTCACGTTGAGCTTCTCGTTGGGCAGCTCTTGGGCGCGCGACATGGCCCAGAATCCGTGGGTCAGGTAGTCGTGCTCGACGCTCGAATGCGACTGTATGGCGTCGTAACCGCAGTGGTGGTTGGTCAGCAGCAGTCCTTCGGCCGAGATCAGCTCGCCCGTGCAGCCGCCGTCGAACAGCACCACGGCGTCTTTCATCGAAGCCTTGTTGATCGAATAGATGTCTTCGGCCGTGAGCCGGAAACCTTTGGCGCGCATGTCGTCGATGCGCTGCGAAATCAGGTTTGGGAGCCACATGCCCTCGTCGGCCGAGGCCGCGAGTGCGAAAAGCGAACAGATGAGGGTAAGCAGTGTGCGTTTCATTATTGCAGAAATTTTTCCAATTCGACGTAAACTTTCTGGATCGGCAGTCCCATGACGTTGTAGAACGAACCGTTGATCTTCTCGATGGCGGCGTAGCCGATCCACTCCTGAATGCCGTAGGACCCCGCCTTGTCGTAGGGGGCGAAGGTGTCGAGGTAGTAGCCGATCTCCTCCTCCGAGAGGGGCCGGAACCAGACGCCGCTTTCGGCCGAGAAGGTGTGCATGCGGCCGGCGGTGCGCAGCGTCACGCCCGAAACGACCGTGTGTCGGCGTCCCGAAAGGCGGCGGAGCATCTGCGCGGCCTGCCCGCGGTCGCAGGGCTTGCCCAGCACCTCGCCGTCGGAGATCACCACCGTGTCGGCCGTCAGCAGAATGTCGTTCGCTCCGAGCGGTGCGGGGTAGGCCTCGCTTTTGAGCCGCGAGAGGAACAGCGGCACCTCTTCGGCGGGCAGGGTGTCGGGGTAAATCTCCTCGCACTCGTATTTCGGGGCCGGTTCGTAGGGCAGGCCGCAGCCCGTCATCAGCTCCCTCCGCCGCGGCGACTGCGACGCCAGCAGCAGGCGGTAGGGTTCGAGTTTATCTTTCAGCAGCATGGTCTTGTTTTTAGGGTCTTTATTATTTAATGTTATATGCGGTTTTTGCCGTATCGCCTCCCGGCCGCCGCCTTTGGCGGCGTTTGCAAATCCGGTCCGCCCCGGAAGGGCTTCCTGCCGCCGTGCGGCGAAACCGGCGATGCGGAGCGTCGGAACGAAGGGCGCATAATCGTCTTTTTATCGGTGCGGAGTCTGTCTCCGGGTCTGTCAGCGTATGTCGAAATTCAGCAGTTCGCGCCCTTCGAGCACGGCCCGCAGGTTGTCGCCGGGGCTGACCGGTCCCACGCCGGCCGGCGTGCCGGTGTAGATCAAATCGCCCATGCGCAGGGTCATGTACCGCGATACGGCGGCGATGATGCGGTCCACCGTAAAGAGCATCTGCCGCGTGTCGCCCGTCTGGCGGGTCTGGCCGTTCACTTCCAGCGTGAAGCGCAGCTTCTGCACGTCGCCGCCCAGCTCCTGCAAAGATACGAATTCCGGCGAAATCGCCGCCGAGCGGTCGAACGCCTTGCTGCGCTCCCACGGCAGACCTTCGGCGGCGGCCTGCCGCTGCAGGTCGCGGGCCGTGAAGTCGATGCCAAGCCCCACCTCCTTGTAATAACGGTGTGCGAAACGCTCGGCGATGCTCTTTCCCACGCGGTCGATGCGCACCACCAGCTCGCACTCGTAATGCACCTCCTGCGAAAATGCGGGGATGTAGAACGGGTCGTTGTTGCGCAGCAGCGCCGTGTCGGGTTTCAGGAACCAGATCGGCTCCGGGGAACACTCCCCGCAGCCCGGCCGGTTCCGTTCCGGCAGAGTCTCCGCTCCGCCCCCGGCTTGCGGCGACGGTTCTGCCGTGCATCCCGTATTGCCCCCGTCCAGCCGGGGGAGTTCTGCCGTGCACTCCGTGGCATTGCCGATCTGTCTCAGTCCTGACGGATACTCCGTTCCGTCCCCGGCTTGCCGAGACCGTTCGGCCGGGTCTTCCGCCCCGCCCCTTATCAGGTGGTTCAGCTCCTCGGCGTGCGCGGCGTAATTGCGTCCTATGCAGATGATTTTCATGGTTTTCCGTTACTGTTTGTTGTGATCGTACCGCTGCGCCCGGACCAGCATCCAGACGACGTAGACCGGAAGGTAAATTACATAGACGACCGGCAGGGCATCCTGCTGGCCTGTCAGGTTCAGGACTACTGCAAGTAAAACCCATAACGCCCCGATAATCACCAGATGCCGCCGCATGAACGACGACAGCCCTGCGATATCGACGTTTTTCTTCTTCTCCGCAGGCATGGTGTTGTAGCCCGCAATCAGCATCGGAAACCGCTTGACCAGCAGTCCGACGACGATCAGGAATACGCCGGTGAGGATGTGTATGAAAATTTCGTCCATAACTTCAGGTTATTGTGCTTCGGTCGCATGCAGCTCTGCGACCATCCGGGCGGCGAATCGGTCGCTGGCGCCGGGTCCTCCGATAACTTTGCGTAATTCGTCGAAGTCGGAGAGCATCTTTTCGCGCTTGGAGCCGCCTTCGACGACGGCCCGCAGTTCGCGCTCGGCGCGCGTGATGTCGAGCCCCGACTGGATGATCTCCGCAACCGCCTCGCGGCCGAGGTTGAGGTTCACGAGCGACACCCAAGGCACGTTCAATACGTAAGGCTGCAGTTTAACCTGAAACCATAACGTTCTGTAAACCACCACTTCGGGAATGCCGAGCAGCGCCGTTTCGAGCGTCGCCGTACCGGAGGTCACCACGGCGGCTTCGGCCGCGGCGAGCGTTTCGTAGGTCTGGTCGCAGACGTAGCGGATGTCGCTGCCGGCCATGTACTGTTCGTAAAGCGCCCTGTCCAGCCACGACACGCCCGCGACGACGAACTGGTGGCCGGGGAACTTTTTCGAAAGGTCGGCCATCAGCGGCAGGTTGTCGCGGATCTCGCCCCGGCGGCTGCCGGCCAAGAGGGCGACGATCGGCCGCCCATCCAATCCGTTGCGGCGGCGGAATTCGTCGGGCGAGGGGAGCGCGGCGCGTTTCGCCTCGATGGCGTCCACGAGCGGGTTGCCCTCGAAAATCGGTTCGATGCCGTGCCGGGGGAAGTAGCTGCGTTCGAAGGGGAAGATGATGAAGAGCCGGTCCACGTATTTGCGGATCGCCTTCACCCTCCATTCGCGCCACGCCCAGACCTTGGGGGCGATGTAGTAGAAGGTGCGGATGCCGTGCTCCTTGGCCCAGCGGGCCATCTTCATGTTGAAGCCGGGGTAGTCCACCAGAATCAGCACGTCGGGGGCGAACGCCGCCACGTCGGCCTGACATTCGAGCATCTGCCGCTTGATCGTCCGCAGGTTTTTGAGGACCTGCACGATGCCGAAAAACGAGGTTTCGCGGTAGTGCTTCGCCAGATTCGCCGCGCCGCCCGCGGCGGCCATGCGGTCGCCGCCCCAGAAGCGGAACTGCGCTTCGGGATCGGCCTTGCGAAGCCCTTCGATCAGGTTTGCGCCGTGCAGGTCGCCCGAAGGCTCGCCGGCGATGAGGTAGTATTTCATGCCTTTGCGGTTTGTTGCGGTTACTCTTCGTTCAGCAGGTCGGGGCGGAGCTGCCGGGTGCGCTGGTAGGACTGTTCCTCCTGCCAGCGGGCGATCTGGGCGAAGTTGCCCGAAAGCAGGACGTCGGGGACCCGCCAGCCGCGGAATTCGGCGGGGCGGGTGTAGACCGGAGGTGCCAGCAGGTTGTCCTGAAAGCTGTCCGTGAGGGCCGAGGCTTCGTCGCCGATGGCGCCCGGAATGATGCGCACGACCGAGTCGGCGATGATGCAGGCCGCCAGCTCGCCGCCCGTCAGCACGTAGTCGCCGATCGACAGACGCTCATCGGCATACGCATACGCACGCTCGTCGACGCCCTCGTAGCGACTGCACACAAACAGCAGGCGCTCACTTTTGAGCAGGCGCTCGGCCACATGCTGCGTAAAAGGCTCGCCACAGGGGGTAAAGAACACAACCGTGGGCTTGGGACCCTCGGAGCTAATAGCCTCGATGGCCTCTGCGATAGGCTCGACCTTCATGAGCATGCCCTGCCCGCCGCCGTACGGCTCGTCATCGACGGTACGATGGCGGTCGTGCGTCCAGTCGCGCAGGTTATACGCCTTAAAATCAAAAAGGCCGGCCTTGCGGGCGCGGCCCAAGATCGATGTGGACATGACGGGCTCAAACATCTCGGGAAAGACCGAAAGGGTCTCGATCAGCATGTTTTCCTCCCTACTTGTCCATATCGATCAGGCCGTCCATAACGTGGACGGAAATTGTTCCTGTGTCGGGAAGATCGAGCACGACCTGCTCGATCACGGGAATCAGTACCTCGCCGTACCGATCACCCTCGACAACCCAAACATCGTTAGCGGGCGTCGACATAATCTCGACGATCGTACCGAGCGAACCGAAGCGCTCGTCGACCACCTCGCGACCCATCAGGTCGGTATAGGCAGCGTCGAGCGAATCGAGCTCAAAGTCGTCACGATTTGCCAGCACGTAGCATCCCGTGATGCCCTCGGCGGCCGTCAAGTCGTCAATGCCCTCAAACGAGACCAGATCGCCATCGCCCGTATCGGTGACGGACACGACCGTGCAAAAGCGGTCGCGCTTGAGCGCCGGCGGCGTCAGAGCGACACGCATGCCCGGCTCTAATACAGAAGGAAGCCCCCGCAGCGGCTGCGCGAGGACCTCCCCCTTCCTTCCGTGCGGCTTGACCACACGGGCGATGTTTTTGTACTGGGACCTCAAGGTCCTAGCCCAGAACCTCTACCTCGACAGCAGTGTCGAGGCGAGCGGCCAGTGCACGGGCGAGCGTGCGAATGGCCTTGATGGTACGGCCACGACGGCCGATGACCTTAGCGACGTCATCCTCGGCGACCGAAACCTCAATCGTGGAGGCGTCGTCACCATCGATGACCTCAAGGCTCACGGAATCCGGGTCGTCGACGATCTGAACAACGAGATATTCGACGAGATCGGCGATGCGATCTGAGAGCATTGCCTCACCCTCGAGCTGTGCAGCGTCAACCTCAGGCACGATTTACTCCTCGGCGCCCTCAGCGGCCTCAGCGGCAGCCTTAGCGGCCTCAGCCTCTTTGGCGAGCTGCTTCTTGGACTTCTTGACGACGGTCTCGGTCTTCTCGCCCTCGTTGGCGGCCTTGACCAGAGCGGCGACGGCGTCGGTGAGCTGAGCGCCCTTGGACTGCCAGTCGGCGATCTTCTCGAGGTCGAGGTTGATGGTCTTGGGGGCGGTCATCGGGTTGTAGCGGCCAACCTCCTCGATGATACGACCGTCACGCGGGGCGCGGGAATCGGCGACGACGACACGGTAGTACGGACGCTTCTTAGCGCCGTGACGAGCAAGGCGAATCTTGACTGCCAAAGGAAACTCCTCCAACCAAGCAGCTTTAGGCTGCAACTACAAACAAACAGTTGAACATAATACGCCATCGACGCGGGCAGGTGAAGTCCGTGAGACCAACTTCTTCGGTGTAGTCGAGGGCAAATCCATATCTTAGACAAGAATTCGGGATTTGCAAGCACATACACGCACCCCACATGAGCTGCGCGGTATACTCATGACATGGAAAGACGCGAACATACATACGGTTATGAGGATGCCACGGGCGTCACGCCGCCTCCCTGGACGGGTCCGGCGGTGGGCCTCATGGACCTCGATGCGTTTTTTGCGAGCGTGGAGATGCTAGATCATCCCGAATGGCGAGGAAAGCCGCTCATCGTGGGCGGAGACGCCGATTCGCGTGGCGTCGTGTCCACGTGTTCGTATGAGGCACGTCGCTTTGGCGTGCACTCTGCCATGGCCTCGGCCGAGGCGCGGCGCTTATGCCCGCAAGCCATTTGGACGCATGGGCACTTTGATCGCTACCGCGAGGTGAGCGCGCAGGTCATGGCGATTCTCGCCGACGAGACCCCGCGCGTTGAGCGCGTATCCATCGACGAAGCCTTTATCGATATCACACCGGGCCGCTTTGCGCCCGAAGACCCGATGCTGGTTGCGCGGCGTATAAGCGGCCGCGTGGCAGCGCTGGGAGTGACGTGCTCCATTGGCGTGGGCTGCAACAAGACGGTCGCAAAGATCGCAAGCGAGCGGGATAAGCCGTTTGGGCTGACCATCGTGCGCCCCGGAACCGAGCAGCGCTTTTTGGCCGCACTGCCGGTATCTGCCATGAGCGGCATCGGGCGCTCGGCCGAGGAGCGACTGCGCCGCATGCGCATCTACACCCTCGGCGAGCTATCACGTGCACCGGAATCCACCTTGGCCTCTATTTTTGGCGTCAACGGCGAACGCATGCGCCAGCGTGCGCTGGGACTCGAAATCTCCGAAGTCACGAGCCTCGATGAAGAGCGAGAGGTCAAGTCGGTCAGCAATGAACGCACCTTTGCTAAAGATCTGACTGAGCGTGGGGATATTGAGGCGGCAATTGCGCTGTTGGGAGAGTCAGTGGGACGCCGCCTGCGCCGTCAGAGGCTGACGGGCGCCACGGTAACGCTCAAGCTTAAGTATTCGTATGGCAGCGGGCGTACGGCACAGCGCCGGCTGCCTCATCCGACCGACGATGAGAACATCTTCGTGGCGGTTGCACTCGAACTGCTCGACAACATCTGGCAGGAAGGAATGCACGTGCGCTTAGCAGGCATCGGCATGAGCGACTTTGACCATCAGGGCGGCATCCAGACTGACCTGTTCTGCGAAGTCGATGACCGCGGGGCCCAATCCAGCGACCGACGCGACCTCTCCGTCGCCATCGACGCCGTCCGAGACAAATTCGGCGACACCGCCCTTTCCTTCGGCCGCCAATCCCGCTTCAACGATTAACCGCCT
>OIXH01002636.1_pt1 | contig 17442 bp, 15 predicted proteins | sample 1587741 | NCBI WGS metagenome assembly OIXH01 (sample SAMEA3888916, study PRJEB22519) | human gut metagenome | biome: human gut; feature: human-associated habitat; material: faeces | place: Denmark | collected 2011 | reverse complement strand
CCCCCGCCCTTCGCTTCCCAACAGCCCCCTTTTGCCCGGCCTCCCCGCCCCGGATCCCCTCGTGCCCGGTTGCTCCGCAGAAAAGAAAAAACGTGGGGAACGGTTGACAAACCGACATAACCGTGTTAGTATGCTTAATACAGTTAGACGAAACCAAAATACAAACGAGGGAGACGCCATGTTTGATATCGATCGTTTTTCCCCTGCGCCGGTATATGTGCAGGTGGTGGAACAGGTGACCCGCCTGATCGCCGGTGGGGTCATGGAGCCGGGAGAGCCTCTGCCTTCGGTGCGGGCCCTGTCTGCCCAGTTGAACGTAAACCCCAATACCCTGCAAAGGGCTTATATGGAGCTGGATAACCGGGGGCTGACCCGGGCTGTGCCCGGCAGCGGGCGGTTCATCGCTCCGGATGCCCGGGAACGGCTCCTGCCCGCCAACAAAAAGGAGCTGGAGGAGTTTTCACGGCTGAGCCGCACCCTGCTGGACAGCGGCGTGCCTTATGAGACCCTGATTTCCCTGCTCAGGGAACAGAAAGAAAGGAGCAGTTTATGATTCGAGGAGAGTATATCACCAAGCGCTTTGGGGCGGCCTGCGCCCTGGAGAATGTGACCTGCGCCATTCCCGAAGGGAAGATATACGGTCTGGTAGGGGCAAACGGAGCAGGTAAAAGCACCCTGCTGCGGCTGTTTGCCGGGATCTATCGGCCGGATGCCGGGCAGATCACGCTGGACGGCCTGCCCCTGCCGGAAAATCCTTCCGCCCGGGCCCGGGTAGTGCTGGTGCCGGATGAGCTGTATTTTCTGCCCCAGAGCAACCTGCGGCGTATGGCGGCCCTGTATGAAAGCGCGTATGACCGCTTTGACGGCAAAGCCTTTGAGACCCTGTGCGGCCGGTTCCAGCTGCCCATGGCGGCGCCCATACGCACCTTTTCCAAGGGAATGAAGCGCCAGAGTGCCATACTGCTGGCGCTGTGCGCCCGGCCGGACTACCTGCTTATGGACGAAACCTTTGACGGGCTGGATCCCACGGTGCGCAATGAGGTCCGCAGCCTTTTATATGAGCAGATCTGCCAGCGGAACATGACGGCGGTGCTTTCCAGCCATTCTCTCCGGGAACTGGAGGATACCTGCGATCAGCTGAGCCTTTTGTATAAGGGGGGCCTTGTGTTTGAAAGCGAGGTGAATGCCCTGAAGACCAAACTGTTCAAGATCCAGGCGGCCTTTGGGGAAGCCTTTGGACGGGAGAAGCTGGAAGGGCTGGATATACTCAGCTACAGCCAGCAGGGCAGGGTATGCAGCGCCATCGTCCGGGGGGAGAGAGAACAGGCCCGGCAGCTGCTGCTGGAGCGGGGGGCTCTGTTGGCCGAAATACTGCCCCTGCGGCTGGAAGAGGTCTTCCTGTATGAAATGGAGGCTCTGGGCTATTCCTTTAAGAGTTTTGAAAAGGAGGCAGAAAATGCGTAAGCTGTTTCGTGAAAATTTCCGCCGCCTTGCTCCGGCAGGGCTGCTGCTGACGCTGCTTTTCGGCGCTCTGTCGGTGATCCTCAGCATAAACCGGCAGCCGGATGTGATCAATATTGAGGAGATCAGTTTTATTCTGTATGCGTTCCCCTATATAGGAGGCGTAGTGCTGAGTTTGACGGGCTTTTCCTTCCTCCATTCACGGGCGGCCAGCGATCTGTATCTGGGCCTGCCCTATCGGCGGCGCACCCTGTATACGGGAGTGGTGCTGGGGATACTGGCCTGGGGCGGGCTGATCCTGGGTCTGTCTTTGGGTCTGACGTGGCTGTGCCTTTCTTTAAGGGGATGCCTGTTTTTGCGGATCCACCTGCTGGTGCTGTTTGTTTACTGGTTCATTGCCTTTGTGCTGGTGGCGGGGGCCTTTATACTGGGTCAGTGCTTTTCCGGTACCCGGTTCTTTGGCTTTTCCTGGGGAATGCTGGTGCTGTGCCTGCCCCGGTATATTCTGGGGCTGCTGGCTTTCTATATAGCCCAGACGGTGGGCAGCGTAGCAGGGGACTTTACGAGCATATGGCTGCAGTCCCGGTGGAATCTGGCCACGGGACCCCTGATGAGCTTTTTTGAAGGCCATAATTCTTTCGATTTTTATGAGGTGCGGTTCTATATATACAGCCTGCTGCTGGGGGCGGCCACGCTGGCTTTGGGAGCCTGTGCTTTTCAAAAGCGGCGGGCAGAGCTTTCCGGCTCCGCCGCCGTCACACCGGCAAAGCAGCACCTTTGCAGTGCGCTGGTGGCTTTTGTGCCCGCCTTTGCCGGGCTGATCCTCCTGCAGCTGGCAAGGGACGATGCCAGCGTTATAGCCATATTTCTGGCCATCGGGCTGCTGACCTATGTGGGATATGAGCTGGTGGCTTCCCGGAGCATCAAAAAGTCTTTGACTTCCCTGTACTGGTACGGCTTCTCCCTGCTGGCGGGCGTTTTGTTCCTGCTTATGGGCGTTCTGGGCGGCGTCCTGTATGAAAAGATGATCCCCACAAAACCGGAGCAGATCGCCAGTGTGCAGTTTATCCAATATGACACTGAATTCGCCGACCAGCAATACCGGCTGAGCCGGGTAAAGCTGCAGGAGGAGCGGATCCGTTCGCTGGTCTGTCAGGCGCTGCAAACAAAAGGCGGTTTTAGTGTGAATTCCTTTGGCTATGCCGGAGGTATCTATGACTATGAGGGGAAACGCTGGATAAAGCTGCTGGTCACGCTGCAAAACGGTATGACTCTTTCCCTGCGCTGCCCCATGGATGAGGAGCTGCAGGCAGCCGTTCTGCAGAACGAGCAGGTACAAAAAGTCCTTTCCGTATCCGCCATGCCCCGGGGAAAGGCAGTGCTGGCCGAAAAAATCTGTATGGATAGTATGCGTGGTGTGTGCAGAAAAGGCGGCGAGCTTTACGAAATGTATCTTCGGGAGATGGAAAATGCTCCGGGACCGGGAGCGGAAGCGAAAGTAGCCAGCATGAGTGTCTGGCTGCGGGAGGGGCTGCGGCTTTTTGAGGATAAGATAAATATCTACCGTACACAGACCCCTGAAACAGCCCAGGTGCTGATAGCCCTGAGCCGGGAGGAAAACGGCCTGTCTCAGGCGGCCTGGAGAACCTTATGGGGAGAGGATTATTATATCCGGGATATCGGTGAAGGAGACGAGACGAGTATATGGGTATTCTCTCACTACCAGACTTTTGCACAGATAGCGGAGCTGCTGCATGAGATGCCTCTGGCAGAGGGGACGGAAAAGCACCTGCTGCAGGTATACTCCTACAGCCTGATGCAGCAAGATGAGAAAAGCGTGGTGCCTGGGAGCTATAATATATTTCTGGCTCCCGATGAGACCCAGTATCAAACCTTCCTGACCCTGATGGAAAAGCTGGATCAGGAGAGGGAGAAAGTGTCTTTTGCGGATTTCTGATCGTTGGCCGGCTGGTATGCAAACGCCTCCCGTTTGAGGGAGGCGTTTTTGTGTGGGATAAACCCATGAGAAAGAAGGCAAAACGGGGTCGGTTCCCGAGGAAAATGCTTTCCCGCAGCCGGGCTCCGTATAGCCGCGGCTTACTTCTTCCAGACGACTATCACTATATCGTTCAGGTATCCGGCCATGTGGTAATCCGCCTGAGGCATGGCTTCCAGCAGGGAGGAGATCTCCTTCTCCGTCAGGCCCTGTACCAGCAGGTTGGCCTGTTCCCCGGCTTCCAGTGCGGCCAGCATCTTTTCGGTAAAGGCGGCGCCGTCCCGCACCACGGCGTCATGGGCCGGATAATACCACAGGGAGTAGTCCTGGGCGGGGGCATAGGCGCTTTCCTCCCAGCAGTGGGTCTTTTTCAGCTCGTCCGCAGGGATAAACAGATAGGCCTTTGAACTGGTGCCGTCGTTGCCCGCAAAGGCATCGTCAAAGGTGCAGTCCACATAGTACCAGTTTTCTCCCACCCGTACCTGATTCCAGTTATGGGGCACACCGGAACCGGTACCCGTGACCTGAGTGCATTCCATGCCCAGCATGGTGGTGAGCATGTAAAAGGCGTCGGCATAGCCCTGACAGATGGAATTGTGGTCTATCATGGCCCCATAGGCCGTGATGCCCCAGTCAAAGGTGTAGCTGCTGTTCAGAGCCTTGAACAGGTCCATATCATACTGCACGGTTCCGGCCAGATAGTCATGGATGGCGATGCACTGTTCCTCCTGGCTCATGTCCTCCCGGATGTTTTCCTTTAACCAGCGGTCCGCTTCCTCATACAGGGCCAGCTCCTTTTCGGAAAGGCGGGAGGTATCCTTATGGGTATAGGCCCAGGCTACGTTGTCTCCCGGGTAATAGGTCACGGTCAGGATATAGTGCTTGCCCAGATCCCCGGGCTGCATCTTGGGATTGATCCAGCAAATGTGGTACTTCTCGCAGAACTCCTGGGCAGACAGGCCCAGCCCTATGCTCCTGTCGCAGGTAAAAACAATGTTCCGGCATTTTTTGGCCAGGCAGTCCTCTATAAAGGCGAACATCCCTTCTTCGGTTTTAAAGGCAGGCTGTTTGGAAAAATCTACGGAGGAAAGGCTCAGCTTGCTGCCGTAAAGATCGATGTCCGTCATATCTTCCATGGAGTAGTTTTCCGGCTCCGGAGCCGGGGAAGCTTCCTGGGTCGGGGAAGCCTCGGCCGTGGGCGCTGCCGTGACCCGGGCCATGGGGGCCGGCTCCTCCTGCACGGGAGCCGTACAGCCGCTCAGCAGCAGGGCTGCCAGAAGCAGGCACAAAAGAGAGGGGCTTTTTTTCATCCGGAAACTCCTTTCTTACTCTTCCTGACCGGCAACGGCCAATGCGCTTATAAGCAGAGCCGGGGCCTGGATATAGCCTTCGTTCCCGCGCATCCATATGAGTTCGCTGCCCAGTGCCTCTACATTCTGCAGAAGCTCGGAAAAGCTTCCGGCAATGGTGATCTGGCTGACCCCACGCACGGGCTTTCCGTCTTCCACCGCATATCCCGCAGATATCAGGGAAAAGTTTCCCGTGGCGGCATTGGCGCCTGCAAATACGCCGTTGACTTCCGTAATATACAGGCCTCTGCCCAACCGGGCCAGAAGGGCGCCGGTGGTATCCGCTCCCGCTTCCAGCACCATATTGGTAAAGCCCGTGGCGGCTTCGCTGCCGAATTCCTGTATAAAGCCGTTTCCCGTAGAGGGGCAGCCTGCCTGTGCGGCGCTTTCCCGATTATAAAGATAGCTTTGCAGCCGTCCTCCGGCAATAAGGGTCTTTTCCCGGGTTGGGGTGCGTTCATCGTCAAAGCGGCGGCGGCAAAGTCCCTTTTCCATAAGAGGCAGCTCCCGGAGCACTACGCTTTCGGCGGCGATCCGTTCCCCCAGCTTTCCTTCCAGGGCGCTGGTGTGGCTCTGCACCTGCCGGGCGGCAAAGGCCGGGGCAAAGGCATTCAGCAGCTCACATACCACCCGGGCCGAAAGCAGCACCCGGTGCCGCCCCGTGGTATAGGAACCGGCGTTCAGCATGGCGGCGGCATCCAGAGCGGCCTGCCGGGCCAGCGTGCGCATATCCGGCAGCGCACCGGGCAGAAAGGGCACAGTACACCGCCCCATTTGGACGGTGTTCCCTTCCATGGCTTCCAGCGACATATAAAACCCGGCGGCGGCGGTGCTGTCCTTCAGGCAGCGGCCCTCGCCGTTCAAAAGCAGCAGCTTCTTTCGTTCTTCCCAATAGGAGCAGCCCTGCACCTCTTTTACGGCGCTGTGGGCGGCATAGGCGGCCTTTTCCGCCTCCAGAAGCTTTTCTGCCAGCGTATCGGCGGGAAGAATCGCCGGTTCCCCGGGCTGGGTTTCTTCCGGAAGCTCCGGAAAGGCATAGGGGGCAAAGGGCCTTTTCCGGGCCAATGCGCTTTCCTTCAGCAGCCGCACATGCTCCGGGAAAAGGCTTTCGGAAAGATCTTCCACAAACAGACTGCCGTAAAACCCTTCCGTTTCCGCTTCTATAAATACCCGCTGCAGCCGGGAGGTCTCCAGACTTTCCAGCGCGCCGTGATACACATGCAGGCTTCGCTGCTGCCGTTCCTCGGCATAAAATTCCAGCCGGTTCAGCCCCCGGGAGCGGGCGTATGCCGTAAAGGCTTTAACGAAATTTTCCATTATTCCAACCCTCCTACCAGGATCTGCTTTACCCGCAGAGTGGGCTGACCGGCGTTGATATACAGGGCACCGCTGTTGTTATAGCAGTAGCCCTGGCCCAGCAGCAGGTTGTTCCCCACCATATCCACGTTTTTGAGCACCTCTGCACCGTTGCCGATAAGGGTAGCCCCGTAAACGGGCCGGGTGATGCGCCCGTTTTCAATGAGCCAGGCATCCAGCACGTTGAAGTTGAAATCTCCCGTGGCCGGGTTTACGGAACCGCCGTTGATATTGCCCACATACAGCCCCTTTTCCGTAGCGGAAATGATCTGCTCCCGGGTGCTTTCTCCGGGGGCGATAAAGGTGTTGGTCATGCGGGATTCGGGGCAGAAGCGGTAGTTCTGCCGGCGGCAGGAGCCCGTAGGCGCCATGCCCATGCGGCGGCCTTCCAGCCGGTCGATCATATAGCTTCTAAGCACGCCCCTGTGGATCAGCACGTTCCGCCGGGTGGGTATGCCCTCATCGTCCATGTGCAGGGAACCCCATTCTCCGGGCAGGGAGCCATCGTCTATCAGGGTCACCAGCGGGGAAGCCACCTGCTCCCCCAGCTTTCCGGAAAATTCGGAATGTCCCTTGGCTACGGAGCTGGCCTCCAGACTGTGGCCGCAGGCTTCATGGAACATAAGCCCTCCAAAGCCGTGATCCACCACCACGGGCATCAGGCCGCTGGGACATTTTTCTCCCCGGGCGGCGCTGAGAGCCTGTTCAGCAGCCCGGCGGGCGCAGGCGGGCAGATCCAGCTTTTCATAAAATTCCAGTCCGCCCATGGCTCCGGGGCCGTAATAGCCGTTCTGCAGGTTGCCTTCGTGGCAGGCGTAGGCACTGATGAGCATGCGGGTCTTAGGCTGGTGATCCTCCCCCATAAAGCCGAGACTGTTGGCTACCAGAATATGCCTGTCCTCGTCCAGATAGCGGACGCTTACCTGGGTGATCTCCGGGTCGCAGGCCTGACCGGCTTCCGTCACCTGGCGGCACAGGTCCAGCTTTCGGGCGAATCCGGCGCTGTCCAAGGGGATCCTTACGGGTTCCTCATAAGCGGCAGTAGCTTTCAGGGGCTGGGGCTGAGTCTTTTTCTCCCCGCACAGAGCGGTCAGCTCCCGGGTCAGGGCCAGAAGGGTTTGCTCCCGCAGGTCGTTGGTGTAGGCATAGTAGCACCGCAGCCCGGAAAACAGCCGGATGCCCACGCCGTTTTCCCGACCCTGGGCGCTGCCGGATATCCCGTCCTTCTGCAGGGTAAAACTGCACCGGCGGGTATCCTCCCAAAAAATCTCGCCGTAATCACTCCCGCCGGAGCAGGCAGCGTCCAGCACCCGTTCCAGAGTACTCTGGGACAACTGAGCCATGTTACACCTCGCCTTCCCTGCCGCACAGGTGGCAGGCTACAAAATGATCCGGCGCAGCTTCCTGCAGAGGCGGCATCTCCCGACGGCATATATCCCGGGCCAGAGGACAGCGGGCGGCAAACCGGCAGCCCGGCGGCGGATCGATGGGGCTGGGCACCTCCCCCTGAAGGCGCTGGGGCTTTTGCCTGCGGTCAAAGTCTACCTTGGGCACCGCGGCCATCAGGGCTTTGGTATAGGGATGCAGGGGCGCGGTAAAAAGGGTTTTGCTGGGAGCCAGCTCCACCATGCTCCCCAGATACATAACGCCTACCCGGTCAGAGATATGCCTGACCATGGAAAGATCGTGGGAGATGAACAGATAGGTCAGCCCCCGCTCCCGCTGCAGACGGATGAGCAGGTTGATGATCTGAGCCTGAATGGAAACATCCAGCGCGGAGATAGGCTCATCGCATACGATAAATTCCGGATCCACCGCCAAAGCCCGGGCAATGCCTACCCGCTGCCGCTGCCCGCCGGAAAGCTCATGGGCAAAGCGGCTGGTGAACTGCTCCGTCAGTCCCACGGATAAAAGCAGCTCCTTTATCCGCCGCTCTTTCTCCTGATGGGAAAGGTGCAGATGCACATCCATACCCTCGGCAATGATCTCCCCAATGGTCATCCGGGGATCCAGCGAGGAATAGGGATCCTGAAATACGATCTGGGCCCGGTGCTTAAAGTCCAGCAGTTCCCTGCCCTTCAGGCCGGCAATGTCCCTACCGTCAAAGAAGATCTGCCCGGCCGTGGGGGCGTACAGCCGCAGGAGCGTGCGGCCGCAGGTGGTCTTGCCGCAGCCGGATTCCCCCACCAGACCCAGAGTCTCTCCCCGGCGGATGGCAATGTTCACCCCATCTACGGCCTTCAGCTGCCGCTTCCGGTCTACGGGGAAGTATTTGCAAAGGTTTCTGGCCTCGATGAGATATTCGCTCATAGCTGTTTCCTCCGGTCATAAAAGGATTCCACCTGGGGGGCGTCCGGGTGTCTCAGCCAGCAGCATACGCTGTGGCCCTCTTCCACGGGGGTCTCCGGGGGCATCTGCTCCTTGCAGATCTCCATGCAGTATTCGCAGCGGGGGGCAAAGGGGCAGTGGTGCAAAGGCAGCACCAGATCCGGCGGCGTGCCCTGCAGGGCATACAGCTCCTGCTTGTTTTCCCTTGCCAGGGAGGGCACGGAGGAAAGCAGCGCCCAGGTATAGGGGTGCTTGGCGTTTTCGAAGATGTCTTTGGTAAGACCCCGTTCCACGATCTGCCCGGCATACATGACCTGCACCCGGTCGGCAAAGCTGGCAATAACACCCAGATCATGGGATACCAGAATGATGGCCGTTCTGGTCTTTTCCTTCAGCTCCTGCAAAAGATCCAGGATCTGGGCCTGAATGGTCACATCCAGGGCGGTGGTAGGTTCGTCGGCAATGAGAATGGTGGGGTCGCAGGCCAGAGCCATGGCGATCATCACCCGCTGGCGCATACCGCCGGAAAGCTGGTGGGGGTAGGAATCGATGTTTTTCTCCGGATCCGGGATGCGCACCATCTCCAGCATCCGAAGGGCTTCCTTCCTTGCCTCCTGCTTATTAAGGCCCCGGTGGAGCCGCAGCCCCTCCATGATCTGTTTGCCCACGGTCATGGTGGGGTTCAGACTGGTCATTGGATCCTGAAAGATCATGCTGATCTCGTTGCCCCGCAGGCTCTGGAGCCGCTTTTTATCCATGTCCAGCACGTTTTCCCCGTTAAAGAGGATGGTGCTGTCCTTTTTGATCTCCGAAAAGGGCGGTTTCCACAGGCGCATGATGGCCTTGGCCGTGGCGGTCTTGCCGCAGCCGGATTCCCCTACAAAGGCCAGGGTCTCGCCCTTGTCCACGTGGAAGGACACCCCCCGAACGGCCTTGACCTCCCCCGCATAGGTGTGGAAGGAGACCTGCAGATTTTCTACATCCAATACTCTGTTTTCATTTTCCATAACTGGCCTCACTTTCTGCCCTTGGGGTCCATGGCGTCCCTGAGACCATCCCCGATCAGGGTGAAGCAAAGCATGGTCAGGGCGATCATAAGCACCGGGAACAGCAGCAGATAGGGGTAAAAGGTGAACTGAGACTGAGCCGCAGAGGCCAGAGCGCCCCAGCTGGTGCCCGGGGGCTGAATGCCCAGCCCCAGATAGCTGAGGAAGGCTTCGGAGAAGATATACCCGGGAATATCAAAGGTGATGGATACGATGATGACCCCCATGGTATTGGGGATAAAATGCCGTGTGACCACCTTCCAGGGGCTTATCCCCAGGGCCTGAGCCGCCAGAGTGTATTCTTCGCTTTTGATCTGGAGCATCTGGGCCCGGACGAAGCGGGCCGTGCCGCACCAGCCGGTAATGGTCATGGCCAGCAGCAGGGTGGTGATGTTGGAATTCTGCAATATGACGGACATGAGGATCACTACGATCAGATAGGGCACGGAGATGAGCACCTCCACGATGCGCATCATGATATTGTCTACCGCCCCGCCGAAGTAAGCGGCGATGCCCCCATAGATACAGCCGATGGTGGTGCTGATCAGTGCCGCCGCCAGGCCGATGACCATGGAGACCCGGCCCCCGATCCATACCCGGGTGAACACGTCCCGCCCCAGCTTATCCGTGCCGAACCAGTGGGTTTTGCTGGGGGAGACCAGCCGGGCGCTCTTGTCCATGGTCTCATATTCATAGGGGGAGAGGATGGGCGCAAAGATGCACATGAGCACCAGCACGCCCAGCAGGATCAGAGCGCCTACGGCTACTTTGTTTTCTTTAAAGCGCCGCCAGCAGTCCTTCCAGTAGCCGACATGAGGGCGGGCGATGGAATCGGCCTCCGCCTCCCGGTTCTGCACAAAGGCAAATTTTTCTTTGGGTATCTGTTCCATGGTCCCCTCCTATCTTTTGCCCGTAATGCGGATACGGGGATCTATGAGCATATATACGAAATCCAGCACTACCTGCATGATGATGAACAGCGCCGCATAAAAAACGGTGGTGCCCAGCACCATGGTATAGTCGTGACTGTTGATGGAGTTGATGTAATAAAACCCGATGCCGGGGATGGCAAACATGCGCTCCGTTACAAAGGCGCCGGTGAACACCCCCACCACACTGCCGGCAAAAATGGTCACGCAGGGCATGAGGGAGTTGCGCAGCACGTGGCGGGTGATGACCTGCCTTTCGGAAAGGCCCTTGGCTCGGGCGGTGAGCACATAGTCCTGATCCATGGTCTCCAGCATGCTGGCCTTTACATAGCGGGCATAGGTGGCAATGGTGCCGAAGGAAAGGACGATCACCGGCATGACCAGGTGCTTGGGTTCTCCCCAGCCGGAGGAGGGCAGCCAGCCCAGATTCACGCTCAGCAGCAGCTGCAGCAGGGAGATGAGCACGAATACGGGCACGGTAGTGCCCAGTATGGCAATGAACATGACCAGATAATCGGGCCATTTATTTTTGTTTAGGGCAGCCATAATGCCCATGAACACGCCGATCACCGTGCCGATAAGCAGGGCGATGCCCCCCACCAGACCGGAGATGGGGGAGGTGGAGGCAATGGTGCCGCTGACGGAGCGGCCGGCGTACAGCAAACTTTCACCCAGATCCAGCCGGAGCAGGTTTTTCATATAGGTCAGGTACTGCTCAAACAGGGGCCTGTCCAGCCCATAGCGGGCATAAAAGGCCTGGCGGGTCTGCTCGGGCAGGGCCCGGGCCATGGTGGCCAGGGGATCGCCCGGAATGGCGCGCATGAGAAAGAAGGTGATCGTCACCACCACAAACAGGGTGAGGAACATATATCCCACGCGCTTGAGGATGTATTTGCCCATAAAAAGGCTCCTTTCTTTGGGGACGCTGGGGTAAAAAGCGGGGGGCAGGCCCGGGGAAATCCACGGCCCGCCCCCCACAGGAGGAATTAGTTTTTATTGGGGACGTTCGCCGGTAGACAGGCCCTTGTAACCGGTGATGCTGAAGGCCAGCTCGCCGTAGCCCTTTACATAGCTGCGGTAGAAGCTGTTGTTGGTAAAGGTCAGCACGGGGCAAACGGCACAGTCCTGACGCAGAAGGATATCCTCGGCCTTCTTATACATTTCCAGACGCTTGGTTTCGTCCTGCTCGGAAAGAGCGGCCTCTACCAGCTGGTCAAACTCGGCGTTGGCCCAGCCGGTCTGGATGGAGTCGTTGGCGGAGTTGAACAGGCTGAGCATATCGTAGGGATCGTTGTAGTAAGCGCCCCAGGCCATGTAGCCAATCTGGAAGTTGCCCTTCTGCACGTTGTCATAGAAGATATCCCAGTTGTTGAAGCTGATCTCCATGTTCACGCCCAGAGTGGCTTTGTAAGACTGCTGCAGATATTCGCCGAAGGTGCGGAACCACTCATCGGTACCGGCCAGAGAGAAGGCGACTTTCAGGGTGGCGGGGTCATTGCCCAGGCCCAGTTCTTCCATGCCCTTGAGCAGGTAATCCTTGGCGGTGAGGCCTTCCTTGGTCATCTCGTCGGTCATTTCTTGAATGGTCTGACCGGCATATTCGCGGAAGTTGGTCTCGCCTACGGAGATGGCGGGGCAGATCCAGCCGTAAGTGGGCACGTTGGCGCCGCCGAAGCACATGTCGTTGAGCTCTTCCCGATCCATGGCCAGGGTGAAGGCCTTGCGGATATTGGCGTTGGAGAAGATGGCATCCTTGGTGTTATAGAAGCTGTAAGCCAGGGTGGCGCTGGGAGTGATCTGGTACACCACATCGCTGTAGCTCATGAACTTGTCGATCCACTCGGCTTCGCTGGTGCTGCAGTAATCCAGCTCATAGCTTTCAAAGCCGTTGTAGATGGTGGTGGAGTCGGAAAGGATGGAAAGGTTTACAGTTTCCAGAGATACGTTTTCGGCGTTCCAGTAGTAGGGGTTCTTCTTGAGGACGATCTTGCTGTTGTGCACCCAGCTCTCCATCATGTAGGGGCCGTTGCCCATGGTGTATTCGGCCTCGGTGCCATACTTTTCACCGTACTTTTCCATCATGTCCTGCCGCTGGGGATAATAAATGGTGCCGGAGCACATCTCCAGGAAGGAAGCCATGGGATAAGCCAGCGTGATCTCCAGGGTCTTGTCGTCCAGAGCCTTTACGCCCAGTTCTTCAATGGAGGCGCCGTCCTTGATCTCCTTATAGCCCTTGACTGGGGTGAGGAAGAATTCGTTGGGGCAGCCGGTGGCGGGATCGGCGGAACGCCGCAGGGAGTATACGTAATCCTGTGCGGTGACTTCCTGACCGTCGGCCCACTTGTTGTTCCCTAGGTGGAAGGTCCACACGGTGCCGTCAGCGCTGAGTTCCCAGGTCTGGGCATCGCCGGGAGCCATGTGGTATTCTCCGTCCTTCTCTTCCAGACGAACCAGACCCTCCATCACGTTGTTGATGACGGTGCCGGAATAAGTATCGGCATTCAGGGAGATGTCCATGGAAGTGGGGTCAGCCACCATGTAAGTGTTGTAATACTGGGCAACCGTTTGAGCGGCGGGATCCTTTGCCTCGTCGCCGGCGGGTTTCTGCTCGTCCTGGGTGGTCCCGGCGGTCTGCTTCTGGTCGTCTTTGGGGAGCTCGCCCTGCTGATTGTTGCTGCAGGCGGTCACGGCAAAAAGCATGGCCAAGGCCAAGAGAATACTCAGTGCCTTCTTCATCAGTGTGTTTCCTCCTTGTTTATTCACCGGATTTTTCCGGCTGTTTACAGGCAAAGTATAGCATATACTTTAGTTTTCAGTCAATAACCACTCCATAATATATATAACTTTGCTAAAAAATAAGGGTTTTATGGTGAAAAATAGAGATACAGGCGATGTATAAATAAAAATCGGGCCCCGCAATGCAAGGCCCGTATCATTTATTTTACAGATTTATGGCGGATCCGCCTTGTTCCGCGTCGGAGCTTTCCAGCAGCTGGTGAAAAGCGGTCTTTTCTTCCAGACCGCTGCAGCGGGAAACCCCCAGCCGGATATTTACGGCAGAACAGAGCAGGTTGACCAGCATCATGGGGGCGCCCATGGTGTTCAAAAACATCCGGGTCTGGGTGGGGGCATACAGCACCAGATCGCTGAAGGGACATACGGGGGAACGATCCGTATCCGTCATGGAAAGAATCTTCAGTCCTTTGCCGTGGGCGTATTCCAACAGCTTGGTGGTCACACGGAAATAGTCCGGGAAGGAGACACCGAAAACCAGCGTCCCGGGCGTCAGCAGGGGCAGAGCCCGGTGAATGCTTTCATCCAGCTCCGTATTTACGCAAATCACACCCCGGCCCACTACGGAGAGCATGGTGGCCAGACCGTCGCAGGCGATCAGGGAGACGCCTCGTCCGCAGAGCACGATCCTTTCCGCTTCCAGGATCATATCGGCCGCCAGAAGCATATCTCCCAGGCGAAGCTGGCGGAAGAATACCTCCGTGAGCTTTTTTTCTTCCAGGCAGATATCCTGAAGCAGCGCTTCGGTATTGCTCAACTCATAGCCGGGGATGCGGGGGGTATTGTATTCCACATCCAGATGGCGGGTGTATTCCAGCTGACGGGCGGCGTATTTGCGAAATTCATATTTCAAATCGCTGAAGCTGGAAAAGCCCAGCAGCGCACAGGTTTTCAGTACGGTCATTTCCGTGACGCCGGAATCCCGGGCTACCTCTTTCAGCGTGACATAGGACATGCGCTCCACATCCTCCAGCATATAGTTGGCCACGTCCCGCTGCTTCCGGGTCAGATAGGGGTACTTCTCTTTTATCTTGTCTACGATCCCCATGAATGCTCCTTGCTGCATGTATTTGCTTTTTGATTATAGCATTTACTATAAAGTTTGGCAAGAAGTGCGTAAGGGAACTGCTTTCCGGCGTTTTTCATATAAAGGCCGGCGGGGGGAGAGCTTTGTTTTCCGATTTATAGATAGTGAGAGCGGGGATCTGGCAACGTATCCGAACCGCCGCAAAAAAGCCCGCCGGAGAAGGGCGGGGGTCGTAAGAAAGTAATATCGTATTTTCTCAGGAACGGCGTGGCTTTGGTCATGCCGTTTCCTCTTTCACAAGTTCTTCCACCGGGATAAAGCCCACAAGGTCATAGGAAATGCGAATGTTCTGCCGCCGCTTGCCGCTGCTCTTGTCAGGGGCTTCAATGTAAATCGCCTTGACAAGTTCCCGCAAAGCATAAGGGGTAAGCTCGTCCAAATCCTCGTATTTGTGTACCCGTTGGATGAAGTGTTCCAAATTCTCAATCTGTCGTTCCTGTACTTCAATTTCCTGCTGTAAGCCCTGGATTTCCATTTTGAGCTGTGTCTGCTCGTCCTCATAAGTCCTGCTCATCATGGAGAACCGTTCATCCGTAATACGCCCATCCACGTTGTCCTCATAGATACGGATAAACAGGCGGTCAAGTTCCGTCAATCGCTTTTCGGCCTGTGCCAGACGCTTTCTGTGTCCACGGATTGCTTCCTCGCTGGACAGGCGGAGCTTTTGCTCCATGACCTCCCGGAAGTGCTTCTCATACCGTGTCACATAGAAAATGACCGCTTTCATGTGCATCCAGACCAAATCTTCCAGAACAACCGCCCGGATGAAGTGAGCCGAACAGCTTCCCGTGTTGCTTCGGTAATTGGCGCATACAAAATGATCCTGCCGCTTCTCAAAGTAGTTGGTGGTGCAATACCGCATTTTCGCTCCGCAGTCGGCACAGTAGACCATGCCAGAGAACAGACTACTTTTGCCCGTTTTCGTTCTGCGGTGACGCTGCTGCCGGATCTCCTGCACCTTGTCAAAGACTTCCTGCTCGATGATCGCCGGATGGGTATTGTAGAAAACCGCCTGTTTGTCGAGGGGCGTTTCCCTCTGCTTCTTGTCCCAGATGGAATTGGTGTAGGTCTTGAAGTTGACCGTACAGCCTGTGTATTCCCGCCGTTCCAGAATGTGGACAACGGTATTGGTGTTCCAATGGTACGGATCAGCGGTTTCCGGGCTTGGAGTCTTGATGCCGATCTGCCGCTTATATGCGGTGGGATTCAGAACCTTTTCCTCCTGCAAGAGTTTGGCGATCTGCATCGGTCCCCGGCCCTCCATGCACAGCATGAAGATACGCCTCACTACCATGGCTGCCGCTTCATCCACGATCCATTTCGTTTTGTCCTCCGGGTCTTTGCGATAACCGAACGGAACATTGGTTGTCAGCGGTAGGCCACGCTCACCCTTTGCTTTCTGCACAGCACGAATTTTTCGGCTTGTATCTTTTGCGAAAAATTCGTTAAACCAGTTTTTGATACCGGCAATGTCGCTGTCGGTGCTGTTGGGGTCGATGGTGTCAAAGTGGTCGTTGATGGCAATATACCGCACATTGTACTTCGGGAAAGTGAAGTTGATATAAAGCCCGGTCAGCGAGGAATTTCGTCCCAGTCTGGATAGGTCTTTGGTAATACAGACTGCCACTCGTCCCGCTTCGATTTCCGCAAGCATGGCTTGGAAGCCGGGGCGGTCATAGTTCGTGCCGCTGTATCCGTCGTCCACGAAAAAGGTCGGGTTAGGAAAGCAATTTTCTTTAGCGTACTGGAGCAGGATCATTTTTTGATTCTGTATGGAGTTCGATTCGTCCTCTTTGCCGCCGTTTTTATTCATATCCTCTACGGAAAGGCGACAATAGAGTGCGGTGATTTTATCAGTTGCCCGTAACATTTCTGTTTCCTCCTTCAAAGGGGCAACTGCCAGTACAGGATTGGTTGCTTCTATTGTACCAAGAGTCTGTGTATTTGTCATTCGGAATCCTCCAACTTTTCTGTAAACTTTTCAGCCATAATACGCTCCATTTTCCTGTCCAGTGTTTCCGTCCCGTCATAGCTACCTGTAACGGTGTAGATCGTGCCGCCGATCTCTTTCTGCAAGGTGAACTCCGGCAGCCAGAAAGCGGATGGATTTTTTACGCAGATGTGCTTGTCCTCATCAAACCAGAAATTGTGTCTGGGATGGTCGGGCGGCAACGGTGCAGGCTTAAAATAGGGATCGGGGTTAGAGAAGTAATATTCCTCCGGCTCGGTGTATTCCTGCTGTTCCCATTCCTCGATTTCCGCCAAAAGTTCCGGGTCGAGTAGGTGTTCAAATTGCGTTTTCTGTTCCATAAGTACCTCCTGATTTTGTGTAAGAATTAGTGTTCGATTTCCTGCTTTTTCTGCCGTGCAGCGGCGTTCTGCCGCTCCTGCTCATGCTGTACCTCATAGATGCTGTAATGGATGGCCCAGAGCTTTTTCGTATCGGCATACATGGGCGTAAGCTCCTGCTGCAAATCCCTGTACTCCGTTTCCAGACGGGCCTTTTCCGCACGCCATGCGGCAGCGGGCAGCTTGCCGTCCACCACTTGTCCTTTCAGCTTGCGCTCAGCCATGTAGAAAAGGCGAAGCGTATCGTCATGTTCGGACTTGTACTTCTGGCGGGACTTCTCAAAGCGAATGGTTTTCAGCTTGTCGGCAACAGGCTTTCCAGCCTTGTAGTGGTCCGCCATGCGAAGAAGCTCATCCAGTTCCTTGATGCGGGTCTGTTTCCCGGAAGCGGTCTTTTTCAGCGTGTCGATTTTGCTCTGCATGGTATGCAGAGCCGTGTCCAGATCATCAGCGGTGTAGAGGCCTTTGGCTTCCAGATAGCTGACCGCCTCGGACAGCTTTTTCAGATTGGCGATCCTGGCCTTGCTGCTGTATGCACCCTTGTTGCGGTTGTCATAGTTGGCGGACAGCAGCTCCACCAGTGTAGGCGGCTGGGGCTTGGACAGCTCAGCTTTTACTTCTTTGAGCCAGTCAATCAGGGCGGCAATTTTCTGTTTCGCCTCCCGGAGCATGGCGTTGGTTTTCCTGATCCAGCGGTTGAGATCGCCCTTGTCGGTGCGGATGCCCTTTGCCTCCATCGCCCGGACGG
>OIXH01002634.1_pt1 | contig 17448 bp, 18 predicted proteins | sample 1587741 | NCBI WGS metagenome assembly OIXH01 (sample SAMEA3888916, study PRJEB22519) | human gut metagenome | biome: human gut; feature: human-associated habitat; material: faeces | place: Denmark | collected 2011 | reverse complement strand
CAGATGGAGAACCACCTGGATCGCGCGGAGATTCAACTCGCCGCGGAGCAGGGGGTCGGCTCGTCCATGCGCTTCTCCCCCACCCAGGGCAGAAACAGGCTGCCGGGAACGATCCTCCGGCTGTCCGTGGAAACGGCGCTCACCACCGGGACCTGTTCACTGGGATTCCACCAGACCCCCTTGACCGCAGATGCGATCTCTGTTACCGTCATTGGCTGCATACGTTATCTCCTCTTGATTTTTAAGGACTGCCGCACGATCTCCTCGCACAGGTCGTCATAGCTGATGCCCACCGCGGCGGCCTCCTTGGGCACGAAGCTGGTGGGGGTCATGCCCGGCAGGGAGTTGGCCTCCAGGCACCAGAGCTGCCCGTTTTCGTCCATGATCATATCCGTCCGGGAATAGACGGCCAGCCCCAGGGCCTTATGGACCCGCAAAGCCATCTCACCCACGGCCTTCGCCTGTTCCTCCGTCAGCTCCGCCGGGCAGATCTCCTTGGCGCCGCCGGCCTGATACTTAGCCTCATAGTCAAAGTTCTCCACGCTGGGGAAGGTCTCCACCGGGGGCAGATACCGCTCGCCCAGCACGGCGTCCGTCAGCTCCCGGCCGTAGATGCGCTCCTCCACCAGCGCCTTGCTGCCGTAGCGCAGGACCTCCAGAAGCGCCGCTTTCAGCGCCGCCCGGTCCTCCGGCAGAAAGACCCCCAGAGAGGACCCGCCGGTGGGAGCCTTCACCACGCAGGGCATGGGCAGCGTCTCCGCCAGTTGGGGGATCTCCGCCTCGGTATAGGTCAATTTCTGCCACTTGGGATTGGGGATGCCGTTGGCATCCATCATCTCCTTGGCGGCGATCTTATCCATGGCGATGGCGGAGCCTAAGTAGCCCGCGCCGGTATAGGGGACACCCAGCAGGTCCAGCGTTGCCTGGATGCGGCCGTCCTCGCCGTCCTGACCGTGAAGGCCCAGGAACACGATGTCCGCCAGCCGGCAGATATCCAACACATGAGGGCCGATACGGCTGGGGCTTTGATCCGGACGGCTGCGGCGGACCACATCCAGATCCGGGGCCTGCACCTCGATCTTCACATCCGGGCACAGGCCATCCGGCGCGTCAAACAGCGTGTTCAGATCTGCGGGCGGATTTTCCAGTCCCATAAACATATCCACCAGAATGGCCTGATGGCCCTTGCGGCGCAGCGCCTGGCACACGCCGGTGCCGGACACCAGAGAGACGGTTCGCTCGGTGGAGATGCCGCCGGCTAAAACAACGATTTTCATGGAAAATCAGAACCTTTCTATTTTTATGGCAGTTTGCGATGGACATAACGATACTATTTTAGTCTATTGTAATTATAGTAGTTTAGCACAAACCCCCGCTGAATACAATATGAACTTTTCCCCCGGTTCTGTTCAGACGCAAGCAGCCTGCCCGAATGGGCAGGCTGCTTGCGTCATTTTGTGGGTGCGTTCGCCCTTGCGGGGTCAGGACTTTTTCAGCAGACCCAGCAGGCCGGTATCCTTCTCCCCTCTCAGCAGGGTTCCCGCCGCTGAGAGCATCCGGGCCGCGTCGGCACGGGTCACTGCCGTTTCCAGACGGTCACTTCCGAAACTGCCCACGCTGAGGACATTCAGTGCTTCCATGTTCCCCACAGCCTGCGCCGCCCAGGAAGGCACCGCCTCCCGGTCCGCGAACCATACCTCCAATTCCACATCCCCCAGATCCAGCACCCGGTTCAGCACCGTGGCGGCTTCGCTGAAGGAGATGGGCTCCTCGCAGGAGAATACCGCCCCGTCCTCCGTGGGCTTTCCACGCAGGATGCCCTCCGCCACGCCGGCGGCGGCATAGCTTTTCGCCCAAGTGGGGATGGCGTCATCATCCCGGAAGCCGGTCATGGTGACGTCCGTCACCTCCGCGCCGGCGGTCTCCAGCACCATGGCCAGAAATTCTCCACGGCTGACGGTCCGGTCCGGCTCGAAATACCACTTATCTCCGATCTTTGCCCCGGTGAACACGCCCCGCTCCGCTAAATCCTGCGCGGCGGTGGCGGTGGCCTCGCCGGTGTCCGCGTAGGTAACGCCGGAGCGGGTCTTTTCGATGGTCACGGTCACGGTGGCGGGCAGGGACACGGCCCCGGCGCTGTTGGCGGCGGAATAGGTGAAGCTGTCCCCTCCGGCGGCGTTCTCCTTGGGCGTGTAGGTGAAATTGGCGCCCTCCACCGTCACAGTCCCCTTCTTGGGCTGGGTGACGATGGCAAAGGTCAGCTCCCCGCCGTCAGGGTCCGCAGCCTCCAACTGCCCCAGATAGGGGATGCCCCGGTAGGTGCGGATCTCCAGGTCCCGGGCCGTGGGGCCGTTTTCAGGAGAGACTGCCTCCGGCTTGCTCTTTCCGAGGCCGAATAACGCCTGCGCGCTGCCTGCCAGCAGCAGCGATGCCGTCAGGACCAAGGCCATGCCACGTTTCATGCGGATATTCATGATAAAAACCTCCTGTCAGTTCGGATATACCGTATTGATACAGAGGTAGTGTTGTCGAAGAACCGGAAAAATATGTGAACGGGCCCGATGGAAAAAACCGGAGCGCTACGCGCCCCGGTTTTCATTGCTTGGTGTTGCCTTAGAAGTCAATATACCGCGTTGGAGCCTAAGGGCCGTCCCGGACGGCGGCGGACCACCGTCCGCTTCTTGATGCTGGAAACGAAGCCCATAGCCGTAAACAGCGTCACCACCGACGAGCCGCCGTAGCTGAAAAACGGCAGTGTCAGGCCGATCACCGGCATGATGAACAGGCACATGCCGATGTTGATGATCATTTGAAACATCACCATGGAGGCGATCCCCACGCAGACGTAGGTGTGGAACGGTTGGGTAGCCCGGCGTCCCACCACCAGTACCCGGATGATGATGGCCACCAGCAGCAAGATCGCCAGCGTTGCCCCCACAAACCCCAGTTCCTCACCGATGACGGCGAAAATCAGGTCCGTGTGCCGGGCCGGAACGGAGCCGACCCCCGCCTGAGACTGTGTTCCATGGAGATACCCCTGTCCCCAGAAGCCTCCGCCGCCGATGGTCAGCAGGCTTCGGGTCTGCTGCCAGCCTGTATGCTGGACATCGTAGCTATGGTCAAACAGAACGATAAAGCGGTTGAGCATATACTTTTTGGAATCCGGCACCAAATCAAAAACTATGATGCCGCCGATGACCGCCCCCGCGCCGCCAAAGAGCAGGGCAAACCACCGCAAGGCAAAGCCCGCCACGAAGGACATCACCACGAAGATCAGCAGGAACATCAGCGCGTTGCCCATATCGCCGGAAATAACAAAGTACAGTCCCGCTATCCCCAGCGTATGACCGCCCACATAGAAGGCGGCGGAAAAGGACCTCAGATCCCGTTTTTCCTCCCGGAGCCATTGGAGCTGCCAGGCCAGCAGGATGATGAAGGTGATCTTCACCACCTCCGCCGGGCCGATGCTCACCGGCAGAAAGGGGAATTTCAGCCATGCGGTATTGCCGGTATCGTCGCTGACGCCGAAGGGCGTTTTCAGCAGCAGGATAAACAGCACATCGAACGCCGCAATCCACTTCCATCGCTTGATGAGCATTTCCAGGTCGATCATGGAAATGCCGAAATACACCACGATGCCGATGAGCAGCGCCGCCGTCTGTACGATGATCTTCCGGTTATCGTTGTTGTACCGGGTGGCGCTGTAAATCATGGCGATGCCGAACACCGACGCGGCGCAGCAAAGCCCCAGCAGGATCAGGTCCGCCTGCTGGATGATCTCCAATATGGTCTCTTTCAGTCGCTTGAACATAGCTGCCTCTTGCTTTCATACGGAAAAAAATTGCTTACATAGTGAGACTGTCAATAAAGTGGTAAATCCTCCGCAACGGTAAGGTAGGGCAGCCGTTAGCGGCTGTGCCGCTTTACGGATGCTGCATACCCCTTGCGGGTGAAGGGTGTGCGCGGGAAACCCAAGAAAGGATACACCGTCGGCTCAGACCAAACAGCGGATACTGCGTATCCGCTGTTTGGGAGCCTTCCTCGAAACAGGCTCGCTTGATCCGCCACCGGCGGCGCTTCGCCTGTTTCCCTGCACCATTAAAATCCTAAGTTTTCAGAACTTTTATAAAGTTCTGAAAACTTGCTCAGCGGGGAGAAAAGACTTTTTCGACACGCTGAGGGTCCCGCCGCGTACGCGGCGGGACCCTTTTGCGTCCTCGCGCATAGACTGAAACGCAGGCGTATCGTCTGCGCTTCGGCGGCACACCGCCGAAAAATCAAGGAGGGTGATCGCTATCAATCGTTATCAGGGTAATTGCGGCAACAACTGCGGCTGCGACCAGCAGTGCTGCCCGCGTCCGTTCCCGCCTCCCCCGCCGCCTCCGTATCCGCCCTACGGCGTGATCGGGCCGACCGGTCCGCAGGGCGTGCAGGGCATTCAGGGCGTTCCCGGTCCCATCGGTCCCACGGGGCCGCAGGGCGTGCAGGGTCTGCAAGGCCCGCAAGGTCCTGCCGGTCCGGCGGGTGCGCAGGGAGCACAGGGTCCCACGGGTCCTGCCGGCCCGCAGGGTCCGCAGGGCGCACAGGGGGCGCAGGGTCCCGCCGGCGCGACCGGCGCGGTCGGTGCTGCTGGCCCCGCCGGTGCTGTCGGTCCTGCCGGTCCCATCGGACCCACCGGGCCTACCGGCCCGCAGGGTCCTGTCGGTGCTGACGGTCCGCAGGGGCCTGTCGGCCCCACCGGCCCTGCGGCGACGATCAGTCCCGCGGCGGCGGTCGCAGACACCACCGATCCCGGCAACACGGCGGCTCAGCTCAACGCGCTGCTCGCCAGTCTGCGCGCGGCAGGTCTGCTCGCCACCTGAGAGAAGCAAAGCAACGCGGCGCGGAAATTCCGCGCCGCCTACATAGCATGGGAGGGATATTTGCTTTGAAGGTATGCGTTTACGCCATCTGCAAAAATGAGTCGCAGTTCGTTGACCGCTTCATGGACTCGATGTCCGAGGCCGACTATGTCTGCGTGCTCGACACCGGCTCAAGCGATGACACCGTAAAAAAGCTCCGCGCACGCGGAGCCATCGTGGGCGAGACGGTCGTCTCGCCGTGGCGCTTCGACACGGCGCGGAACGAGTCGCTTGGGCTCATTCCCGCCGACGCGGACATCTGCTGCGCCATCGACCTCGACGAGCAGTTCCACCCCGGCTGGCGCGCCGCGCTGGAGCGCGCATGGCAGCCGGACACCACCCGCGCCCGATACCGTTACACCTGGAGCTTCCGCCCCGACGGCAGCGAGGGCATGGTGTTCTGGGCGGATAAAATTCACAAAAACGGCTGCTACCGCTGGGCAAGTCCGGTGCATGAGACGCTCTCCTACACCGGCGAGGGCGCGGAGCGCTTCGTGGACGCGGCTGGCGTGCAACTCGACCATCACCCCGACGAAACGAAGTCCCGCGGGCAATACCTGCCGCTGCTGGAGCTGGCCGTTCGGGAGGACCCGCAGAACGACCGAAACTGCCATTACCTTGGGCGGGAGTATATGTTCCGCGGCGAGTGGCAGAAGGCCATTGAAACGCTCGCGCGGCACCTGACGCTGCCCTCCGCCGTCTGGACGGACGAACGCTGCGCGTCGATGCGCTACATCGCCCGCTGCCTGCGCGCGCTTGAACAGGACGATTCGGCGGAGCGCTGGCTGCACCGCGCCATTGCCGAGGCTCCGCACCTGCGCGAGCCGTACATGGACTACGCGCAGCTCCTCTACACGCAGGAGCGCTGGTACGGGCTGGTCGATGTGCTGCGCGCCGCGCTTGCCATCACGGAGCGCCCGCGCACCTACATCTGCGAGGCGGACGCCTGGGGAAGTCTGCCCTACGACCTGCTCTCGCTGGCGTATGCCCACCTCGGCGACGCGGAAAGCGCCGCTGCCGCCTGCCGCGAGGCCGTCGCGCTTGCGCCGAATGAGGAGCGGCTGCGGAAGAATCTTGCCCTCTTTGAGCAAATGCGCGAGCGGTAACGCTCGCGCATTTCTTCGTTCTGTCTATTCCGTCTTTTTGTCCGCCGCAGACCCGCTGTTCGGGTACTGCTTGGCGGAATAGGGATTCTTGTTCTCCCGCGCCTCGTCGCGGCGGCTTCCGCAGTCGCTCGCCCAGCCGATGACGAGCATCCACAGCAGGATGCCGCCGATCCACAGCGCGAGCGCGAGCCCCGCCCACCAGAGCGGCCAGCCGCGCCACCGGTGCAGCGCAAGCAGGAGAGCCGCGGGGATCGCCCCCTCCCAATTCAGCAGCACATTGAGCAGCAGGCAGAGGAAAAACCCTCCGCCGCGTTTGGTTCTACGCATAGCTCACGCTCCCTTCACGCGGATGCGGCAGGCTTCGCTTTATAGATCCTCGCCGCAGTTGGGACAGCAGTTCGGCATCCAGCCGCAGACATTGTAAAGTCCGTACCCGCAGTGCGGGCAGCGGTAAAAGAGAAACATTTGAATAAGCGACACAGCGAGCACAGCTCCCGCTATCTTCGTGCTGAAAAAGCTGACCGCAATGGTCAGCACAAAGCCGACGATCAGTGCCTCAAGGCTCCGCTTGTGCTTCATACCTGCTTCCTCCTTTCCTTTTCTCCTCACGCACTATGAGTTCATTTTGATTTTACCATATCCGTCCGCTCCTTGCAAGCGCGGCCCTTGCATTTTCCCGCGCGGTATGATACATTGTATTCACTTTTGAAATTTGGGAGCATCACGATGGAGCTTTGCGATTATTACCTCAAGTATATGAACGCGCTGTGCGAGGGTACGCTTGCCGCGCCCGAGGGCATTGCCCTCAGCGGCGAAACGCCCGAGGAGCGCGCGATGAGCCTGCAGGCCGCGCTGAAAAACGTCAGCGTGCCGGACTTCGTGCGCCGCTGCGCCCGCGCAGCGGGCGACGCGCTGCCGGACGGTCTGTTAGACGGCTTCCATGAGGAGGACTTCGCCCGCGCGCTCTTCGCGCGCATGGCGCTCGGCGGCGCGCCGCAGCCGGAGGAGCCGCCCGCTCCCGCCGGGGAGGCGGACGAGCCGGCCCCCGATCCCGACGCGGGCAAGCACGCCTTCGAGGTGTTCTGCGACTGCATCGCCATGGACGATGGACTGGTGCAGTACCTCATCGACGTGCTCAAGGCGAACGACCGCGCGGGCTTCTACAAGCTCTCGCAGGTCACGACGCATCTCGACCTCGACCCCGACGAATTTCTCTACTGGCTCGCCCACCGCGAGGACTACGCCGAGACGGACGAGGAACGCGCCTGCGCCGTCATTCTGGACGCCTGCCTCGACCGTCTGCGCGCGGAGGGGCAGATGGACGTCGCGGCGGCGCTGCTCTCCGGCGACCGCATGACCTTCGACGCCCTGCGCTGCGAGGCCCCCGAGCTGCGCCAGCTCCCCATCGCGACCTATGTGTGGTTTGAGAAAAACTACCTCGACCGCGACTACCCGCTGCGCTTCGTCCTCAAGTGCAACGGCGTGGAATTTCCCGAAACACTGAAAAAGGAGCCTTGATATGACAGCGGCTAAAATTTATAAGACCCTCGGCGTGAGCGGGGAGGTCCTCGCCTACGGCGAAAAAATACTCGAAACGCTCTGCCCCCGCTTCGCAGAGATCGACGCGCGCGCGGAGATCAATCAGGCGAAGGTGCTCGCCGCGATGCAGAAGAACCGCGTCAACGCCACGCACTTCGCCGCCTCGACCGGCTACGGCTACGACGACGAGGGCCGCGACAATTTAGAGCGCGTCTACGCCGACGCCTTCCACACCGAGGCCGCGCTGGTTCGCCCGCAGATCACCTGCGGCACCCATGCGCTCGCCGTCGCGCTGAGCGCGAACCTGCTGCCCGGCGACGAGCTGCTCGCCATCTCCGGCAAGCCCTACGATACGCTCGAGGAGGTCATCGGCATCCGCCCCTCGCCCTGCTCGCTCGCCGAATACGGCGTAAGCTACCGGCAGGTCGATCTGCTCGACGACGGCAGCTTTGATCTTCCCGCCATCCGCGCCGCCATCTCGGCGAAAACGAAGCTCATCCACATCCAGCGCTCCAAGGGCTACCAGCCGCGTCCGACGCTCTCGGTCGCGCAGATCGGCGAGGCCATCGCTGTCTGCCGCGCGGTCAAGCCCGATGTGACGATCATGGTCGATAACTGCTACGGCGAGTTCGTCGAGACGGTCGAGCCGAGCGACGTCGGCGCGGACATGATCGTCGGCAGCCTCATCAAGAACCCCGGCGGCGGTCTTGCGCCCATCGGCGGCTACATCGCCGGTACGCAAAAGTGCGTGGACCGCTGCGCCTACCGTCTCTCCGCGCCCGGGCTCGGGCAGGAGGTCGGTGCGAACCTCGGGCTGATGCCCTCGCTCTATCAGGGCTTCTTCCTCGCGCCGAATGTCGTCTCCGGCGCGGTCAAGGGCGCGGTGTTCACCGCCGCCGTGTACGAGTCCCTCGGTTTCCGCGTCGTTCCCGCCGCAAGTGAGGAGCGGCACGACATCATCCAATGCGTCGAGCTGAAAAGCCCCGAGGGGATGCTCGCCTTCTGCAAGGGCATCCAGTCCGCCGCACCGGTGGACAGCTATGTGGACCCCGTCCCCGGCGATATGCCCGGCTACGATTCGCAGGTCATCATGGCGGCGGGCGCGTTCGTGCAGGGCAGCTCCATCGAGCTGTCCGCCGACGGCCCCATCCGTCCGCCCTACGCGGTTTACTACCAGGGCGGCCTGACCTGGTACCACGCCAAGCTCGGCGTGCTGCTCTCGCTGCAAAAAATGCTTGACGCAGGGCTGGTCACACTGCCCTGACTCTATATTGTCAGGAGGGTCTTGCTATGCTGATCCGAAGGACTCCCCTCACCAACCGTCATTTCCGGCGCAGACCCCCGCCGGAGACTGTCCGTTTTTTGATCTCAAAATACTGACAGATATAAAGGAGTTTGACAATTCAATATGTGGTTCTGGCTTTCTCTCATCGCGCTGCTCTGCTGGAGCGGCAGCGACCTCTTTTCCAAAATCGGCTGCCGCGACGAGGACGACCGTCTCAGCCATCTCAAGATGGTCATGGCAGTCGGCGTCGTCATGGGCCTGCACGCGGCGTTTGAGATCTTCGTCGGCGGGACGGAGATCAGCTTTGCTATCATCCTCACCTACCTGCCCGTGTCGCTGCTCTACATCGGCTCGATGACGCTCGGCTATCTGGGGCTGCGGTACATTGAGCTGTCCGTCTCGTCGCCCATCTGCAATTCCTCCGGCGCGCTCGTCGCCGTGATGACGCTTGTGTTCCTCGGCGGCGAGGATTATTCTCCGCTTGCCATCTTCGCCGTGATTTTGGTCTGCGTCGGCGCGATCGGTCTCGGCGTGGTGGACGCGACCGAGGACCCCGAGCTGCGCGCGGCGCGTCAGGCCGAGGGCAACCGCAAGTACGCCAAGAGCTTTCTTGCTCTCGCGCTGCCGATGGCCTACTGCCTGCTCGATGCGGCGGGTACCTTCGCGGACAACCGCGTGCTCGAAACACTGACCGCACAAGCCTTTGACAGCGGCATGTATGCCACACTGAAGGAGTGCTCCGACCATGCGGCGGCTTCCGCCAACTGTGCCTATGAGCTGACCTTCCTCTTTGCCGCCGTGGTGTGCTTCGTCTACGTCGTGCTGATCCGCAGGGACCGCCTTATTCCCAAAAGGGAGGCGCCGAAGTACCTCGGCGCGGTCTGCGAGACCGCGGGCCAATTTGCCTACATCTATGCCATCGCGGATACCGAGCACCTTGCCATGTCCGCGCCCATCATCAGCTCCTACTGCGCGGCGAGCGTGCTGTGGAGCCGCCTGTTCCTCAAGGAAAAGCTCTCGTGGAAGCACTACGCGATGATCGCTCTTGTGGTCGTCGGCATCGCCATTATGGGCGTGTTCGACTTATAAAGAAAACAGAAAAGGACGGCTTTTGAGCCGTCCTTTTTCTATTCCTCGATGGGCACGTCGATGATGTTCACGCCGCGGCGCAGGGCGTATTCGATGGTGTAGCGCGTGCCGCCGGGCAGGCCGTCGTGCAAAGCGATGAGCAGGTCGGAATGGTCGACCATGTAGCGGTTGCGCCGCTGCATACACTCGCGCGTGTAGCGTTCCTGCACCATCGTCTCATAGTCGCACTGCTCCAGAATACGGCGGTAGCGCTCGCGCTGCGCCGCGCTCCAGCTGTCCGCCTGCGTCGGGCAGGGGATCGCCGCCTCGAGCGTCACCTCGCTGTGGCGCTCGCGCAGCGCCAGCACCGCCTCGGCGCAGTAGAGGTCACAGCCCTCCGCCATGCCGCAGATAAAGTGCGTGTAGCCGTCCTCCACAGCCCGGGCGATCACCTCACGCAGCCGCGCCTTGAGCCGCAGGCAGCGTTCGTCGCCCTCGTCCGTCCCCCACGGCAGCTTCGCCGGGCGGTGGCCCGTGAAGCAGCAGCTCGCCGGTTTTCCGCGCACACGCATTCCTCCCCTCGTCGTTTATCCTTTATTATAGAACATTCGTTTTTATTTGTAAAGTGTTGTTTTTCCTCTTGCATTTTTTCCAGCGCTGTGCTATGCTTTAACCAAACTTGAAATACAGGTCTTCGAGGCGGGGTGAAATTCCCCACCGGCGGTATAGTCCGCAAGCGGCATTTTTTGCCGCACGATCCGGTGCGATTCCGGAACCGACGGTCACAGTCCGGATGAGAGAAGATGTGCTGTGCGCTGTTACCACGCAATTCCCTCGCTCTTTTTGCGTCATGCACCTTGGAAGACTCGTTCTTTCAAGGAAAATGAACAAAAGGAGTGTTTTTTCATGTCCGAACCCAACGTCAACGCCATCCCCTCCGCCCGCGCCGCGGGCCGCAGCCGCACGCACAAGGTAACGGTCACCGCCATGCTCTCGGCCGTCGCCTTTGTGCTCATGTTCATCGAATTTCCCATCCCCGCGCTCATCCCCGCCTTCGTCAAGCTCGACATCTCCGACCTTCCCGAGCTGCTCGCCGCGTTTTCGCTCGGCCCCGTCTACGGCGTGGTGGTGGCCTTTCTGAAGAACCTGCTCTTCGCCGTGCTGCACGGCACCTCGTCCGCCTACGTCGGCGAGCTGTTCAACTTCCTCATGGGGTCGGTGTTCGCCTTCTCCGCCGGCTTTGTCTACCGGCGCAACAAGTCCCGCCGGGGCGCGCTGCTCGGCGCAGTCATCGGCACGCTGCTCATGGCGGTGCTCTCCGTTCCGCTGAACTACTTCGTGGTCTACCCCGCCTACGTCGTGTGCTATCACCTGCCGCTCGAGACCATCATCGGGATGTACCAGGCCATCCGTCCCTCGGTCGACGGTCTGCTCGAATGTCTGCTCGTGTTCAATATGCCCTTCACATTTTTCAAGGGCCTGCTCGACGTGGCGCTGTGCTTTTTGATCTACAAGCCGCTCTCCCCCCTGCTGCACAAGTAAAAAGGCTCTCTCGGGCGGTCTGCCAAGGCAGGCCGCCCTTTTTATGCAAACAGCCGAAAATTTGTAAAAATTTTGTGCAAAACGTTGGGTATCTGCAATATTGACGATTTGCTCCCGCAAGACTATAATTCACTCATTCAATCCAATAAAGCGAAATGCAACGATCGAGACAAGTACCATGCGCCATTCGGTCACAGCGAGTCGGGGACAGTGGGAGCCCGATACACAGAGGCCATGCGAATAACACTCGGGAGCAGCGATCTGAACGGCTTCGGCCCGGTAGGAAAGACGCGGCGTGCGGCGTTAAGGCACAGGGGTTTGTTGGAACCCCGCAAAGGGGCCGGTCCTTGGATCGGCAAATTAGGTGGCACCACGGATACGCAGCGATTCGTCCTAAAATTTACAGGACGTCGCTGCTTTATTTTATCTGGAGGTGCTTTTTATGTGCGCTATCATCGGTTTTGATTCCCCCACCCTGACGGAGCAGGAGATCCGTCCTTACTTTGACCGCACCGTTTCCCGCGGTCCCGACATGAGCCGAATGGAAAAGGCCGGCCGCGGTATGCTCGGCTTCCACCGTCTTGCCATCATGGGCCTGCACGAGGAGGGGATGCAGCCCTTCCACCTCGGCGGCGACATGGCGGTTTGCAACGGCGAGCTGTACGGCTTCCGTCCGCTCAAAAAGGAGCTGGAGGCCAAGGGCTACACCTTCGCGTCCGAGTCCGACTGCGAGCTCATTCTCCCCCTCTACCGCGAGTACGGCGTGGAGATGTTCGCCAAGCTCGATGCCGAGTTTGCCATGATCATTTATGACGCCAAGGCCGACCGTCTCGTCGCCGCGCGCGACCCCATCGGCATCCGCCCGCTCTTCTACGGCTATCTCGCCGACGGCGGCATCCTCTTCGCCAGCGAGGCGAAGAACCTCGTCGGTCTGTGCGAGCACATCATGCCCTTCCCGCCGGGCCACTACTACGCCGACGGCAAATTCGTCCGCTACGCCGACCTCACCACGGTGACGGAATACTCCAAGGACGATCTGGACACTGTATGCAAAAAGATCCGTGAGAAGCTCATCGCGGGCGTGGAAAAGCGGCTCGACGCCGACGCGCCGCTCGGCTTCCTGCTCTCCGGCGGTCTGGATTCCAGCCTTGTCTGTGCCATCTCCGCCAAGCTCCTCGGCAAGAGGATCCGCACCTTTGCCATCGGCATGGACCTTGACCCCATCGACCTCAAGTACGCCCGCGAGGTCGCCGACTTCATCGGCGCCGAGCACACCGAGGTCATCATGACGCGCGAGCAGGTGCTCGCCTCGCTCGAAGAGGTCGTTGCCATGCTCGGCACTTACGACATCACCACCATCCGCGCGAGCATGGGCATGTACCTGTGCTGCAAGGCCATCCACGAGCAGACCGACGTGCGCGTGCTTATGACAGGCGAGATCTCCGACGAGCTCTTCGGCTACAAGTACACGGACTTCGCGCCCTCGCCCGAGGCCTTCCAGCAGGAGGCGAAAAAGCGCGTGGACGAGCTGTATATGTACGACGTGCTCCGCGCCGACCGCTGCATCGCGGTCAACTCCATCGAGGCACGCGTGCCGTTCGGCGACCTCGATTTCGTCAAGTACGTCATGAGCATTGATCCCAAGCTCAAGGTCAACAGCTACCACATGGGCAAGTACCTGCTGCGCGAGGCGTTCGCCGCCGACCGCATCCTGCCCGAGGATATCCTCTGGCGGCAGAAGGCCGCCTTCTCCGACGCCGTCGGTCACTCGATGGTGGACGATCTCAAGGAATACGCCGAAAGCCTGTACACCGACGAGGAGTACGAGGAAAAGCGGAAGCAGTATTCCTTTGCGACGCCGTTCACGAAGGAAAGCCTGCTCTACCGCGAGCTGTTCGAGAAGTATTACCCCGGGCAGGCCGAGATGGTCAAGGACTTCTGGATGCCGAACAAGGACTGGGAGGGCTGCGACGTCAAGGACCCCTCCGCCCGCGTGCTCTCCAACTACGGCGCAAGCGGCGTGTGAGCTATACGGAATCAACAGGAAGAGGCCGCCCCGCGGGGCGGTCTCTTTTCATTTGAGAGAAAAGCCGCGCGGCGCATTGACATTCCTCCCCGCCGCGCCTATAATCAAGTTCTATTTTTCCTGAAAGAGGCCGCCTATGAAATACGTCAAGCAATTCGGCATCATTCTCCTCATTTCCTTTGCCGGAGAAGCGCTCAACTACCTGCTCCCCCTCCCCGTGCCCGCCAGCATCTACGGGCTGGTGCTGATGTTCCTGTGCCTGCAGCTGCGCGTCTTCCGTCTGGAGGACGTGCGCGATACGGCGCTCTTTCTCATCGAGATCATGCCGCTGATGTTCATTCCCGCGGCCACCGGACTGATGACCTCATGGGGCATCATCCGCGCGAAGCTCTTCGCCTATCTCGCCATCGCCGTTATCACGACCGTGCTGGTCATGGTCGTTTCGGGCCGCGTCACGCAGTTCTTCCTGCGCCGCGGCAAGGAGGTATGAGCATGGAATTTTTTGAACACTCCGTCTTTTTCGGCGTTTCGCTCAGCCTGCTTGCCTACGGGCTCGGCGTGGTACTGCAAAAGCGCTTCCGTCTGGCGCTCTTCAATCCCCTGCTCCTCTCTGTCATCGTCACGATCCTTGTGCTCGTCACCGCGCATATCGACTACGAGGTGTATTACGCCGGGGCGAAGTACCTCAGCTACCTGCTCACGCCGGCGACCGTGTGCCTCGCCGTCCCGCTCTATGAGAAATTCGCGCTGCTGCGCAGCAGCTGGAGGGCCATTCTCGCCGGTATCCTCTCGGGCGTGCTCACCACGCTGTGCAGCGTGCTGGCGCTGAGCCTCGCCTTCCGTCTTTCGCATGAGGAGTACGTCACGCTCCTGCCGAAGTCCATCACGACCGCCATCGGCATGGGCGTCTCTGAGGAGCTCGGCGGCTATGTGACGCTGACCGTTGCCATGATCATCATTACCGGCATCCTCGGCAACGTCATCGCCGTCGCCGTCTGCCGCGTGTTCCGCATCACCGAGCCGATCGCCAAGGGCGTAGCCATCGGCTCCGCCGCGCACGCGCTCGGCACGGCAAAGGCCATCGAGATCGGCGAGGTGGAGGGCGCGATGAGCGGCCTGTCCATCGTCGTGGCCGGACTGCTGACCGTGGCCGGCGCCTCAGTATTCGCCAACTTCCTGTGATGAAAAGGAGTCCCCTGTCCGCACGGACAGGGGACTCCTTTTTGCTGCTTTACAGGAAGAGCTTATCCTCGGCGCGGCGGGTGTAGTCGCGCTCAAGCATCGCCTTGTGCGAAAGGAAGGCTTCGTCGTCGAAATACTTCGCGCCCGTCGGGCAGTTCCGCACGCAGGCATGGCACTTGATGCACACGCCCGTGACCTCGGCGGGGTCCTCGCGGCTGATGCTGCCCATCGGGCAGAGCGCCGCGCACACGCCGCAGCCGGTGCATTTGCTCCGGTCGGTCTGCGGCTTGGCCTTGAGGAAGTTTTTCGGCTCGCCGTCCAGTCCGAGGGGACGGTAGTAGGGCGCGTCCGCGTCGCCGTCGACCTGAACAGGCGCGGGGATCTCAGTCATTTTGCCGAGCTTCGTCACGACCGCCGCGCCGAGCTGCGCGAGCACGGTCATGTCCTCGCGGTCGGGACGGCCCGCAGCCAGCGTATCCGAAAAGGCGTGCTGGCAGGCGAACGCGCCGGCGGCGATGGTGTGGAAGCCCACGTTCTCCAGACTCGCGCACAGCTCGGCGAGGGAGTTATCAAAACTGCGGTTGCCGAAGGTCACGACCGGCACAGCAAGCGCGCCGTTTCCGGCAAAGCCGGTCTGCACAAAGGGCAGGAGCTTGTTGGGCACCTTGCCGGCGTAGGTCGGCGTGCCGAAGATCACGAGGTCCTTGTCCGTGAAAGCATAGGTCTCCTCCCGCGCGGCAGGCAGGGTGAAGTCGACGGTCTCGAGCGGCAGCTCCAGCGTCTGCGCAATGGCGTTTGCCAGGGTGGTGACGACCTTGCGGGTCCTTCCGGTAGCGCTGAAATAGACGGCGTAAACGGTTTTGATCTCCATGATGCGTCCTTCTCTCTTCATTTTTATATAACTCTCAGAGGGAAAAATCCTCCGGCGAGTGCGCTTTGGGATCGAGCGAGGCGGGCCGCGGCGGCACGCGGCGCAGAGGGTCGTAGCGGAAGTGGCGGCAGTGGTCGCTGCCGTCCACCACGCCCCTGCGCGAGCAGGCGACCTCGCGCTCGTTCACCGCAGAGCCGTGGGCGCAGTAGGCACAACGCGGCTCAATGTCCTTGCGGAACGGATTTCTCATGTCCTCTCTCCCCTTTTCCTTTCTTTTTATTATAGGCTCAAAAGGTCGATCGCGCCGTCCTTCATCACGGCGCGCAGCTGCGTGACGGGGTGGTCGTAGGAGTCGATGATGCGCGTGGCGATGACGTCCTCCAGCTCCTTCTGGATGGTGCGGCGCAGGTTGCGCGCGCCGTAGGTGAGCGAGTAGGACTTGTTCGCCAGATACGCGGCAACGGCATCGTCATAGGTGAAGATGAAGCCCTTCTCCTTCAGGCTGGCCGCCAGCTCGTCGAGCATGATGCGGGCGATGGATACGAAGTTCTTCTCGTCGAGGCGATTGAAGCAGATGATCTCGTCCACGCGGTTGATGAACTCGGGACGCAGGAACTCGCCGAGCGCCTTCATCGTGCGCTCGCGGTTCTGCTCGCTGACGCTGCGGCCGAAGCCGACGCTGCCCTCCTTGCGGTCGCTGCCGGCGTTGGAGGTCATGATGATGACGGTGTTTTCAAAGTTGACCTTGCGGCCGTGCGCGTCGGTCACCTCGCCGTCGTCGAGAATTTGCAGCAGGACGTTCAGAACGTCGGGGTGCGCCTTCTCGATCTCATCGAAGAGAATAACGGCGTAGGGCTTGCGGCGGATCTTTTCGGTCAGCTGACCGGCCTCGTCATAGCCGACGTAGCCCGGAGGGGAGCCGACGAGACGCGAGACGGAGTGCTTCTCCATAAACTCCGACATATCGAGACGAATGAGCGAGTCGGGCGAGTCGAAAAGGTCGGCGGCAAGCTGCTTGACCAGCTCCGTCTTGCCCACGCCGGTGGGGCCGACGAAAATGAAGCTCACGGGCTTGTGCTTCGGGCTGATGCCCACGCGCCCGCGGCGAATGGCCGCAGCGACCGCGTCCACGGCCTCGTCCTGCCCGATGATGTGCTTTTTCAGGCGGTCGGCCAGCTCGCTCAGGCGCTTGAACTCGGCCTCGCGGATGCGGCTGGCGGGAATTTTCGTCCACAGCTCGATCACGCGGGCGAGATTGTCCATCGTCAGCTCGGGATCGCCCTGCGCGCAGAGACCGTCCAGCTCGCTCTGCGCCTGAAGCTCCAGACTTTTCAGCTCAGCCAGACGCTCGAAGTCGGGGTTCTCGGTCTCCGCCTCGAGCAGCTCGCGCTCCTTGGCGTAATCGTCCAGCTCGCGGCGCAGCTCCATGCGGCGGTTGATGTTCTTGTCGTGCAGGTTCATATCCGAGCACGCCTCGTCGATCAGGTCGATGGCCTTGTCCGGCAGGAAGCGGTCGGTGATGTAGCGCTCGGAAAGCACGACGGCCTGGCGCAGGATACCGTCGGGAATTTTCACGCCGTGGAAGGACTCGTAGTAGTGGGCGATGCCCTTGAGAATTTTGAGCGTATCTTCCATGCTCGGCTCGTTGACCGTGACGGGCTGGAAGCGGCGCTCGAGCGCGGTGTCCTTCTCGATGTGCTTGCGGTACTCGTTGAAGGTCGTCGCGCCGATGACCTGAATTTCGCCGCGCGAGAGGGCGGGCTTCAAAATATTGGCGGCGTTCATGCTGCCCTCGGCGTCGCCCGCGCCGACGATGTTATGCACCTCGTCGATGACGAGAATGATGTTGCCGAGCTTGCGGATCTCCTCAATAAGACCCTTCATGCGGCTCTCGAACTGGCCGCGGAACTGGGTGCCCGCCACCAGCG
>OIXH01002632.1_pt1 | contig 17450 bp, 16 predicted proteins | sample 1587741 | NCBI WGS metagenome assembly OIXH01 (sample SAMEA3888916, study PRJEB22519) | human gut metagenome | biome: human gut; feature: human-associated habitat; material: faeces | place: Denmark | collected 2011 | reverse complement strand
AAGCCCGCCTCGTCCAGCCAGTCTTTCCGGATGACAGGGCCGGTTTCGGGGAGGTAGGACTGGCTCCAGATCTGGGTGACGCAGTAAAGCGCGCCGCTCTTGGTGGTGTTGTACCGGCGGAAGGCGTCCTGGGGCAGAAGATCATAGAGGTCCTTTTCCTTGCCCCATTCCCAGGAGGCAAAGGAGCCGTCGCTGCAGTCCAGCGCCGCCTTGTAGTCGGGCATGTACTCGTCCAGATAGGGGTTCAGGTCGATGAAGCAGCCCTCGTCAATGCCGGCCTGGGGGCCGCCGGGATAGTTGGGAGTGTACAGCATGTCGTAATACTTGTTGGAGGCGATCATCAGGTTCATCTGCTGCTCCATCTGCTCGTAGGAGGGATGGATGAACTCCACGTTGACGCCGGTCTGCTCCTTGAGCCACTGGAAGTAGGGGTGCTCGGCCAGGGTCTCATAGTGCTGGGCGGCCAGGCTGTCGATGGGGATCCAGTAAGTCAGGGTCACGCCTTCGCTGCCCTCGATGTACAGGGGGCCTTTGTCGCTGGCGCTGGAAGCCGGAGTGGATTCCGAGCCGGTGGAGGCGGGGGTGCTGCTTTCGCTGCTTCCGTTTCCGCAGCCGCTGATGGCGGTGGCGGCCATGAGGGAACACAGCATGACGGAAAGGATTCTTGCGAAGCGCTTGCGGTTTTTCATCTTGGAAATCCTCCTTCATGATTCGGCGGGAAATCTCCGCCGTAAGTACACCTTTACTATACGGGATGAAGGATTTTTTTGCAAGCAACAGTTTCTGACGGGATTTTGACTAAAAAATGACAGAAACGTGACGGATTTTGTGTAGAAAAACAGCTTACCCGGACAGAATCGGTCTTCTGTCCGGGTAATTTTCTTATAAAACGATTTCTGACAAAGCCCGTCAGCTCCGGGAAAGGCCCTTGCGGTACTCGGTAGGAGTCTGGCCGTAAAACGCCTTGAATTTCCGGTTGAAGGTGAGGATGCTGGCGTAACCGGTCTGGGCGGCGATTTCCTGGATTGTCAGATTCTGATTCTTTCTCAACAGTTCCGCTGCTTTTTCCATGCGGATTTTGTGGATGTAGTCCAAAACGCCCTGGTCGGATTTCCGGCTGAACAGCTGGGAAAGGTTGTTGGCGGAAAGGCCGAAGGCCTCCGCGATGGAGGAAACGGAGAGCTGGGGGTCGGCGTAGTTCTGGGAAATGTACTGCTTGATCTCGTTGATCCGGCCGTTTTCAGAGTCGGCGGGGAGCCGGGGGCTGGCGTCCGCCGCCTGCTTCAGCAGGTCCTTCATGAGGAAAAAGAGCTTCCGGTGGGTCCGGCAGTACAGCAGATCCTGGAACAGCCGGGTCCAGTCCTCGTCGGGGATGTTCAGGTTGCCCCGGAGGTTGTCGGTGTCATGGAGGAACTGGAACTTCAGGGAAGCCAGGTGCAGAGAGGAAATGTCGGATTCCGGGAAGTATTCGTCCAGAAACTCCGTGGGGAACAGCTCCGGCAGGAGCTGGATCGCTTCGGCAAAGGCTTCATTGTCCACCAATCCGGAGAAAAGCAGCTGTTTATCCAGATGGTGCCAGTCCCGGAGAAGGCTGGAGGACCGGAACTTGCAGCTGGAAAAGCTGATGAGGACCGCGTCGTCCTCCTCCCCGGAGAAGTCCAGGGCCATGGCGGCCTCGCCGTAGGCCCGGTCCAGCTCCCGGGGGTCGGTGTGGAGATTGGAAAAGGCCGCGGTGACGGCGGGGCGTTTTCCTGGTCCATCCAGCTGATCTGGGCGGTGAGGAGCTCCTCGGCGGTGCCCTCGGTGAAGTCCGGCCCGGCGGAGCCCAGGACCTCCACCACCGTGCCGTCCAGCAGGAGGCTGTGGCAGAAGCAGCTTTCCGGCAGGACCGCCTGGGCTTTGCCGATCCAGGTCAGCTCCTCCTGGGTGCAGGAGTGGGGCGCGGAGAAGCACACCACCACGTACCGGCAGCCCGCCGGAAGGGTGAAGCCCTCCCCCTCGGCGGCGTCGCCCCGGAGGGAGTCCCGGAGCCGGTTCCGGGCGATGGCGGATTCATATAGGCGCAGCTGCTCCTGGTCGGAGCGGCGCTGGTCCAGAAGGGAGTCCACGGCGGTCTTGATCTGTTCCAATCCCTGGGTGCCGCCGGAGCTGCCGTAGTTTTTCCGGATGTAGGCGATCATCTGGTTGATGGGCATGACGTTGCGGTGGCTGAAAAAGACGGCCAGGGCAAGTCCCAGCCCCACGGAAGCCGTCAGGAGGATCCAGTAGTACTTCTGCATCTCCCGGCTGCTGTCCAGAAAGTGGGAGTAGGGCACGGCGGCCTTGACCTGGTACCCGCCGATGGCGGAGCTCAGGGAAAACAGCCGGGCCGGGCTGCCGGACAGCGGGAAGCCGTCGGCGGGCCGGGCCGTAGTGAGCTGCTCCAGAGCGGCGGCGTCCAGGTCAGTCCCGGTCTTGTTGCTCAACGCCAGAACGGTCCCGGCGCTGTCCAAAAGGAGGAACACGCCGCCCTCCACGTTGGCCTTGTCGATAAGCGCGGAATAAAAGCTGGGCTTCAGCAGCAGGACCAGCTGCTTTTTGGGCGTGCCGTCGGCGTTCTTGCCGATGCTGACGGCAAAGACCAGGTTTTCGTCGCTCAGCGCGATGAGCTGCCCGTGGGAGTAGGTCCGGTGGAGAAGGTCCACGGTCTCCCGGGGGATGCCCCGGCTGCTGTAAAGGCCGCGGTAGAGCATTTCCTCCGAATAGAGGCTGTAATTGCCAATGGCCCGGCCGGAGTCCGACGAGTAGAGGTAGATGGCGCTGACGTACTCCGAGCCGATGGAGATTTCCTTTTTCAGCTGGTACCGGACCTCCCAGAGCTCCATGCGGCTGGCGGAGGTCATGTCCTTTTCGGCGGGAATGTCCAGGCGCTGGTACTGGTTGCTGAGTTGCATCCCGGTGGCGGTCAGCTCCAGAAGGGTCCGGTCGATCTGCTGGACGCTGAACCGCAAAGATTCCTCCGTCAGGGACTCCTGCTGGTCCTGGACCGTGTTCCGGAACCGGATATAAAACAGGTTATTCAGCAGCAGCGGCAAAAACGCCACCAGCGCCATGGAGATCAGCAAAGCCGCAAAGGGCTTTCTGGAAAACCATTTCATATGCGGTCCCTCCCGTTCCCTGCCGGATTCCGTTCCTTTCTATTGTAATAGTAACATAGGAAAAAAGCAACTTCTACACCCAAAAGATACTATCATACGAATTCATGGTTTTTCCGGTACTGGACCGGGGATTCCCCCACGTACTTCTTAAAGAGCACGGAAAAATGCTGGCTGGAGCTGAATCCCAGCTCCATGGCAATGGACGTCACCGTCCGCTGGCCGGATTCCAGGAGGCGCCGGGCCGCGTCGATCTTCTCCCGGACCATGAACTCCGCCGGAGGGATGCCGGTGGCCTGCTTGAACTTCTGCTTGAACCGGGACTCGGAAAGGTTCACCCGGGCGGCCATCCGGGCGATGTCCGGCATCTCCCCCCGGGACTCCCGGATGAAGCGGATGCTGTCGGCAATGTCGTCGGGAAGGGCCGCGCCGACGGCTCCCGCCTCCTTGAGGACCTGGAAAAGGACGTTCAGAAGGCACACCCGGGTCCGGACCCGTTCCAGGGGGCCGCCGGCGTTGGCGCTGTCGTAGAGCCGGTCCATGGCCCGGCACACCGCGCCGGAGACCTTGAGTTTCCGGCCGTGGAGCCCCTGAATCTGCTCCCACAGGGCCTGGCGCTCTCCCTCCTCCAGCATGCAGAAGCGCTCCCCCGCCGTGGGCACGGCCATGAGGAAGTAGCTTAGGGAGGTGCGGTTCTGGACGTCCTGCTCCGCGCCGTGGCGCTCCCCGGGAAGGACCACCAGAAGCTCGCCGCCCAGCATTTCGTAGCAGCGGTCCTCCACCCAGATCCGCTTGCAGCCCGACTGGAGGAGGAGAAACTCCACCTCCTCCGGGTGGGACTCCATGGGCATGGGCCAGAGGGCGTTGCGGATCTGCATTTTTCCCACCTCTGAGACTTCCGGAAGGTCGGTGTACTCGATCTTCTGCCAGGGCTTGTTGTTCATGACGGCGCTCCTTTCTCCGCGGGGTGCGGAAAAGTATGACGATACGAATGAAAAATCCAAAGGAACCATTCTATGCTAGACTGAAAGTATCCCAAAAGAGGAGGCGTGGATATGTGCGTTTTGTCCCTTGCTCTGAAGGCCGCGGCGGAGGGCCCGGATTCCCCGGCCTACGCGGAGCTGAAACAGCGGGTCGCCCAGGGGGACCGGCCCTATCCCTACATTATTGCGGTGGATTTTGACGGCACCCTCTGCGAAAACAACTGGCCGGATATCGGCAGGGAGAACCGCCGGATGCTGGAGGTCATTCCTCTGCTGCGGAAGCTGGGGGTCCAGATGGTCCTCTGGTCCTGCCGGGAGGAGGGCGACCTGGCCGACGCTCTGGACTGGTGCCGCCAGCGGGGCGTGGAATTTGACGCCGCCAACGACAACTGCCCCTGTATCGTGGAGTACTTTGAGTGGAACACCCGGAAAATCCACGCCGACGAATACTGGGACGACCGCGCCGTGGCCGTCTGCTTTGATCCAAAGGAGGATGTAGAATGAATCAGACCATTGTGGAGATTCGGAACCAATATGAGGCCCTGGAAAAGACCCTGGACCTTTTTGACAAGAGCCGGGAGGCCCTTTCCGCCGCTTGGAAGAAGGCGGCCCCCAAGGCCCTGGTGTTTCTGGGCTGCGGCTCCAGCTATATGGTGTCCTGCTCTCTGCGGGACGCGGCGGGAGCCATGACGGACCTTCCGGTCTATGCCTTTGCGGCGGGCGACCTGTGGCTGAACCACGCCCGGTACCGCCGCCAGCTCTCCGGCGCCATGGTGGTGGCGGTGTCCCGGTCCGGCCGGACCAGCGAAATCCTCCACGCCGCGGACACCCTGAAGGCCGACGGGGTGGAATTCACCCTCTGCTCGCTGATTGCGGCGGTGGAGACCCCTCTGGGCCAGCGCTCCGCCATTTCCGTGGAAATCCCCTGGGCCTTTGACGAAAGCGTCTGCCAGACCCGGAGCGTCAGCAACCTCTACGCCGCCGGGCTCAGCCTGCTGGCGGCCTTTACCGGAGACGGGACCCTCCCGGCCCGGCTCCGGAAGCTGGCGGCGGAAGGCCCCGCCTACCTCCGGAAGGCCGAGCCGCTGATGGCCCGCATCGCTAAGGAGGGCTGGAACAAGGCCGTGGTCCTTGCTGACGGCGTCTGCGCCGGCCTGGCCACCGAGGGCGCTCTGGCCTTCCAGGAGATTTCCCAGCTCCCCGGGGTCCAGCACCACGTTCTGGACGTGCGCCACGGCCCCATCGTCCTGGTGGACGAAAAGACCCTGGTCCTGGTTTACCTCTATCCCGACGGCCAGCCCCAGCAGGAGGCCCTGATCAAGGACCTGCAGAAGAAGGGGGCCAAGGTTCTGGTCTACTCCAACCTGCCCCGGGAAATTCCCGGCGCGGAGAGCATCAGCTTGGGCGCGGACGTGGACGAAGCCCCTGGCGGGATTGCCTTCCTGAACCTCTGCCAGCTGGCCGCTTATGAGAAGTCTATGGAAACCGGCTCCGACCCCGATGCACCCACCGGTCTGGACGCCTGGATTCAGGTAAACTGAGGAGGAATCGATTTATGCCCCTGGCAACAACGAAGGAACTGCTTCTGAACGCACAGAAGGACGGTTACGCCGTCTGCGCCTTTAATATGGAAAATATGGAAATGGCCCAGGGCATCCTGGCCGCCGCCAAGGAGCTGCGGGCTCCGGTGATCATCCAGACCACCCCCGGCACCGTGAAATACGGCGGACTTGCCCTGTTCCGGGGCATCGTGGAGCCCCTGGCCAAGGACCTGGACATCCCCGTGGCCCTGCACCTGGACCACGGGGACACCACGGCCCTGGCCCACGACGCGGTCCTGGCCGGATACACCTCGGTGATGTACGACGGCTCCAAGCTGAGCCTGGAGGAAAACATCGCCAACACCCGCCTGGCCGTGGAAGACGCCGCCGCCCACGGCATCCCCGTGGAAGGGGAGCTGGGCAGCATCGGCGGCAAGGAGGACTCCCTGGTCTCCAAGGGGAACAACCTTACCGACCCCGACGACGCCGTCCGCTTTGTGGAGGAGACCGGCGTTTATTCCCTGGCCGTGGCCATCGGCACCGCCCACGGCGTTTATAAGGAAACCCCCCATCTGGACGTGGAGCGTCTGAAGGTCATCCGCGGCCGGGTCAGCATTCCCCTGGTCCTCCATGGGGCCTCTGGGCTTACGGAGGAGCAGATCAGAGCCTGTGTGGCCGAAGGCATCTGCAAGGTGAACTTTGCCACTGACCTCCGCATCGCCTATACCAAGGGCGTCCGGAAGGTCCTGGACGCGGACCCCGCCGTCCGGGACCCCAAGGTCTACGGAAAAGCGGGCCGGGAGTCCGTTGCGGAGCTGGCCGCCCGGCTCATCCGGATCTGCGGCTCGGAAAACCGCGCATAAGGGTGCCGTTTGGGTATTCCGAAGGTGCGCTTTGGGTCGTTTTTGGGAAATAGGAGGTACTTATGAAATTCGGAGAAATCAACCGCACCATCCGCTTGGGAATCATCGGCTTCGGCTGGCGTGGATACGGCCAGACGGAGACCCTGCTGGAAATGCCCGACGTGGAAATCACCGCCGTCTGCGACGTCTACCCTGACCGGGTGGAGCTGGGCAGAGAAATGGTGAAAAAGGCCCGGGGCAAGGACTGCTTCGGCACCACCGACTACCGGGAGGTCAACCGCCGGGAGGACGTGGACGCCGTGGTGGTCATGACCGACTGGTCCACCCACATCCGCATCGCCATCGACGCCATGAACTGCGGCAAGGACGCGGCCATTGAGGTCTGCCCGGCCTCCTCCGTCCAGGAGTGCTGGGACCTGGTCCACACCGTGGAGGACACCGGCCGGAAGTTCATGTTCTTGGAAAATCAGTGCTACGACGATCAGACCCTGGCCCTTTTCAACATGATCCGCCACGGGGTTTTCGGGGAGCTGGTCTACGCCGCCGGGGGATACCAGCACGACCTCCGGGAGGAGATCGGCAACGGCGACATCAACCGCCACTACCGCCAGCGGAACTTCTTCCACCGCAACGGCGAAATCTATCCCACCCATGAGCTGGGCTTCGTGGCCAAGGCTCTGGGCATCAACCGGGGCAACCGGATGCTGGCCCTGACCGCCATGACCACCAAGGCCGTGGGCCTCCACGAATGGTACGAGAAAAACCGCACCGACCGTCCGGAGCTGGCCCGCCAGCGGGTGGCCCAGGGCGACATCGCCGGGGTCATGATCCGCTGCGCCAACGGCGAGATGATCCACCTGACCCACGACTGCACCACCCCCCACCCCTACAACCAGGACTTCCGGCTCCAGGGCTCCAAGGGCACCTGGCGGGAGCTGAACCACTCCATCTACATCGAGGGCGAAAGCCCCAAGGATGAGTGGGGCGAGGGCAAGTGGGAGCCGGATACGGCGTGGCTGAAAAAGTACCGCCACCCCCTGTGGGACGCCTATGAGAAGTTCGGGTACCACGGCGGCCACGACGGTCTGGACTACCTGACCCTCCGGGCCTTTGTGGAGGTGGTCCAGAAGGACGGCAAGCCCCCCATCGACGTCTATGACGCCGCGTCCTGGATGGCCATCGGCTGTCTGAGCGAGGACTCCGCGGCCATGGGCGGCGCTCCGGTGCCGATTCCCGACTTCACCAACGGCCGCTGGCTGCAGCGGGAGCCGGACGTTCCCTCCTGGTACACCCTGGAAGGGATTTATCCCGAGGAATTTGAGGACCTGAAATAAGGTTCTCCCTTCCATTATAGCGGTTCCTTTCCCGCCGGGCAAGGTGCAAAAAGTGACAAATTCGCCGCTTTTTGGGAAAAACTGTCAGAAACTGGAACACGGAGGGCCTCCCTTTTGGGAAACCCTCCGTGTTTTTCGCTTGCAGAAGCCGTTAATACTCGATTTCCGAGACCCGGCGGTACCGCTGGAGATAGTCAAGGCCCACCTTGCAGGCGAAGGCCGGGTCCTCCAGGCCCTCGAACTCCATGACGACGTCGCCGTCGTATCCGGCGGTCCGGAGAATGGACAGGCACTGGCGCACCGGGACGTTGCCCTGGCCCACAATGGCCCCCCGGCCCCAGTTCCGGCCCCGGGTGGGATAATAGCCGTCGCCGGGGTAAGGCTCGGTGCCGGGCTTCAGGTGCATGTCCTTCACATGGACATGGATGACGTAGGGGGCGATGCGGCCGCAGGCCTTGGCCGGGTCCTCGTCGGCGTCCACAAAGTTGCCGATGTCGCAGAGCAGGCCGAAATTCTGGTGGTTCACGGCGTTGACCAGCTTCTCCACCCGGTCGCTGTCCTGGCAGAACTGGCCGTGGTTCTCCACCATGGTCCGGACCCCCAGCTCCTGGGCGAATTCCGTTACCTGCCGGCAGGCCACGGCCAGCCGGGGAAGGCAGTCGTCAAAGCTCATGGGGCCCTGGGGCCCCCAGGGCTGCTCCGGGGCGGCGTCGTGGCGCATTTTGGGCGCGCCTAAGAGCTTTGCGATCTCCACCTCCCGGAAGACCCGGTCCAGTTCCTTGGGCAGGTCCTGGCAGGTGAGGAAATCCGCCCCGGTGACGTAGGACGCCACCGGCATGGAGAGCCGCTCGCACTCCTCCCGGAGGCGCTTGGCGTAGTCCAGGCGGTCGGAGCCGTCGTGGGGCCAGATTTCGCAGATCTCCACAGCCTCGAAGCCCAGCTCCCTGGCCTTTCCGATGGCCCCCAGCTGGGAGAGGACGCCGCTTTGGGCGTAGGCGCTCAGACTGTACGTGCTCAGAGCAAACCGCATAGGGACCCTCCTTACTTCAGAATGACTTCGTGGCCGGTCCGGGCGGATTCGTAAATGCCGTCCAGAATCTTCATGATCTGTACGCCGTCCTCAGCGGGAGCCCGGCAGGGAACGCCGTTCCGGACGCAGTCCACAAAGTGGTTGATCTCGTCGTCGAACATGTGGGAGTCGTCAATGTACTGGGCCTCGTTGGCCAGGTGCATGTTGGCCATGTAGCCGTTGACCTCGGTGTAGAACTCCAGGCCGGGGGACATTTTTACGCCGCCCTTGGTGCCGAAAAGCTCCTGGCTGTAATAGTCCTCCTTGATGTTCAGGCTGTATGAGGTCTCCACCTCCAGCATGGCGCCGTTGTCGTAGCGGACCAGGGCCACGGCCAGGTCCTCCACGTCGAAGATGTTCTTCTCGCCCTCGGGGACGCTGGCGCAGTAGCCCAGGGCGTCCTTGCAGCCCGGGCGGTCTTTCAGCTTGTCAAAGGTCCCGGCGTAGACGGAAACGGGCTTGGGGTTGCCCATGAGGAACCGGGTCAGGTCGATGACGTGGACCCCCAGGTCGATGAGGGGCCCGCCGGAGGAGTATTTCTTGTTGCAGAACCAGCCCTGGGGGTTGCCGTGGCGGCGGAGGTAGTTGGCCTTGGCGTAGTAGAGGTCGCCGAAGAAGCCGTTGTCCCGGAGGTCCTCCACCACCTTGCAGTCCTCGCCGAAGCGGCAGACAAAGCCGATCTGCAGGTGCTTCCCGGCCTTTTTAGCGGCATCCAGCATGGCTTCCGCCTCGGCGGCGGAGGTGGCCATGGGCTTTTCACAGAGGACGTTCTTCCCGGCTTCCAGGGCCATGATGGTGCAGGGGGCGTGCTGGTTGTTCCAGGTGCAGACGCTGACGGCGTCCAGCTCCGGCAGAGCTTCCAGCATTTCCTTTTCGCTGGTGTACAGCCGGGTCACGCCGTAGTAAGCGCCCTTCTGCTCCAGGCGCTCCTTGTTGATGTCACAGAAGGCGTACAGCTCCACGTTGGGGTTCTTCTGATACGCGCCGATGTGGCACTCGGAGATGTTGCCTACGCCGATGACGGCGACTTTCAGTTTGCTCATAACAGGTTCCTCCTTGATAAAATTTCCTGCCGGTCAGCGGGGCTGCCGGACGTATTGCCGCAGAAAATCAGCCGCCAGCCGGATGTCCCCGGCGGGGTCCTCCCCGGTTTCCCGTTCAATGGTGAGGAAGCCATGGTAGCCGATGTCGTGGAGCGCTTTCAGATAGTCGGGCCAGCAGACGTCGCCTTTCCCCAGGGGGACCTCCAGGCAGTAGTCGTCCTCATGATAGGGCTCCTCGGGCTGGCGGATGCCGTAGGCGATCTCCGGATCGCAGGGCTTGATCAGCACGCCGTCCTTGGCGTGGGTGTGGACGATGTACTTCTGCAGGACGCGGACGTTGTCTGCGGCGCTGTCCCGGAAGGCCATGGCCAGGTTGGCCGGGTCCATGTTCACCGCCACGCCGGTGGAGTGGAGGCTGTCTAAGAAGTCCCGGAGGACGACGGCAGGCTCCGGGCCGGTCTCCACGGCGAAGTGGGAGCCCAGCTGGTCGGCGTACTCCGCCAGCTGGCCGCAGGCGTCCTGCATGATGGCGTACCGGGGGTGGGCCGGGTCGGCGGGGACCACGCCGATGTGGGTGGTGACGATGTCCACGCCCAGGTCCTTGGCGAGGTCCAGTATCCGCTTGGAGCGCTCAATGTTTCCGGGGTTCTGGGCGGGGTCAAAAAAGCCGTGGCCCAGGTCGCCGCAGAGGGCGGAGATGGTCAGGCCGTGGGAGCTTACCAGGTCCCGGAACTCCCGGCGGGCGGCGGGGGTCATTTCCGGGGAGATGGGGCCCTCAATGGCATAAACCTGGATGCCGTCGAGGCCCAGGGCCGCCGCCTGCTTCAGGGCGTCCCGGGTGTCCATGGGAAAGCAGTCCAGAACAACGCCGATAGAAAAATCGTACACGATGAAATTCCTCCTTTCAGGTTCTATCTCCATTTTAGCAAGGAAGGACCGGGAAAGTAAAGGCAGAAACCGGCGGGAAGTTTGTACGATCGTGCACAAGAAGGGGTGGAACGGGATGGATTTTTATGATACAATGAAAGAGAAGGAGGGAGGGTTTTCCATGAGCTATTACGAATACGACGCCGACGTCTATGAGGATGCCATGCTGCCCATGTATTGCTCTATCAATACCCTGAACGCCGACCTGTGCGACACCTACCTCCACTGGCACGAGGCCACGGAGCTGCTTTTCTGCCTGGAGGGCAGCGGCATCGCCGTCTCCGAGACCCGGCGCATCCCCCTGAACGCCGGGGAGCTGGCGGTGATCAACCCCAACCGCCTCCATACCTTCTACACCAAGGGGACCTGCCGGTACGCCTGCCTGATCCTGGCCCCGGAGCTGACGGCCTGCCAGGACCTGCCGTCCACCGCTGTTTCCCCCTTTGTCCCCGACCCGGAGGCGGCGGAGCAGCTCCGGGGCATCCTGGAGGAGCTCCAGGCCCAGGGGCCCTTTTACCGGGCGGAGGTCCGGGCCCGGCTCCTGCGGCTTTTCGTCTATCTCCGCCGGAACTGTCCGGAAACGGCGGAGCCCGCCGGGGAAGGGGACGGCGGCCGCCGGGTGGAGGTGGTCAAGGCGGTCATTTCCTATATCCGCCGCCACTTTGCCGAGGCCATTACCGTGGAGGACATCTGCGCCTCCGTGGCCTTCAGCCGGTCCTACGTCTGCCACGCCTTCAAGGAGGTCACGGGGAAGACCCTGGTGGAGTACGTCCATTACGTCCGCTGCAACAATGCCCGGAGCCTTCTGGCCAGCGGCCAGTACAACCTGACCCAGTGCGCCCAGCGCAGCGGCTTCGGGAGCCTCAGCTACTTTTCCCGGGTGTACAAAAAGGTCATGGGGACGGCCCCGTCGGTCCGGCGGTGACGTTGTCTTTTCCCCGGGAATATGCTACAATAGAGGAACCGGGCGTATAAAAATTCCCCCGCCGGAATATACTGGCAAAAAACGAAAGCGGGGAGATGCCCATGTACGGCTCCCGAAACCCTCGTCCGCCCCTGCCCCGGGCCCTGGCCGGACTTCTGGGGGCGGTCCTGGCGGCGGCCGCCTGCTGGATCGCCAAGCCCTTTGGGAAGGACCGGGAGGTCCAGGCCCTTCCCCAGGAGGGGACCGCCCTTCCGGCGGTGATGTACCACAACGTTCTTCCCGACGGCTCCGGCGGCCTGGGGGACTATGTCATCTCCGCCCCGGAGCTGGAAGGGGACCTGCAGTTCCTGCGGGACGCGGGCTATACCGGGGTGACGCCCCGGGAGGTCTTTGACGCCGTCCGGGGCGTGGGGAGCCTGCCGGAGCATCCGGTGCTCCTCACCTTCGACGACGGCTTTGAGAGCATGGAGCAGGTGGTGCTGCCGCTGCTCCGGCAGTACGGCTTCCGTGCCGCGGCGGCCATTGTGGGGGAGTACACCGACCTTTACTCCGGCGACGTGCCCCGGCAGCTCTCCTACTCCCATCTGAGCTGGGACCAGGCCAGGGCCTTGGAGGAATCGGGGCTGGTGGAGATCGCCAGCCACACCTATGCCCTCCACAGCCTGGAGGGCCGCAAGGGGATGAAGAAGCGCCCGGGGGAGACGCCGGAAGCCTACCGGCAGGCTCTTTCCGAGGACCTGCTCCTTCTTCAGGAAAAGTGTCGGGACCATCTGCGGAGGGAACCGGCGGCCCTGGTCTACCCCTACGGCTTCTATAACCGGGAGACCGAGGACCTGGCCCGGGAGCTGGGCTTTTCCCTGACCCTGACCTGCGAGGAAGGGGTCAGCATCCTCACCGATAAGGAGAGCCTTTTCGGCCTGAAGCGCTGGAACCGGCCCCACGGGGCGGACCGGCAGGAATTTTTTCAAAAACTGGGGATCTGCGGGTCCCGTTAAGGACGTGAACGTGTGGAAAACCTCACCAATCTGGGCACCATCCGGGAAATCATGGACCGGTTCGGCTTTACCTTTTCCAAATCCCTGGGGCAGAACTTTATCGTGAACCCCTCGGTCTGCCCCAGGATCGCGGAGCTGGGCGGCGTGGGCCCGGAGACCGGCGTGCTGGAGATCGGCGCGGGCTTCGGGGTGCTGACCAACGAGCTGGCCGCCCGGGCCAAAAAAGTGGTGGTGGTGGAGCTGGACAGCCGCCTGCTGCCGGTCCTCGACTACACCCTTGCGGAGTACGACAACGTGGTCGTCCGCAACCAGGACATCCTGAAAACCGACCTCCCGGCTCTGCTGGCCCAGGAGTTTGCGGGGATGGAGGTGGTGGTCTGCGCCAACCTGCCGTACTACATCACGTCCCCCATCCTCATGACGCTGCTGGAAAGCCGGCTCCCGGTCCGGGCCATTACGGTGATGGTCCAGAAGGAGGCCGGGGAGCGGCTCTGCGCCCCCATGCCCTCCCGGGCCTGCGGGGCCGTGACGGCGGCGGTGCGGTATTACAGCGAGCCCAGGGTCCTGTTTCCCGTGAGCCGGGGGAGCTTTTACCCCGCCCCCAACGTGGACTCCATGGTGGTGCGGCTGGACGTCCGGGACAAGCTCCCCCTGGAAGGGGAGGAGGAGCGGCGGCTGTTCCGGGTGGTCCGGGCCGCCTTCGGCCAGCGGCGGAAGACCCTGTGCAACACCCTGTCCCAGGGCCTGGAAATCTCCAAGGAAACCGCCGCCGCCGCCATCGCCGCCGCGGGGCTGAAGCCCGCCGCCCGGCCCGAGGAGCTTTCTCTGGAGGAGTTCATCGCTCTGTCCCGGCAGTTTCCCGGGTGCTGAAAGGAGCGCGTTATGAAAATCCAGCAGTTCGTCATGGCCTACGGCGCGGAGCAGGACCGGCTCCGGGCCCTGCTGCCGGAGGGGTTTTCCTCTCTGCGGCCGGTGCTCCGGGTCAACGCGGAAATCCGGGACGGAAAAACCGGCTGTCTGGAGCTGAACACCGCCGTGGAAAAGAACGGCAAACGGGGCTGGCTCAACCTGGGCTTCTGGACGGAGGTGCCTTTTGAGCGGGCCGCCGGGACCGTGACCTTCCGGACGGCGCTGCTGGAGATCGCCTTTGACGGCGTCGGCACCAAGCGCCTCATGGCCAACACGGCGGCGCAGCACATGAAAAAGCTGTAATATCCCCGGCGCTCCGGCATAGCCTATGCTGGGGGTGTATGGAGATGAGCCGGAGGAAGCGAAGACGCAGAAGGATCCTTCTGATCGCGCTGCTGCTTGTCATTACGGGGCTGATCCTGCTCACGCAGCTGCATCTGTCACCGTATATCCGCGAGCTTGCACGCAATCAGGCGGTCAACGCCGCATCGAACGCCATCACAGGATCCGTCAGCGAAATGCTCCGCACGGGCAACACGGATTTTTCCCGCGTGATCGTGCTGGAAAAGGATGTACAGGGCAACATTACCGCGCTCCGCACGGACATGGGCCAGGTCGAGCGGATGAAGATCGAGGTGCTCGGCGCGCTCGACGGGCTCATCGACCAGATCAATACGCAGCAGATGGGTATTCCGCTCGGAAATCTCCTGCTGCCGGATCTTCTGGCCGGGACAGGGCCGGTCCTGCCCGTCAAGGCCGTCAGCCTCACCGTGTCGAATGCTGACTTTTTCTCGGATTTTTCAGAGGCCGGCATCAACCAGACCCTGCAGACGCTCAAGGTCAAATTCACCATCAGCCTGACCATTCTCACGACGGTCGGCTACGAGTCGGTCGACGTGGACAGCGACGTGATGGTGGCGCAGACCGTGATCGTCGGCCGGGTACCAGAAACTTATGTAAACTTAGGACATCTTACCACAGCAGAAGGTTGGGATCAATATGGAACCGAAACAGCAGATCGAACAGCTGACCCGGGAACTTGAGCACGCCGGATATCTCTACTACGTGCTCGATAACCCGGAGATGAGCGACTATGACTATGACCACAAGCTCCGCCAACTCGAGGAGCTGGAAGCACAGTACCCGCAGTATGCCTCGCCGCTCAGCCCGACGCGCCGCGTCGGCGGGCAGGCGCTGAGCGAATTCGTCAAGGTACGCCACGCCGTCCCGCTGGAGAGCCTGCAGGACGTGTTTTCCTTTGACGAGCTGAGGGACTTCGACGCGCATGTGCGTGAGGAGGAGCCGGACGCGGAATACTCCGTCGAGCCGAAGGTCGACGGGCTGTCCGTGGCGCTGGAATACGTGGACGGCCGCTTTGTCCGCGGCGCGACCCGCGGCGACGGCCTCATCGGTGAGGACGTGACGGAGAATCTGAAGACCGTCCGCTCCATCCCCATGACGCTGACCGGCGCGCCCGCGCGTCTCATCGTGCGCGGCGAGGTCTTCATGCCCCGCGCCAGCTTTGAAGCGCTCAACGCCGAGCAGGAGAAGCTCGGCAAGCCGCTGTTTGCCAACCCGCGCAACGCCGCGGCGGGCTCTTTGCGCCAGCTGGACCCGGGCGTGGCGGCAAAGCGGAAGCTCGACATTCTCGTCTTCAACCTGCAGCTCGCGGAGGGCGTCACATTCCGGACGCACAGCGAAACGCTCGACTATCTGCGGGCGCTCAAATTCAAGGTCATACCTTACACGCTCTGCCGCGATATGGACAAAGCGGAGCAGCTGATCACCCAGCTCGGCGAGACCCGCTACGAGCTGCCGTATGATATCGACGGAGCCGTCATGAAGCTCAACAGTCTGGCCGGGCGCGAGCGGCTCGGCAGCACGGCGAAGTTCCCGCGCTGGGCCGCGGCCTTCAAATATCCGCCGGAGATCAAGGAGACCGTGCTGCAGGATATCGTCGTGCAGGTGGGGCGCACGGGCGTGCTGACCCCGCGGGCGATCGTGGCCCCGGTCCATCTCGCCGGGACGACCGTCACCGCCGCGACGCTCCACAACCAGGACTTTATCACCGACAAGGATATCCGCATCGGCGACACCGTCAGGATCCGCAAGGCAGGGGAGATCATCCCGGAGATCCTGGAGGTCGTTCCCGCAAAGCGTCCGGCAGACGCCGTGCCGTACCGCCTGCCGGACCGCTGCCCCGTCTGCGGCGCGCCGGTCGTGCGCGATGAGGACGGCGCTGCCCTGCGCTGCACGGGCGCGGAGTGCCCGGCACAGCTGTCCAGAAATCTGGCGCACTTCGTCTCGCGCGAGGCCATGAACATCGACGGCCTCGGCAGCGCGATCATCGACCTGCTGATCGAGGAAAAGATGGTCTCCAACCCCGCGGACCTCTACGCGCTGGACTATGCCGCCTTCGCAAAGCTCCCCGGGCAGGGGAAAAAGTCCGCCGCGAACCTCAAAGCCGCCATCGAGGCCAGCAAGCAGAACGATCTGGCCCGGCTGCTGTGCGCGCTTGGCATCCGGCAGGTCGGCAGCAAGGCGGCCAAGGTGCTCGCGTCGACGTTCGGGAGTCTCGATGCTCTGCAGCACGCATCGCTGGAGGATCTGACGGCCGTCCCCGATATCGGCGAAACGACGGCGCAGAACATCCTCGATTACTTTGCCAGCCCGCAGTCACAGGACCTGATCGATCGGCTGCGCGCGGCAGGTGTAAACTTTATGTCAACCAACCAGGTGACGGATACGCGCTTTGCGGGCAAGACCTTTGTCCTGACCGGCGCGCTGAGCCTGTTTACGCGCGAGGAGGCGACGGAGAAGATCGAGTCGTTCGGCGGTAAGGCCGCCTCGTCCGTCTCGAAAAAGACGACGTACGTCGTCGCCGGGGAAAACGCAGGCAGCAAGCTCCGCAAGGCGCAGGAGCTTGGCGTCCCCGTGCTTTCCGAGCAGGAATTTCTGGAGCTGCTGCAATGAGGATCACACTGGTCAGCAGCTGCGGGCTCGTGCTGGAAGCGGAGGGGCGGACGCTTCTGGTCGACGCGCTCAACAAGCAGTTCCGCTGCTATTACGGCCTGCCGCCCGGGACCTTTGCGCAGATGCTGGCAGGGGAGCCGCCCTATGACGCGCTCTGCGGTATCCTGTGCACGCACGCGCACCCCGATCATTACAATGCGCTCCGCACCCGGCAGCTGCAGGCAGCCAGCGGCGCGCCCGTCTTCGTTCCGCAGCCGCAGACGCCGCCCCAGCTGGCGCTGCAGTTCGGCCCGTTCTGCGTTGAATACCACCAGTTTGCGCATACGCCCGTGCCGGGCTGGGATGCGATCACGCACGGTGTGTATTTCATCTCGGCCGCGGGTGTCAGCGTCTATGTGACTGCGGACGCGCGCATCGACGCGGTACAGCACCGCGCGATCCTTCGCGGCCGCCGCGCCGACGCGGCGTTCTGGAACGGCCAGATCCTGTCCTATCCCGAAACGCGCGCGCTGCTGCCCGAGGCAGCGAAAAAGAATTATGTCTACCACATCCCGGTCGACGAGAAGGACGCCTGCGGCGTCCGCCGCAAATGCGAACGCAACATGGCCCGCTTCGGCGCAGAACTTCCCAATGTTTCGCTGCTGGAGGCTTACCCGTCACAGATCCTGCTATAACAAACGACCAGCCCGGAGTCGGGCTGGCCGTTTGCTTTATGTTAACTTATTCTTCGCTTTCCGCAGGCGCGTGCTTTTCC
>OIXH01002624.1_pt1 | contig 17470 bp, 17 predicted proteins | sample 1587741 | NCBI WGS metagenome assembly OIXH01 (sample SAMEA3888916, study PRJEB22519) | human gut metagenome | biome: human gut; feature: human-associated habitat; material: faeces | place: Denmark | collected 2011 | reverse complement strand
TCCGCTGGTATGCCGCCCCGCGGATATCATCGATCTCTTCAAACAGGATATCGCCACGGACGCGCCGCTTGAAGACCTTACGGTCGAGATCGACGGAAATCCGCACCATGTGGGAATTTCTTCAGACTACGACCATCGCAAGGGCTTTTTTGACACATATTTTTTTCTGGACGATCAATGCTTTCGGACACTTGAGGGTTTTGCCGCAAAAGCGAGTGTCGACGGCGCTTTGTTCTCGGAAATGGAAACGGTCACTGTCTTGCGTGAAAACCTCTACAGCGGCGATCCGAGAAATTCTGTGCTGCTTTCGCAAAGGGAGATAAAATGAGCGGATTTAAGATAAATTTTGAGCTTAAACAGCCCAACGAAATAGCTCCGTTTGGCGAAAAGGGGTGCTACTCGCTTTCGTGGTTCGGGCTGACGGACGGCTTGCTTTGGATAACGGCGGGCGATAAAGCCGTCTATGAATATTCGAACGCGGCACTGAAAGAATGGGGCGGCGATACCAAATACAACGACTACTATCTCTCGCGGTTTTTGGAGGATATCTCGGATATATTCGCAAACATTGCCGAGCCTGTTTCAAGGGAGCTTTACGATAGCGTTGAGGACTTTGAGGAACGCTGCGAAGAACGGCTTGAACAGTTTCCGAATTACGATGACGACCCCGAAGAATTCGATCGCTTATATGACGAATATCTCGAGCAAAAAGCATGGTTCAACGACAGAGTTTTCGACAGCGGACATCTGAGGGGCGGACCGATCATCGGGTGCTTTCGGTGCGAAGACAAGCTCAAATTCTATTGGAACGGCGACGCTGCTCTTGAAAGCGGCGAGAGCATCTGGACAGCGCCGCGCGGTTCTTTTGAAATGCCCTACAATCAATTTGCCGCCGAGTTGAAACGCTTCTTTAACGAGTTTTACGATAAAATGGACGAACAGGTAAGATCGGCACTTGAAAGGGATTGGGGCGAGATCGCGGTGGACAAGGAATATCTCGTTCGAGAGAACGCCGAGCGCAAGATCGGCTTCGATCAAAAGCTCTCGCGACTTTAAAACGGTACATCTTCTCTTATCTCTAACCTCTAACCCTCTTACTTCTAAAAAAGGCGGTGTAAAATGATCAAATTCGCAATATTCGATCTGGACGGCACGCTTCTCGATTCCTCAGAAATGTGGCGGACGCTTGGGATACGTTATCTTACGGCGCTCGGGGAAACTCCCGAAGAGGGCTTGACGGACGAAATGAACGAGCTTTCCTTGCCCGAGGGGGCACGGTATCTTCACGAGCATTATGGGCTGTCCTATTCCCCTGAGGAGATAACGCGCCACCTCACGCGCATGATAGAGCGGTTCTACACTGACGAGGTGCGCTTAAAGGACGACGCCGCGAAGCTGCTGGCGGCGCTGCGGGCACACTGCGTTCACATGAGCGTGGCAACGGCGGGCGATGAGCGTTTGGGAATGAGCGCTCTTTCGCGGCTGGGGGTAGGCGACTTCTTCACAGGCTCTGTAAGCTGCTCGAATTACGGCTCGAAAACGTCTCCCGATGTGTTCCTTGCCGCCGCCGACCTTATCCACGCACTCCCCGAAGAAACGGTCGTGTTCGAAGACTCGCTGTTTGCGGTAAAGACCGCCAAAAGAGCGGGCTTTGCCACAGCCGCCGTTAAGGACATCTCCGAAAGCAATCAGACGGAACTGAAACGCTTTTCGGACTTCTACGCGGAGCGTCTCGGAGAATTTGTTGACAACATCAAAGTCATCTTGAACTTTACAGCATAAAAAATTCGGTGCGGCACTTCTCGCCGCACCGAATTTCTTCATTTTCCATTTTCAACTATCATCGCGCCATCGGCTTTCTTTTAACTATTCCCGAACGTTTTCCCTCGGAAAAATCCAGTACGCGAGTATCGTCATGCCCCTCGGGGACGAACACGGTAAATTCTCCGTTTTCGTCCTCGATAAGCAACCGCCCGCACTCAAAGCACTGGTAGATACGCTTCATGCGAATATAACCGCCGCCCACCTCGCGGCGAAACGTCATACAAAGCTCCTCTTTATCGGCATGAGACGATTCAATCATCTCGTCAGCGAAATCGTAAAACGGAAAAAGCTGCTTATCGGACAAAATATATCCCTTAAAGCTCTGATGATCGCTTATATCCGGAATACAAACTCCGCAGGGACAACATATTTTTGCCATATTTTACTCTCCCCGGCGAATGTCGCCGTGTATCTCGGACATAAATCTATTGTATGCAGCCTTGTCCTGTTCGATAAGCAGTTCAACGGCGCGGACGGCACACTTTATACCGCGTGTGGAATCATCGGTGATGTTATCGGGCATATTCCGCTTGGAACGTTCGGCGTTCCAAAGCGCCGTCAACACTCCGCCGCAGCGTATCTTCTTGGGGAACACGCTGCGAACAAGTCCCACGGCATAGATAGCCGCGCACTCCATTTCACTTGTCAGACAGCCGCATTTCAGGTAGCTTTCCCAGCGCGACTTGATGTTATCTTCCACCGCCGAACGTTCGGGGTTGGTTTCTCCGTAAAAGCTGTCCTTAGAATGCACCACTCCGACATGATAGCGGTTGCCGGGTTCTTCCGTGGAAAGCTCCTTTGCGGCTTGTACGAGCGCGGTCGTCACTTCAAAATCCGCTATTGACGGATACCCTTGAGGAAGATACTCGTAGCTCGTGCCCTCGGCGCGGATAGCAGCCTCGGCGATTATCAGATCGCCGCCGAACACCGAAAGATCAATGCCGCCGCTCGTGCCGACGCGGATAAACGTATTTGCGCCACTGTCGATAAGCTCCTCCACCGCGATAGCCGCCGACGGTCCACCAATACCCGTAGAGCAAACGCTGACTTTCTCGCCGTTCAGCGTTCCCGTATAGATATTATACTCGCGGTTTTGAGCTATCTGCTTTGCGTTATCAAGCAGCGCGGCGATCTTCGGAACTCTGCCCGGGTCTCCGGGAAGAATGACGTAACGCCCAACGTCGCCGTGTCGTATTTTAAGGTGGAAACGCACCTCATCGTTCATTATCGTTGCCATAAACTACCTCCTTATCAAGGCACAACATAGCGGTTCCCTTTTTCATCGGTAAACTCGATCGGTTCGTGCTTTACCTCTCCCTGCGCGACTTCAATACATTCGGCGCGGGAAAAGTCCTCAACGTCAAGCCGCTGTTTTTCCAAAATCTCCCGAATAGCGCGCGGCAGCTCGTCAAGCTTCAGCGGCGGCAGCGGATAAGCGTTTTGGGTGTAGTATTTTTGACAGACCGCCACATTTTTCGCCTTACCCTTCATATCATCGGAATCGTAATAGAACAGTCCCTTACCCGCGAAACTCTCCGCAACTTGTTGAGGGAGCGGATTTTTCTTTGACGGCTCAAACAATATCATACACTCCGACTTCCGAGGGAACTTATCGAAAAAATCGATCAGCATATCGACGCGCTCCATACTTTCACAAACGAACTCGGGGACGTTCGCCGCGCCGCCGCTGCAAAACACCGCGATATTTCCGCGCCTGTCAACGCCGTACCACTCAATATCCAAAGTGCAAAGCTCGGTTTCCGTTATCCTCATAACCGCTCCTTTTTACGGTTTTCCCCCGCCATCGGCGGGGGAATTTGCTTTTTTCAGTCTTTCTTGCCGAACAGCCCGCCGAGCTTATCCGCAATACCGCCGAGGTCGACTTTTGCCTTAACTCCGTCAACGACCTTTTGAATTTGGTCGTCGGGCAGGTCAACACCGATAACGCCCTCAACAGCCTTTATAGGCTCGCTTTGGAACTTGTTCGCAAAATCCTTGTCGGACTTCACCTTTTCTACGATCTCTTCGATTTTTGCTTTAATGTCCATTGTTCTTCTCTCCTTTTTTATTATTTGTTTTCCACCGCACGGCGCGGGAAAAATATCCTTTTATTTTTCCCGCTGCGCAGCAAAAGTCACGCGTCAAGTGTAATAAGCTGATATGTCCTGTTTCCCATGCCCAACGCTTCGGCGGCTTCTATCGTGTGTATGCCGTGTCTACTTTCAACGCGCTCAATAAAGTGAGCCTTGCCCGGATCATCGGACTTATATATGAGATCGATACACGCTTGATCGACCGCCACGGGATCAGTACCCGCCAAAATGCCTATATCCTTCATACAGGGATCCTCCGCGACAGCACAGCAGTCGCAGTCTACGGAAAGATTGCACATAACGTTGATATAAGCTATCTTGTTTTTGAATCGCTCCGCCACAGCCCAAGCCGCGTCCGCCATTGCTTCAAGGAACCTGTCCTGTTCGGTGCTCCACATCGCGTCGGGGTTTCCCGCGCCATGTATATACGCTTTACCATAAGAAGAGGCAAATCCGATCGAAAGCTGCTTCAGCGCCCCGCCGTAGCCGCCCATGGGGTGTCCCTTGAAATGGGACAACACCAGCACCGAGTCATAATTCGCGATATGTTTTCCCACATAGTCTGTCTTTATCTGTTTGCCGTTTGGTACCGCAAGCTGCATATCCGGCTGCTCGGAATCCAGGATATCCACATCGAAATGCTCGCTCCAGCCATGCGACTTCATCAGCGCCTTGTGTTTCTGCGTTGTGTTGCGCTCACCGTCATAAGCTGTGTTACATTCCACTACCGTGCCGTTCAGCCGCTTGATCATCGGCTTTACAAATTCCGGTCTGAGATAGTTCTGATTTCCCTCCTCGCCCGAGTGAAGCTTTACAGCGACCCTTCCCGGAAGCGAAACATTCAATGCTTCATAGATCTTAACTACGTTTTCGGGAGTTATCTCGCTTAAAAAATACACCTTTGAAGTTTCCATAATAAGATCTCCTTTTTGGTAATATTATTTCGGCGTTCCAAGCCGACTTATCACAAACAAAACCTACCCCGCGCCTGTTATAGACTGCGCCAACGCTGTTTTAAGCGCGTCCTCGCTTGTGCCCATCACGTTAACGAACAGAAAACGCTCATTGGCAAGATCGGCTTCAATGCTCTGCCCCGAAAGGTTCAGATACACATAAAAAACCGTGACCTGCTGCGCCGCGTTTTTCACACGCTCGATAAGCTCGTCGGTGAGCTTGTCGGTGATGATTATAAGTATAGCCGCGCCGCTTTTGTCCAGCCTGTCTATCATTGATATGATGTCCTCGGTCTCGAGATCGGTAGGCATCACCGACATCATGTCGAAAAAACGCTCGAAAGCGCCCCTGTCACCGATAAACGGCGGCTTTCCGCTGAGATCGCCGATATTCACCGTGGAGTGTATGCCCCTATCAAACGCGGTTTTGACGAACGCTATCGCCGTTTCTATCACCATATCCGCGCGCGCCATACCCGCGGCATCGCTTTTTTGGTCATAATCGCAAAGCACCGCCGCGTGAAGATCGTTCGTGCTGTCATACTGCTTTATCATCAGTTCGTCCTGCTTTGCGGTGAGCTTCCAGTGAACCATTTGCAGAATATCGCCATCGCGGTAATCGCGGACGTGCGAAAAGTCCTCCTTGTCCGCTGAATGAAGCTGCTTTTGCGCGTAGCTCTGCTCCACCGCGGATTGAAAAATGCTGCCGTCCAATTCAAACCTGCGGGGAAGAAATACGATAGGTATGGAGCACTCGTATTTTTTTGAAACGCGGATTATCCTCAGCGGATCGACGATATATATTTTCCGTATCTCGCAAGTGAAACCGCCGCGAAACCTATGCAAGCTCTTCACGGAAATCTCGGCATTGCTGAACGCGGGCAGCGATATAAAAAGCCTCTTTTCGGCAAACAGACCCGTGTCTCCGTCGGGAAGGCTGCAAACAAGCTCCATGGGAACGGCGGGAATTATGAAAGGATTGTGCGCCCTTATCATAAGCCCGAACGAAAGCTCCTTTTGTATCACGATACGATCAGCGCAAAACTCCGCTTTGGCGAAGATAAGCTGCAATATCACCATAATAAGCGCAAGCAGCGGATAAAGCAGCACGACAAACAGCAATATCTGCGTTATCTTGCTGTAATAAGCCATGGAAAACCCAAAACACGCCAGCACCGTAAGACCGTATAAAACTCGATTTCTTACCACGATATCAGCTCCGTTTGACGGGCGGCACCACCATGCTCACCGCGTCCTCCAGCACCGAGCGCACTGTGCGCTTGTTGACGCGCGATTCCTGCCGCATTACTATTCTATGCTCTAACACGGGAATAAGCAGCCGAACTATGTCCTCAGGGATAACGTAATCGCGCCCGCGAAGATACGCGTAAGCCCGCGACGCCTGCATAAGCGCCACGGAGGCGCGGGGGCTTGCGCCCAAGGCTACGGACGGGTGGTTTCTTGTGGCTGCCGCAAGCTCGGCGACATACTTGCAAAGGCTCTCCGCGAAGATTATGCTGTTCACGTCCTCTATGCACTCAGCGATCTGTTCGGCGCTCATCACATTTTCGACGTCATCAAGCGGGTTATCATACAGCCTGTCCATCATTATCTGCTGCTCCTCGGAAATGGTCGGATATCCCATGCTGATCTTCATCATAAAGCGGTCGAGCTGCGCCTCGGGCAGCGGGAACGTTCCCACATACCCTTGGGAGTTCTGTGTGGCAATGACCATAAACGGCGCGGGAAGTATGTAAGTGGTGCCGTCAACGGTAACGCGCTTTTCCTCCATAGCCTCCAACAGCGCGGACTGCGTTTTCGGGGAAGTTCTGTTTATCTCGTCCGCCAGCAGGATATTTGTCATAACAAGACCGGGGCGGTATTCAAACTGATTTTCCTCTTTGTTGTACATCGTGAAGCCCGTGATATCCGAAGCCATAACATCGGGTGTGAACTGTGCGCGCCTAAACGCCAGCCCGGACGCTTTTCCAAGCGCCATAGCAAGCGTTGTTTTTCCCACGCCCGGCACGTCCTCGATAAGCACGTGACCCTTGGCTAAAAGACTTGTCAACACGATAAGCAGAGCGTCGTCTTTTCCCTTTATAACCTTTGAGACCTCGCTTACCAGATCGCTTAGCATATACTGATTTTGAAATTTTTCCGACATATTTTTTGACCTTTCCGGAGAGTTTATTGTTATAGAGTGAGACCTAATGTATATTTATATTTTACCATACCGTGAAGAAAAAATCAACCTAAATCGCGGTTATTTCTTTTTCTTCCCGTCCAATATGGAGGGTGCCTCCTCGTTGTCGCGTTCTATGCGCTTTTGTATCCATTTGGGGATATTGATGACAAGCATAATGGCGATCGTCAGCACGGCAATAAAAAGGCTCGGCATATATAGCGCGGTGGGACCGTTGCCCTCAAATCCTTCCATAAGCTCGATGTAGAAGCGGTATGTCAGCAGAGTTCCCGCAGCGGCGGCAAGATGTATGCACGCCGCGATCTTTGAATGTCCGAACATCAGCACGAACAGTCCGATAATGTACACTATCGACGAAACGAGCCACCACACCGCCGACGGGTCGCTTGCGACCTCCGAGTCAACGATGTCGCCATACCAAATGCACAGCGGACCGAATATTCCCAGCACTACCGCAAAAATGGTAGTGAGTATCAGTTCCAGAACCTTTAGGATGATCACCGTGATCTTCCCGGCGCCCTCGCCCTGATCCTTTACAAAAAATATAAACCCACCCTTGTCCTCGCTCTTTGACGTTTTCGCGTTTTTTTGGTTCTTGGGCGGGGGTAGTTTTACTTGTTTTCTCATATTTCCTCCCGGTTTAACCCGTATGACATTCTTTGTTTTTCGGTTCTACCCGCCGTTTTCTGTCAGCCGTTCTTGTAGCCCCAGCGGTCTATGCCCGATCTTCTCATAGCGCCGAATATACGCTGCTTAACTCCGTGATTTTGATGCTCCAGTTCGTTTAAGAACTCTTTCATCGACTGCCGCGTGGTGTGCTTATCGGCCGGGCACTTCGACTTTACTATCTCGAAGCCGTTTCGTTTGGCGCAGGATACCACCGCGTGCTCGGGCGCGAACGCCAGCGGTCTTATCAGCGTTATATCCTTGCGCGAAAGATAGGATATAGGCGCGAAGCAGCCTATGCGCCCCTCTTGGAAAAGGTTCATCATAAACGTTTCGATAGCGTCATCGTAGTTGTGCCCCAAAGCTATCTTATTGCAGCCCGCCGCCTTTGCCGCGTCGTGGAGCGCCCCGCGTCTCATTTTCGCGCACAGCGAGCATGGGTTCGGCTCTTTTCGTATATCAAACACTATCTCACCTATACTGGTTTTTACCAAGTGAAACTCAACGTCAAGCTCGCCGCACAGCCTTGCCACGGGCGAATAATCCGTCTCGACCCCACCAAAACGCGGATCGAGCGTCACGCAGACAAGCTCATACTTTTTTTCGTAAAATCTCCGCATTTTCGCAAGCCCCGCCAGCAAAACCAAGCTGTCCTTTCCGCCCGAAACGCCGACAGCTATTCTGTCGCCGTCCTCTATCAAATCGAACTCCTGACACGCGCGGCGGATATATCCAAGTATCTTCTGCACAATATCCCTCCAAGAAATTGAAGCTTACTTATTTATTATATAGCATTTCACAAACAAAGTCAAGCGGTTTTCATTGACAAGCGGGAAAAAAAGAAGTATAATATATATAATACGGTTTCTCTCCCCCTGCGAAGCGTGGGAGAGAAAATAAGACAGTGGGGCTGCTGCTTTTAATGAGAAACCGGTATAAACGGCTAAAGCAAGCCGCCTGACAGGAGATGTCGATATGCTTGACGAAGTAACAAGCGAAAAAACCGAAAAAATAGCGTTGGAGATACTGCAAATGTCGAAAAACAAGCTGCTGGTCAATCTGCGCTTTCTTGATATGGCGCTCAGCCGCTTGACCCCCACGCCCGATGACAAACACACCACCTCCTGCGCCACAGACGGCAAGGTGTTCATCTTCGACTCGAAACACATTCTTTCAACGTTCCGCGTGGAGGACAATATGGTCACGCGGAATTATCTGCACACGGTGTTCCACTGCGTATTTCGGCATATGTTTGTAAACGCGCTGATAAACACCGAACTTTGGGATATAGCGTGCGATATCGCCGTTGAAAGCGTGATAAACGATTTAAAGCTGGACTATCTCACAACGCTGCGCTCGGGGCAGCAGGAACAGTTTCTTGAGGGCTTCAAGGGCGAGATAAAGACGCTCTCGGCGGAGAAGATATACCGCTTTCTGCTGGACAAAAAACTGCCGCAGAAGTCAATAGACGCGCTTAAAATACTGTTCAAAGCGGACGACCACTTTTTGTGGTATCTCACCGACGAGCAAAAATCGGGGCTTGGTATTTCGGGCTACGGCGACAGCGGCGCGGCGGACAACGTTATCAGCGCGTTTTTTGTTGATCGCGCAGAGCTTATCGACGACTGGACCGGCATAGGCGAGCGTATGCAGGTGGATATGGAAACGTTTGGCAAACAGCGCGGCACGGAAGCCGGGCTTCTCACACAGAACCTCCGCGAGGTGAACCGCGAGCGCTACGACTACACCGAGTTTCTCAAGAAATTCGCTGTGCGCGGCGAGATAATGAAGATCAATCCCGACGAGTTCGACTACAACTACTACACCTACGGCTTGAGCCTGTACAAAAATATGCCGCTTATCGAGCCGCTGGAATATAAAGACGTTAAAGCTATCCGCGAATTTGTTATAGCGATAGACACCTCCGGCTCGACATCGGGAGAACTTGTGCAGAAATTTGTCCAGAAAACCTACAACATTCTCAAAAGCGCCGAAAGCTTTTTCACCAAAATAAATCTCCATATAATCCAGTGCGACGCGGCGATACAGGAGGACGTGAAGATCACCACACAGGAGGAGTTCGACGCTTATCTTAAAACCATGAAGATACACGGCTTAGGCGGCACTGATTTCCGACCCGTATTCAGCTATGTAAATTCGCTTGCGGACATAGGGGAGTTTTCAAACCTCAAGGGGATTATTTACCTTACGGACGGATACGGTGCATTCCCCGCTAAAAAGCCCGACTATGAAACAGCTTTCGTGTTTATCGACGACGAGCCCAACAACTATAAAGTACCCGCTTGGGCGATAAAGCTGGTGTTAAGGAGTGATGAAATATGACCGAAGAAATAAAACGTATTGTTGAAAAAACCTACATAGAAAAAGATTATGGGCATTTCATTTCAAGATGTCACGGAAAAATCGAATTTATCGACAAGCTTATAACTGCCGCTAGGACAAAGTTCAAGAAAGCGGATGTTTGGGAGCTGCCCGACGATCCATGCGTCGAGATACATTTTGATGTGAGCAGGTTTGCCAAAAACGATTTCAAAATAAGATATACGTCCGTGCTGTCGATAAGCAAGATAGTTGATATGTACTATCTTCAGCACGAATTTGAGGTAGACAATCCCGACCCCGACAGCATAGAGCCGTTTCCATGCGGCTTTGGAGACGTGCCGTACTGCAAGCTGCAATACGCTCTTGAAGAGGCGGTATGCGGATTTCTGTCGGAAAAAGGGTTCAAGCGGCTGTCTTACGCGGAAAGAGAGGAAGTTATCCCCGAAGTCGAAATGCCGCAGAACGAGATCTTCGGCACGCAGATGACGGTGGAATATGCCGTGTTTAAGGATATGTGGGGTTTAGGAGAATTGAGCTGATGAATGCTTATATAAAGTATTGTATCGATGGATTTCATAATGTTGAAACTCCTGTTGTGTCTTTGCGCGAACAGCTGCGGACGATCAAAAACGAAACGACCGATCTTTTCACCGCGCCGTTTGGCGTGGATGTAGTTATAGACGAAACAGGAAGAATGAGCATAGGCTTGGACGAAAACACCGTTTTGTGCTACAAATCGACCGATCTTGAAACTCAGCTTACGGCTTTGGGCGATTTGAATGCCGAGGGCGGCGCGGTCTTTTATTTCGGAGATTACTCGATTTTGTCGAAAAAATATCTTATTCCATATAGGCTTGCCTTGGACGTTTTGGAGCATTGGATAGAAACCGGAGAATTAAGCGGTCGGGTTAAATGGACAGATAAAATATATTAAACACTCTCCGGAGGAAACAATGAAAAAACACTATTCTTTGCAGACAGAGTACGGCTCGGCTGACGAGCTATACAAAGCGATAATGACGCTTGACAAAAAGCGAATTAAGGAACTGAAAGAAAGCGGCGCGGTGCTAACCGAAAATGTTCGCGGCGTGCTTGAAAACGGCGCGGGGCGTTCGGTTAGCGTGGAGAACCCCGCTTATCAATTTTGGTTCTCCCTGTTGCGTGAAATAAAAGAAACGCCGCTTGAGGACTTCGCCGAGTTTGCCGCTCTGCTCCGCGCAGAAGTCGGCAAGCCGCTGCACTATTCCGAGGCTCTGTGGTTGTGGGGAAACAAACGGGCGTTCGAGCCGCGGTTTTTTGAGATAACGCTGGAAAATTTCAACCAAAAGAAAATGCCAAAAAAGATCTCTATGAAGCGCATTATAGACGAAAACGAGCTCGGATGTCTGCCGATCTGCGAAAAGCACGGCTGGCTGAAAAATCCGAAAACTCGCGATGAGCTGATAGACTACGCGACGGAAAACGACAGGACGGAGATCACGGCGTGGCTTTTGGACTTCAAGAACCGCACCGCCGACCTCGCTGCCGAGCGCGAGCGCGCCGAGAAGAAAATGCAACGCGAGCTCAATGCCAACCCTAACTCCATTACCGAGCTGAGGAAGATTTGGAAATTTGAAAAACTCGAAAATGACACCATAATCATATTGGGCTACAAGGGCGACCGCAGGGAGATAACCGTTCCCGAAAAGATAGGCGGCGATACCGTAACGGCTCTCGGAGAATACGCGTTCTCGCCCTATGCTAATCGTATAAAAGCGGAACAGCGCGCTTTGCGGAAAGCGATCACTAAGATCGTTCTGCCCGACACGATAGAGCATATCGGAGAGTTTGCGTTCTATCAATGCAAGTCGCTGACACGTATTGATCTTCCCGAAGAGCTCACCGAGATCTCCAAGGGTATGCTTGACATCACGGGATTGGAAAGTATCGTTATCGGAGGGAACGTAAAGAAGATCGGCGGGGTGGCATTTTGGGGCTGCCGCGATCTCCGATATGTGAAGCTCTGCGAGGGAGTTGTCGAGATAGGTATAGCAGCGTTCTATAACTGTGGAAATTTGGAAACGATAGAGCTGCCGCGCTCGTTGGAAAAGGCACCTCCCTGCACTATGTCCGAAAGCCCGTTCTGGAACTGCGTAAAGCTCACGGCTTTGGTGCATAAAGGCTCATACGCTGAAAAGTATTGTAAGGAAAACAAGATAATTTACAAATACATGGAGGAAAAATCATGAAGGACTTCTACTCATTCACCACGGAATACGGCATGAATGACGAGCTTTTCAAGTCGGTTTTATCGCTTGATAAGACGCGCGTTGAACAGCTTAAAAAGCAGGGCGTTACCCTCACAGAGGACGTTAAACGAACGCTTATAAACGGCGGCGGTTCTATGGTGTCGAGCAAGCCCGCCGCTCCGTTCTGGTATTTGTATCTCACCGACCTTGAGAGTGTGGGCAAAGAGGATTTTGTGTGGATCTCTCGCACGTTCTTTGAGGAAACGGGCACGCCGCTTTACTATTCGGATTCGCTCGAACACGTTATCGCCAAGTACTTCTTCAACATAGAAGTATTTACCTGCCTTTTGGAGTGCTACGATCTCAAAAAGCTGAACAAAACGCGTACTCTTGAAGAAATTATTCGCAAGAACAACGTGCCGATTTTGGAGCTTTGCGTTAAGCATGGTTGGCTTAAACAGGCGAAAAAACGCGACGAGATGATAAACTACGCAAACGTTCAGAACCGCACCGAGGTCACGGCGTTTTTGCTGGAATTTAAGAACAACACCGCTGATCTCAAAGCCGAACGCGCCAAAGCCGAAAAGAAAGCGGAGCGCGAATTCAACGCCGCGCCAGATTCCGCGTTGGAGCTGGGCAAGCTGTGGAGCTGGAAAAAGCAGGATGACGGAACGCTTATCATCACAAGCTACAAGGGCGAGCAAACCGAGGCTACAATTCCCTCGAAAATCGGAAACAATATCGTAACGGCTGTCGGAAAAAACGCGCTTTCGGCTATCGCTCCACGCGTGAAAAACCAGGCTTCACGTTTGATGATAACGAAGATCACCGTGCCAAGCGGGATCAAAACCATAGGCGAGTACGCGTTGGGCGGTTGGGGCACTTGGGGCACAATGGGGAATCACTCACGGCTGAATGAGGTCGTTTTGCCCGATACGCTTGATATTTTCACGGACAGGCAAGCCGCCGAAGCCGCGCCGAAGATAATAGGGGACGACGCTGTCGTCGCGGTCGTACCAAACTCGAAAATCGCCGAGCTTTACTGCATAAAAAACGACATTCAATATCGCTTTGCAAACAGCGAGAAGGTTCACATTCCAAAAGACGAGATAATCGGAAGCGACGCGCTGTTTGCGGCAATTCTCGCAGCCGACAGAAACAAAGTCGGGGAGCTTAAAAGGAGAGGCGCGGAGCTCACCGACTATATCAAAAAATGTCTTCGGGAGGAGCCGGAATGGGAAAAGCAACGCGTTTTGTACAAGGTGCGCGGTGAATTGCATAAAAGGGTCATAGCGGCAAGCGCCGAGGACAGGCGTTTTATTCTGAGTACGGTTAAAGCGGAATTGGGCGAGCCGCTCTATTACTACGAGCAAATAAGGTATCTGAACGGAAAAAATATCACTCCCGAGCTTTGGGACTGTGTGCTTGAATACTACGACACGAAAAAGATCAAGAGAGCGGAGAAAATGCAGGACTTTATCAAATACAATAAGCTCGAATATCTTGCTGTTTGTGCAAAACACGGCTGGCTGAAAAACGCCGCCACGCGCGACAAAATGATACAATACGCGATAGACAACAACAAAACCGAGGCGACGGCGTGGCTGCTCGACTACAAAAACCGCGCAACCGACCCCGAAAAGGAGAAAAAACGTGTCGAGAAAAAACTCGAACGCGAGCTGAACGCCAACCCGTTTTCGCCTAAGGAAATGCGGAAGCTCTGGCGGTTTAAAAAGCAGGAGGACGGCACGCTGGAAATAACCTGTTATAAAGGCGACGCGGTAGAAGTTGTAGTGCCCGAAAGGATAGGCGGGGACGCCGTGACTTCGATAAGCGATGGCGCGTTTACGGGGTTTTACAGCTACTCGCCGCAAAAATCAAAGGACAAGGATTTTTGCGATCGCCATAAAAACATCGTATCGGTAACTCTCCCCGGCACGGTGAAGAGTATCGGAGCAAACGCGTTCACTTGCTGTTCCGCTCTGTGTGAAATAATTGTCCCAAGCAGCGTCAAGCTGATAGGCGCGAACGCGTTTACCGACCATACGGGACGAATAAATCCCAATATAACGTTCATAGTTGAAAAGGACAGCTTCGCGGAACGCTTCTGCAAGAAATACAACGTTAAATTCAAGTACAAGGACGAGGTGTAAAACATGGAAAACTCACCGTTTCTCGAAAATATGGTGCTGCTCGATACGCCGCAAGAGTTGGCGGCGCTTTGCAAACTCCTGCGCAAGGACGAAAACTCGTGCCGCGCATTGGGTCTTGCGTGCCGTTTCCGCGGCTTGGAGTATGTCAAAGCTCTTGTGGAAAACGGAGCTAATTTCAAGTATATCCGCCCCGAGGGGCAAGGCGGCTACTTTTCGATATACTACTGGCTTGCTCCGTTGGAGGTGAACCAAGCGCTACGCAGCGCGTATTTCATCAACAGCGATCCCTGCTTTTCAAGCGTTATACAGCTCACTAACGTAAAGGGCGCGGCTGTTAAAACGCTGAAAGCTCTGCCGATAGAGGAGCGCGCGGAGATAGTAAAATACCTCTGCGAAAACAGCGAACGCGTTCAACTCGACCCCGGCGAGCTGCTTTTCTATTCGATCATGAGCAACAGCAAGAAGATCACCGAAGTGCTGAAAAACCTCGGCGCAAAATTCTCGGAAAAGCGGACAACGATGCTTACCGAAAGCGGGCGTAGCTTTGAATGGCAGGAATTCTGCAATATGGCGGACAACATCGGCGATGATGAATATCTTGAAATAATGCGGAATATCATCGCGGAAATAGGCGGCAAAAAACTCCACTATACCGACTCGATCTATTGGGGAAATTACAATGCCTACCGCAATCAGTTCCGTTTATATAAGCCGGAAATTTTCAGATTTATCCTCGAAAACTTCAATCAGAAGAAAATGAACAAAACGCAGCTTATGAAAGGCGCGATAGATCAGAACAGCCCGCAATGCCTTGAAATGTGCGCGGAAAACGGCTGGCTGAAAATGCCGAGAAAGCGCGACGAAATGATACAATACGCGTCCGACAACGACAAAACGGAATGTACCGCATGGCTTCTGGACTTCAAAAACCGCACCGCCGATCTTGCCGCCGAGCGTGAGAAAGCGGAGAAAAAGGCGGAGCGCGAGCTTAACGCGGATCCCAACTCCGTCACCGAGCTTAAAAAGATATGGAGCTTTGAGAACCGCGAGGACGGCACGCTTGTCATAACGCGTTACAAGGGCAAGCGCACCGAGATAGAAGTTCCCGCGAAGATCGGCAAGAATGCCGTGACGGCTATCGGTGAGTTTGCTTTTTCCCCCGACGCTTCAAGGATAACAAGCGATCAGCGGAATTTCAGAAGAACGATAAGCAAAGTAAAGCTCCCCGACAGCATACAAATTATCGGCGCGGCGGCGTTTCAGGATTGCTGGGAGATGTCGGAGCTTAATATTCCCGACAGCGTTGTTGAGATAGGCGATAACGCATTCTGCGGCTGCCGCAAGGTCACGGAGTTTGTCGTTCCCGAAACCGTTAAGAAAACGGGAAAAGGATTATTTGCCGGGTGTACCGCGCTGCGTTCCGTCAAGCTCCCCGAAAACAACGCCGAGGTAGGAGATTATATGTTCTCGAACTGCATGGCTCTCGAAAAAATAACGATCCCCCTGGCCGTTGTGAGAATAGGAAAGTGGGCGTTCAATCGGTGCAGCTCGCTTGAAGAGATAGTTGTTCCCGAAGGCGTTACGGAAATAGACCATCAGGCGTTTATGAACTGCACTTCGCTGAAAACGGTCATACTGCCTGCCTCCGTAAAAAGTATAAAGAACTACAAATACCGCAATAATGCTCCCGAAACCGTTTTCTACGACAGCCTGAACGTCACCGTTTTCGTCGAGCATAAAAGCTGCGCGGAAAAGTACTGCAAGCGAAATGAAATAGCGTTCAAATACAGGGAGGATGTATGAGTACATACACAAAAGACCTGCTTTTCACGGCAATATTATCAAACGATACCGAACAGATAAAGCGTCTGAAATCGCAAGGCGCGGCGCTGTCGGACGAGGTAAGGAACGTTATTTCCTCAAGCCGTTCGATCAATGCGGTGAACGAGGACGCGTTCACAAGAATAAACTGCGATTATCAAAGCGCTGTCCGCCAAATGAGCGCGGAAGACTTCATCAAAACCATATGCGCTCTGCGCGATGAGATAGGCGAACCGCTTTTCTTTATGCCCGCGATATGGACGGATATCAAAAAGCTGCTGTTTGAGGACGGCGTTTGGGAGTGCGTTCTGGACTGTTTTGATAACAAGATGAACAAGGCGCGGACAATGCGGGATATTATAAAGCGTGACCGCGCGGATATTCTTGCGGTATGTGCGGAGCACGACTGGCTCTCGCAACCGAAAAAGCGCGACGAGATGATAGAGTACGCGACCGCGAACGGAAAGACCGAGTGTGCCGCGTTTCTGCTCGACTTCAAGAGCCGCACCGCTGATTTTGCTTCGGAGCGAGCCAAAGCGGAAAAGAAGCTCGAACGTGAACTTAACGCCGCGCCCGATTCCGTCATAGCGCTAAAGCGGATATGGAGCTATAAAAAACGCGAGGACGGCATAATAATCACGGGATACAAGGGCGACCGCACCGAGGTGACTGTTCCCGAGAAGATAGGAAAGGACGCCGTTATCGCGATAGGCGATCATGCGTTTTGCCCGTTTGCCGCGAGAATAAAGCCCGAAGCAAAGGACATTCGAGAAGCGATAACGAAAATAACCTTGCCCGATACAGTTCGTTCTATCGGAAGAGCGGCATTCTGGGACTGCAAATCGCTGATTTCGGTGAACATTCCCGACGGCGTGACGAGGATCGGTGAATACACCTTTGCCGAATGCCACAAGCTGGAGAAGATCGTCATTCCAAACAGCGTGAAAACCATTGACAAGTGCGCGTTTTATTGGTGCAACTCGCTAAAATTTCTTGAAATTCCCGAGGGCGTCGAGGTGATCGGCGATAATGCGTTTTCGCTGTGCGATGCGCTTATAACGCTTGTACTGCCGGGTTCGCTGAAAAGAATCGGCGCTAACATTGTCAACAGAATATGGCTGGGAATAGTCGCGCCGAGCGGCTCGCTTGCCGAAAAATATTTCGCGGACAAAGGTATTACGGC
>OIXH01002623.1_pt1 | contig 17474 bp, 12 predicted proteins | sample 1587741 | NCBI WGS metagenome assembly OIXH01 (sample SAMEA3888916, study PRJEB22519) | human gut metagenome | biome: human gut; feature: human-associated habitat; material: faeces | place: Denmark | collected 2011 | reverse complement strand
CCTGCGTATTGTCTTCTTTTTTTCACCTGTTGCACTTCAGATTATAATCTGTCCACCTCTCTTTAAACAAGGGAGGCAAGAAACTCCGCGTTGCCTTTTGCGCTCGACGACCGCCAGTGGGTAAAAGAAACCGCGCGCCAAAGCCACATCGCATGGTACGCCCCCAGTGCCGTCCCGCAAATCGTCCATAACAAAATTGCTCCCCAGCCGGGGATCCGGCTGGGGAGCGGTTCGGTTGTGCTTACTTGTCCAGATAATTTTTCAGCAGCTCCTGCAGCAACTCGTCTCTGTCGAGACGGCATATCAGCGTACGGGCGTTGTTGTAGTTGGTGATATAGGTCGGATCCTCCGAAAGTATATACCCAACTATCTGGTTAATAGGATTGTAGCCCTTTACCATGAGGGAGTTATACACGGATGACAGGATCTCTCTCATCTCGGCTTTGCTGTCCAGTGCTGTGAACTTTCTTGTTACATCCTCCATGATGTCCCTCCTCTTCACTTATTTATTGGCTACATTATAGCATATTAGTTTGTCAAGTAAAGTCGAAAAAACTAAACAAAAGGTTAATTTTTCTTAAGGTGGTATAATTTTACCGAATGATGGCGCCGAATTTCTTCTCCAGCGCGGCAAGAACCTTCTTTACGGTCTCCTCTGCGTGGTCGTCGGTGAGGGTCTGGTCGTCGGCGCGCATGGTAAGCGAGAAGGCGACGGACTTTTTGCCCTCGGCGATGTGGTGCCCGGTATACACATCGAAGATGCGGCAGCCCTTGAGGTACTGCCCGCCCTCAGCCATGATGTGCTCCACCATATCACCCACGGGAATCTCAGCGCCGCAGACGACGGCAATGTCGCGCGTGACCGCCGGGAAGCGCGGCAGCGGCTTATACACGGGGATGCCTCCGCGCAGGGAGTGCAGCGCGTCAAAGCTCAGCTCCGCGCAGTAAAGCTCTGCGTCTACGCCGTAATTGGCTGCAACGGCGGGGTGTATCTGACCGAGCACGCCTATATAAGTCTCACCGCACCAGACCTTGGCGCAGCGGCCGGGATGGTAGGACGGGTTCTCGCGCTCGGCGGCGAAGTGCAGCTTTTCAATGCCGAGGCCGCTGCACAGCTCCTCGACCCAGCCCTTGATGCGGAAGAAGCTCATATCGGGGCCGTATGCGCCCATGGAAACTATCTTCGGCTCGTCCGCCAGTCCGTCGGGACGCTTGAGGTAGATGCGGCCTATCTCGTAGAGCGCGGCGGACTTGTTGCGATAGTTATAGTTGCGGGTCAAAATCTCCAGCATGGAGGGGAGTATGGTCGTGCGCATTATCGAGGTGTCCTCTCCGAGAGGATTGAGGATGCGCAGACTGTCGCGCAGCGGGGAATCGGACGGCATACGGATCTTGTCATAGTAGCTGGGGCTGATGAACGAGTAGGTGATTATCTCATCCAGACACATCGCGCGGCACAGCTCGCCGACGCGGCGCTCGCACTGCTGCACAGGCGTAAAGCCGCCGCAGGTGCTTATGGCTCCGGTGAAGCGGGTGGGGATATTGTTGTAGCCGTAGAAGCGCGCTACCTCCTCGGCGATATCGGAATAATGCTCAACGTCGCCGCGCCAAGACGGAACGTGGATGACGTCGCCGTCAAGCGTGAAGCCGAGGTCAAGCAGGATCTTCTTCATGCTGTCCTTGTCGATATCGGTGCCGAGCAGGGAGTTTATCTTGTCCGGCTCAAGCAGAACTGTCTTTTCCTCGATGGGCTTCGGCACGACGTCGATGACGCCATCGACGACCTCGCCGCAGCCGAGCAGTTCTATAAGCTCGCAGGCGCGGTTCACGGCGCGCAGCGTACCCTGCGGGTCAAGACCCTTTTCAAAGCGGGCGGACGCGTCGGTACGCATACCGAGGGCAGTAGCGGTGCGGCGCACGGAGGTGCCGTTGAAATTCGCGCTCTCGAAGAGAACCATCGCCGTGTCGCCGACAATCTCGCTGTTCTCGCCGCCCATGACGCCCGCAACTGCGACGGGCTTGTCGGTGTCGCAGATGCAGAGCATGGAGGGGGTCAGCTTGCGCTCGGTGCCGTCAAGCGTACGGATGCTCTCGCCCTCGCGCGCGGTGCGGACGTGAATCTCGTTGTTGCCGACGCAGGCAAAGTCGAACGCGTGCATGGGCTGGCCGTACTCAAGCATGACGTAGTTCGTGATGTCGACGATGTTGTTTATCGGGCGCATACCGGCGTTGCGGATACGCTCACGCATCCAGCGCGGGGACGGCGCGATCTTGACGTTCTTGACCATGCGCGCGGTGTAGCGCGGGCAGAGCGCGGCGTCCTCGACGATGATCTTCGCCATGTCGTTGATATTGCCGCCGGCCTTCGCTTCGACGACCGGCTCGTGCAGCTTCAGCTCCTTGCCGAAGGTCACGGCGGCCTCACGCGCGAGACCGATAACGCACAGGCAGTCAGGCCGGTTCGGGGTTATCTCAAATTCCACGACATGGTCGTCGCGGCCGAGGATGACGGCCATATCGTCGCCGGGCTTGCAGTCCTCGTTGAGAATGAGAATACCGTCGGAAATGCAGTGCGGGAACTCCTCCTGCTTCGCGCGGAGATCATCCAGCGAAAGTATCGCATTCTTCTTGGTGTCATAGGCCACGAGATCGCCCGCGTGGACGTTCTGGCAGTCGGTCACGGGATCGGCCGCGGCTTCGCCGAGGTCGAGCGCGACCTGCCACAGGCCGTAGCCCTTGTTCTGCACGTCGAGCGCCTTTGCCGCGACGACGCTGCCGAAAATCTTGTCTCCGGCCTTGATGTCGGCGGGGATGGAGGGCTTTGCGGGATCGATCGGATGGTAGTCGCCGAGGATGGCGGCGGGCTTTATCTCCGCGTAGGGGAAATCGTGCAGATCGCAGTCAAGCTCCTTGAGCGAGCAGAGCATACCGGCGGACTCCACGCCGCGCAGCTTGCCCTTCGTTATCTTCACACCGCCGGGCAGCAGGGAATTGTGCAGCGCCGCGGGGACGAGATCGCCGCAGTGGACGTTCCACGCGCCGGTGCATATCTGCACAGGCTCCGCTTCGCCGATGTCTATCTGCGTGACGAGCATGTGGTCGGAGTTGGGGTGCTTCTCGATGGAGAGAATGCGGCCGACCTTGACGTTCTTTATCGTCTCGCTCAGGTTCTCGGTCACTTCGACCTTGGAGCCGGAGACGGTCATGGCCTCGGCGAAGCGCTTGTCGTCATATTCATCAAAGCTCAGGTCGACGAATTCATTGAGCCATTTTCTTGAAAGATTCATGTTGTTCTCCCTTCAATATATCAGAACTGTTCGAGGAAGCGCACGTCGTTCTCAAATATCAGGCGCAGGTCGGTGATCTTGTATTCGCCCATTGCGAGACGCTCAAGACCCATGCCGAAGGCCCAGCCGGAGTACACGTCCGGGTCAATGCCGCAGCCGGCGAGAACCTTGGGGTGCACCATGCCGGCGCCGAGGACTTCGATCCAGCCCTCGCCCTTGCAGGTGGGGCAGCCCTTGCCGCCGCACTTGTGGCACTGGATGTCCAGCTCACAGCTCGGTTCGGTGAAGGGGAAGTGGTGCGGGCGGAAGCGGGTGACGGTGCCCTTGCCGTATATCTTTTCGACGACGAGGTTCAGCGTGGCTTTCAGGTCGGACATCGTGACGCCCTTGTCGATGACCATGCCCTCAATCTGGTGGAACATCGGGGAGTGCGTCGCGTCGACCTCGTCCTTACGGTAGACACGTCCGGGGGCGACGATGCGGATGGGCAGGGTCTTGGTCTCCATCGCGTGGATCTGCATCGGGGAGGTCTGAGTGCGCAGCAGGATGCTGCTGTCGTCCTTGAAATAGAAGGTGTCCGTCCATTCGCGGGAGGGATGGCCTTCGTCGATGTTGAGCTTGGTGAAGTTATATTCCGCCTTCTCGACTTCGGGGCCGTCGAGAATTTCAAAGCCCATGCCGATGAAGATGTCCTTGATCTGGTCGAGGACGTTGTACATCGGGTGCTTGTGCCCCAGCGTACTGGTCTCGCCCGGCAGCGTGACGTCAACGGTCTCGCGCTCAAGCTTCAGCTCCATTAGCTTGGAGCCAAGCTCGGCCTTGCGCTGCTCGATGGCGGCCTCAATGTCGCCGCGCAGTTGGTTTGCCAGCTGACCCATGACGGGGCGCTCCTCGGCGGAAAGCTTGCCCATCTGGCGCAGGATGCCGGTAAGCTCGCCCTTCTTGCCCAGATACTTGACGCGCAGGCTCTCCAGAAGCTCGATATCGTCGGCTTCAAGAATGGCCTTGATGGAACTGTCTCTAAGTCCCTGCATTAACTCTTTCATTACGATTCTCCTTGAAAAATACTTGAAATAGCTTTGAAAAGCAAAAAAATAAGCCCCCGTCCCGAATAGGGACGAAAGCATGGCTTCCGCGGTACCACCCCACGTTCGGCGCACTGCGCCGCACTCAAGGAGCAGTAACGCGCTCCACACGCCGGGGATTGGCCGGTGCTCGCGGGCGAACCAAGCGCCTGCACCGCAGGAGGCTTACAGCCGATGACCTCCATTCTCTGCCCGGAACGTACAGCGCTATTTTCCCGTTCATAGCTTTACAAGAATACCACAGAAAAACCGGATTATCAAGAGGAAAAACCAAGTTTTTGAATGTGTTATGCTTTTTCGCGGCGAAAGCCGCGGCCTTTGTTTGTAATAATGTTTATAATAAATTAAAATATAAACGGCTATAATCTATTGCAAAGGACGGGGAAGCTGTGTATAATGAAAACACTTAAAAAAATTTAAATATTATATGCCAAGTGCGAATACGGAGATAAGAATGAACGTAATATATATTGCAATAGTTGTAGCTGCCGGGTATCTTCTCGGCTCGCTGAGCATATCAATCCTGCTGTCGAAAAATCTGCTGGGGCGCGACGTGCGCAGACACGGCAGCGGCAACGCCGGGGCGACGAATATGGCGCGCGTATTTGGGATGCACGCCGGACTGCTGACGCTCGCAGGCGACATGCTCAAGGCCGCGGCGGCGATGCTGCTCGGCTTCTGGCTGCTGGGCGATACGGGGATGGCTCTCGGCGGCGTCGCGTGCCTGCTGGGGCACTGCTTCCCCGCGCTGCATGGCTTCAAGGGCGGCAAGGGCGTGTCATCGGGGGCGATGGTCGCGCTGATGATAGACTGGCGCGTATTTCTCTGCGTCGTCGGCGTGTTTCTCGCCGGGGCGTTCCTGACGAAAAAGGTCTCGTTCGGCAGCATATGCGGGGCGCTGGCGATATTCATAAGCGCGGCGGCGCTCGGCGTGTCGACTCCGCGCCTGATGCTTGCGGCGGCGGGAATGCTGATAGTTATTGCGCGGCACCGCGAAAACATCGTGCGGCTCATAAACGGCACGGAGCCGGATTTCAAGCCCGCAAAGCGGCCGGGGACGAAACGCAAAGAAGAGTGTTGAAAAGAACGGAAAATGGTGATATAGTAAAACCGGTTCGCGGCGAAAGCCGGAATCATTCCCGCACAAAAACAGAGGGAAACTAAGCTTTTGTGAAAGGAACTGAACCTATGGATAACGAGCTTCGGCATGATATAGACAAATATGTGGAATCAAACCGCAGTGCGATACTGCGCGATATAGCGCGCCTTGTGGCGATAAACAGCGTCGAGGGCGAGGCGAAACCCAACGCCCCCTTTGGCCGCGGCCCGCGCGAGGCGCTTGATAAGGGACTTGAGATCGCCCGCGAGCTGGGGCTTGACACGGTCGACTGCGAGGGCAAGATCGGCTATGCCAGCCTCGGCGGAGACAGTGACCGTTACCTTGCGACGATAACTCACCTCGACGTGGTGCCTGTCGGCGAGGGCTGGACGCAGGATCCGTTCACCATGCGCGAGCGCGAAGGGTACATAATCGGCCGCGGCGTCATGGACGACAAGGGGCCGAGCGTCCTCTGCCTCTATGCGCTGAAGTATCTCAAGGATAAGGGAATAGCCCTGCGCTATCCTGTCCGCGCGCTGCTCGGCGCAAACGAAGAGACCGGCATGAAGGACGTCGAGTATTATCTGGCGAATTATCCCGCTCCGCTGTTCTGCTTCAGCCCGGACGCGAATTTCCCGCTCTGCAACGGCGAAAAGGGCATCTACCATGGCCGCATGATTTCCAAGCTGCCGATGGTGAACGTTGTCGACATCAAGGGAGGCTTTGCGGCGAACGCCGTGCCCGACAAGGCCGAGGCGTGGGTCAAGGCCGAAGCGCTTGAATCCACCGAGCGCGTCGAAGCGGTGAAGGAGGGCGAGCTGTGGCACCTCACGGCCACCGGCATCGGCGGTCACGCATCGCTGCCGGAGGGAACCGTCAACGCGATAGGCGTACTTGTGGACTACATTCTGGATAACGGCATTGCAGCCGCTGAAGAGAAGCGCTTCTATGAGCTGGTGAGTATGCTGAATAACGACTGGACGGGCGCCGCGCTGAACGTTGCGGCGGACGACGGACTGTTCGAGCCGCTGACCATCGTGGGCGGCGTTATCGGCGTTGAGGACGGCCATGTGCTCCAGACGATCGACAGCCGCTACCCGACCAATATGAGCGGGTCGAAGATCGCCCGCGCCATCCAGCGCGCGGCGGGAGACGCAGCGGAGATAACAATAGAGCGCGACGCGGAGCCGTTCTATATGGCGCTGGATAATCCGGCGGTGCAGGTGTGCATCAACGCCTACAACGACGTGACGGGCGAGAACGCCAAGCCCTATACCATCGGCGGCGGCACCTACGCGCGCGACTTCCCGAACGCGGTGTCCTTCGGACCGGAGCACCCGGAGCGCCCGCAGCCCGATTTCGCAGGGCCTATCCACGGCGTTGACGAGGCCGCGAGCATTGATTTCCTCATGGAAGCGCTGAAGGTATATATCCTCGCGCTGATCGAGCTGGAGAAGCTTGATTTCTGATTCTTTGCACAGTGATTTTACAGGCGGGAGTTATTTATCTCCCGCCTGTTTTATACCATGGGCAATCGGCGTAAATTGCCCGTCTACCTTTTACACATTTTTAACTTTTCATCTTTAATGTGTTGTATAATCAGTGTATAATGTAGAAAAAAGTTCAGGAGGCAGAATTATGGCTAAACGCGCGCTTATCGTAGAAGACGACAGCAACATCGCAGAACTGCTGCGGCTTTATCTCGGCAAGGATGGGTTTGAGGTGATGATCGCTCCTGACGGCGGCAAGGCCGAATCCATGTTCGATCTGTTCGCGCCGGACGTTGTCCTGCTGGACATCATGCTTCCGGTCAAGGACGGCTGGCAGGTCTGCCGGGATATCCGGGCGAAGTCCGCCGTGCCGATCATCATGCTTACCGCGAAGGGCGAGACCACGGATAAAATAACCGGCCTTGACATGGGCGCCGACGATTACGTGACCAAACCCTTTGACGTCAAGGAGCTTATCGCCCGCGTCCACGCCGTCATGCGCCGCAGCGACAACGACGGCCCCGCGGAGAAGAAGCTGACCTTCGACAAGCTCGTGATCAATCTCGATTCCTACGAGCTGGTGGTGAACGGCGTCAAGGTCGATACGCCGCCGAAAGAGATGGAGCTGCTATACCACCTCGCGGCGTCCCCTAACCGCGTTTTCACCCGCAACCAGCTTCTCGACGAGGTGTGGGGCTTCGACTATTTCGGCGACTCCCGAACGGTTGACGTACACATAAAGCGCCTGCGCGAAAAGCTTGAGGGCGTCAGCGACAAATGGTGCCTCAAGACCGTCTGGGGCGTCGGCTACAAGTTTGAAGTGACAGAGTAATGAAAAACGTATACCTGCGCAACTTTGTGGCCACGGCGACGCTGGTGTTCATGTGCTTCCTGCTCGTCGCGGTGAGCTTCGTCGGCATCGGCCGCGGCTACATCATAAACGACTACCGCGAGCGCATGGACAATAACGCCTCCGAGGTCGCAAGAACCGCTTCCGCCATCGCCGACGGAGATTCGCTTACGAGCTGGAGCCTGAGCATGACGCTTTCCTCCATCTCGCGCACTACCGGCAATCAGGTCTTTATAACCGACGAGACCGGCAAAATCGTCTCCTGCTCCGACCGCGCGCCAATGTGCGAGCATCTCGGCCATCAGATACCTGCCGACGTCATGCAGACCCTTGAGACGACGGGTGAGTACGACCAGATGAGCACGCTCGGTGGCCTGTATGAGAAGAACCGCTACGCCGTGGCGCGGCCGATAAAGACGGCGGCCGACGGGAACGATATCATCGGCTATGTGTTCATCACAAACGTCGTGGACAACATACTGAAGACGTGGTCGTCCCTGACCGGAATAACCGCGATCGTGACCATCGGCGTTTTTGCCGCGGCTATGATAGTCTCCCTCATGTACTCCAAGCATATGGCGAAGCCGCTTGACGAGATGGCGGCGGCGTCGCGCCGGTTCGCCCGCGGGGATTTCTCGGTGCGTGTGCGCCAGCGCGAGGATCCCACAGATGAGATGGGCGCGCTGATAGATTCGTTCAATAAGATGGCCGATTCGCTGGAAAACGCCGAGGCGCGCCGCAGCGAGTTCATAGCCAATATCTCGCACGAGCTGAGGACGCCGATGACCACGATATCCGGCTTCGCAGAAGGGCTGCTCGACGGCACTATCCCGCCGGAGGACGAGAAAAAATATCTCCGCGCGATAAGCGACGAGACGAAGCGCCTCTCGCGTCTGGTGCGCGACATGCTCGACGTGTCACAGCTCAGAAATCGCGCCGCCGACCCGACAAAGAGGATCGATTTTGACCTGACGGAGCTTACACTCCAGACGCTTCTGAGCTTTGAAAGCCGCGCAACGAAGAAAAATCTTGACGTCGACCCTCAGCTGCCGGATAATCATATCATGGTGCATGCGGATAAAGACGCCATAACTCAGGTAATATATAACCTGTTGGATAACGCCGTGAAGTTCGCCTCGCCCGGAAGCTGCATCACCGTGCGCATATATAAGGATAACGGCAAGGCGTACGTCTCTGTGCGCGACTACGGCGAGACGATACCGCCGGACGATCTCCCGTTCATCTTCGACCGGTTCCACAAGTCGGATCGCTCGCGCAGTCTGGATAAGGACGGCGTCGGCCTCGGCCTGTATCTGGTGAAATCCATCATCAACAGCCACGATGAGGACATCGCCGTCACGAGCCGCGACGGTATGACGGAGTTCGTGTTCACGCTGACTCTTGCGAAAAACGAACCCGGCGAGAAGAAAACAAATCTGTTTTGAGTATAAAAAGAGGTCATTTTTATGGCAAACAATTGGTACAGCAAGGACGACTGGTATGCCCCGCTTCAGAGCGTGCCGACCGTGAGCGCGGTGACGCCGAAGGAGAAAAAGAAGAATAAAAAGGTGCGGATAATCGGCGGGATATGCCTGCTGCTCGTGCTGCTGGTGGCCACGTCGCTTATCTTCGCGGAGCGCGGCGGGGCTCAGGGCGGCTTCGGCTCCAACGTCATCCCTTCCGATGGCGGGAGCGGTGACATGCCGGAGAACTGGCAGGACTTTTTCGACCAGTATTACACCAAGACAACTACCGACGTCGCGGAGATAAACATCCCGCGCGCGAAGCTGCCGATAGACTATGAACTGAAGATTGAGGAAAAGCCGTCCGGCAGTGAACTGACTCTGGGCGAGCTGTACGAAGAGAACTATAAGTCTGTCGTCGGCATCTCGGCATACACGGACGGCCAGAGCGGCTATAACTGGGGCACCGGCTTCGTGCTCACGGCGGACGGCCTGATCGTGACGAATACGCACGTCATAAACGGCGCGGACAGCGCGACTGTCACCCTGTATGACGACACCGTCCTCAACGCAACCTTGGTCGGCGCCGACTCGATAAGCGACATTGCGCTGCTGAAGGTCAAGGGCATCGGGCTCACCCCCGCCGTGATCGGCGACAGCTCCGAGCTTGCCGTCGGCGACGCTGTCGCCGCGATAGGCAACCCGCTGGGCGAGCAGTTCCGCATGACGCTGACAAACGGCGTTATCTCCGCGATAAACCGCGGCGTCAGCTATAACGGCCGCAGTATGACCCTAATGCAGACCAACGCCGCCATAAACGAGGGCAACTCCGGCGGCCCGCTGTACAACATGTACGGTCAGGTGATCGGCATCACGAATATGAAGATGATGTCGTCCTATTCGAGCATCGAGGGCATAGGCTTTGCGATTCCGAGTACGACGATGAGCGACATCGTGAACGCGCTCGTCAAGGACGGCGAGGTCAGAGGCCGCCCGTCGATCGGCATAACCGTCGGCGCAATACCCGATAACGCCTCGTCGCATTACGATATCCCCGGCGGGCTCTATATCTCCGACGTCACCGATGGTTCGGACGCCGAGGCCAAGGGCATCAAGGTCGGTGATATTCTGATTGAGTGCAACGGCGTCGAGGTCAAGACGACAGACGACGTCGCCGAGATAAAGAGCGGATTGAGCGTGGGCGACAGCATCCATTTCAAGATATGGCGCGACGGGGAGACCTACGAGGTCGACGTTGAGCTGATGGATACGAACGACATTTATAACTGACGCGAAATAATAACAAAAAAGGCTTTGACGTGCTCGTCAAAGCCTTTTTTGCTTATAAAGTTCAGCCCTTGTAGCCTATGCGGTCTGCCAGCGCCTGCTCGATGATAACAACGGCATCGCGGTGCAGCTTCATAAAGGTGACGGGGCATTCCGTCGTGATCTCGTCGGAGAGAAGCAGCTTCTTTGCCGCATCGTCCTTGCTGCCGCTGATTATAAGCAGCAGCTTGCGGGCTTTCATTATCCCGCCCATGCCCATCGTCACGGCGTAGCGGGGCACATCGTCGCGGCTTGCAAAGAAGCGGGCGTTCGCGTCGATCGTGCTCTCGTCAAGCTTCTCGCGGTGTGCGTCCGCGTGGAGGACGGAACCCGGCTCGTTGAAGCCGAGATGGCCGTCGGGGCCGACGCCGAGCACCTGCACGTCAACGTCGCTGCGCTCGATGACGGCGTTGAACTCGGCGATACCCGCATCCACATCACCGACGCCGCCGGCAACATAGGTGTTCGCCATGTCGATGTTGATATGGTCAAAAAGATTGCTGTTCATAAAATAGCGGTAGCTCTGGTCATGCTCCGGGGCAAGGCCGATGTACTCGTCAAGATTCACGCTGTGTACGCGGGAGAAGTCCAGCCCCTCCTCGGTGCAGCGGCGCGCCAGCTCCTTGTACATCCCAACGGGGCTGAAGCCTGTGGCCAGACCAAGGCAGCAGTCGGGCTTGGCGCGGACGATGTCTTCTATAATATCTGCGGCGGCAGAGCACTGCTCGGAATAATCTCTGGCAATGATGACTTTCATGGTAAACCTCCAAATAATTATAACAAAAAGCCGCGTAACGGCGGCCTTTGTTCCGGTAACATGATTATATGTGTTTTTGCGGAAATAGTCAAGGCGATAGACTTGCAGAATTGTGCCGCTGCTTGGCATTATTGACAAAAATTAAGAAAAATTCAGACAATGCAATATTGCGTTTTGTGCATGTTCGTTGTACAATTGTAAATATAATGTAATAGTTTTTAGAAATCTACGGACAACAGAGGGAGGGTAAAGATGAAAAAAAGACTCTTATGTTTGCTCCTTATGGTCACACTGCTCGCCGGACTGATGCCGGCGGCCTATGCCGAAGGAAATGTTGTCAGCTACACGGTAAAAAGCGGCGACACACTGGTTTCCATCTGCGGCAGCTACGGCATGAACTACTATAACGTCAAGTCCGCAATAATGAAGCTCAACGGCTTCACCAGCGAAAAGCAGCTCGATACGCTGAGTCCCGGTCAGGTCATAAAGCTCCCGGCCAACGAGGACGACGCGAAAAATGTCACTGCTAGCAGCTCCGCATCCGCTGGCTCTTCGACGGGCGGTTCGACGTCCGGCGGCAGTACCGATTCCGGCGGCAGCGTAAGCTATGTCGTCAAAGCGGGGGACACCTTCATCACGATCTGCGAGGAGCACGGGCTGAACTTCTTTGCTATAAAGAATCAGCTTATGAAGCTCAACGGCTTCAAGAATGCGAGCCAGCTCGATTCCCTGCGCGTCGGCCAGACGGTGAAGCTTCCCGGCAGCGGCTCGACTCCGAGCACGCCCGGCACCCCTGAAACTCCCGATAAGCCATCCACTCCGAGCACCGACGGTGGAACCACGACTCCGGCTCCGTCTGTCGACTACAAGACGATAAGCCACACGGTAGGCGAGTGAAACACGCTACTCAAGGTCTGCGGCAGCTACGGGATGAACTTCTACACCGTGAAGTATGCCATTATGAAGCTCAACGGCTTCACCAGCAAACGCCAGCTCGACATTCTGAGCAATGGTCAGGTCATAAAGCTGCCCGCCAGCGAAGATGACGCAAAGCTTGTTATGAGCGCATCCACCACGACTACGAAGCCTTCGGGCGGCAGCACCGACGGCGCATCCACCGGCAGCGGCTCCGCGACCGGCGAGAGCGTGGCGTACTACTTAATCCCCTACACCTTCCAGCCCGGCGACACCGTGTATAACATCTGTCTCAGCATGGGCGTGGATTTCGAGAAGAATTCCGACCTCATAAAGAAGCTCAACTCCATCAAGGACTACCGCAGTATTGCCGATGGCAAGGTGCTCTTGATCCCCAGTCCCAAGGCTCCGGAGAGCGGCAACTACTATAAGGTGGTGGCGCACAAGCTCGTCTCCGGCGAGACGGCGGAGAGCGTCACAGCGGGCTACGGCCTCGATTACAGCAAGGTTCTGAACATGATGAAGCTCGTGAACGGCAAGGACAGCCTTGAAATGATATATGCCGGAACGATATTCTATGTCCCGGTGAGCTGCAAGGCGTAAGAATCACAGCACCGGCGCACAGCAGGCAGATCGTAAAAAGATAACGGTCACAGCGGAGCAATCCGCTGTGACCGTTTTTGTGCCCATAAGGCGGGGGAGTAATCGAGAGCTACATGGACTTTTTGGCGCGTCAGAGAAGCGATACGGCGTCTGACATAGGGCTGACTCCGCATGGGCCGTGTGCTGGGAGCCGGAAGTATTAAGATGGAGTTCGTACTGCCTGAGCTATATAAGCAGCCTGTTGCGCTGGTGATAGCAGGGGATGCGACAGTGGGCATACCGCCGCGCAAGAAGCATTTTATATCAGTGATATAATTAATCCGCCCGCCTGCATCGACCGCAGGCGGGCATTATATCTGCCCAGCGGTGAACGCACGGACTCAAAGGAATACTAAATCCGGCCTGTCAAACAGGCCGGATTCTTATTTAATTACTGCGTTTCAGAATCGAACTTACTGCTCGTTCTTTTTCTTGTTCTTCTTGACGAAGAACACTACGCCGCCTGCGATGATGACTGCGGAAACTGCCATCAGGCCGATCCACAGACCCATGTTGGCGTCGTCTCCGGTCTTGGGCTTCGCGTTCGCGGCCTTGACGGTGAGAGTGCCATCAACATAGGTGATCTCGTAGTTGCTGGTGACGTCGTTGCCGTTTGCGTCAACGATCTTGACATTGGAGGCCTTGTTCTTGGAGGAGCCTATCTGAGTCTGGCTGCCGGTAACGGTAGCGGAGATCTTGTGACCCTTTGCAAGAGAACCCTTGACCTCGCAGGTGTTGGCGGTAAGAGCCTTGCCGTCGTAGACCTTCTCGGCGCTCTTCGCGGTGACGGTAAGGGGAGCCTTGGTTATCTCAAGAGTGCCGTCCTGAGTGGAAATCTTGTACTTCGCAGTGACGTCCTTGCCGTTTGCGTCCTTAGCGGTGACCTTGACGATCTTGTTCGCCACGGTGCCGGCGTTGGTGATGCTGCCGGAGTACTCGACTTCGAGAGTGTCGCCGCTCTCAAGCTCGCCGGAGATAACGTCGTAGGAGTTCGCGGTAAGCTCGGTGCCGTCGTAGACCTTCTTTGCGGAGGTGGCCTTGATGGAAATCTCAATGACCTTTACGCCGGTGACTTCAAGGGTGCCTTCCTTGATGGTGACATTGTAGTATGCGGTGTAGTCTCTGCCCTGTTCGTCGGAAATCTTCAGGCTGCCTTCCTTGACGGTGTTCTTGGAGGAACCCGGGTCGGTCTGGGTGCCGGAGAGGGTGAGGGTGAGGTTCTGACCGGATACCAGAGAACCGGAGGTGATGCTGTAATCATCGGCCTTGGTGGTAAGCGCGGTCTTGTCGAAAGCCTTGGTAGCGGAGCCGGTGGTGACGGTGATGTCACGCTTGGTGACGGTCAGCTTGCCGTCCACGAGCTTGATGTTTGCGTAGTTGTCGTTTATCTTTTCACCGTCGGCGTTCTTGATGACGTAGTCGGTGATCTTTGCGATGCCGTCCTTGCCGGGCACGGTGGCCTCGCCGGAAACAGCCGTCACATCAACGGTGTCGGAGCCGAGCAGACCGGAGAAGGTCACGTCGCTGGTGGAAGCGGTGAGAGCAGAGCCGTCGTAGGGCTTGGTGGCGTCCTTCGCGGTGATAACGACCTCGCCGGAGTACTTGTTGACGGTGACTTCCGCGGCGGAGTAGGTGATATTGTAGTAGGCGGTGACATCAACGCCGTTCGCGTCAACGATGACTGCGTTGCACGGAGTGCTGGTGCCGGTGCCGACGTTAACGGGGCCGCCGGTGTACTCAACGGACTTGACGGTGTCGCCCTCAACGAGGGAACCGGAAGTGATCACATATTCGGTCGCGTTGATGGCGGAGCCGGTGTACTCGCTGGTGACGGGCTTCGCGGAGATGGTGATGTTGCGCTTTGCAACGGTCAGAGTGCCGTTGTTGACGGTCAGCTCAAGCTGGGCTGCATCGAGAGCGGTACCATTGCCGTCCGCGACCCATGCGTTGCTCAGGATAATCGCTCGGGTGCCGGTCTCAGCGTTGTAATCGCCGAGGGATGCGATGGGAGCAACAAGAGTGTAGCCTTTGGGAACAACGGAAGTGTAGGTGAGTTCGGGGAGCGCGTCGCCGTAAGTGATGGACTGATTGTCCGCGGTGACGGATGCCTCGACGATGTACTTCGCGGTGATGGTGGCGTCGGTGTAAAGGGTGATGACGTCATCGGGTTCGACTGCCATAGTGGCGCCGTTTGCGTACTTGAGAGTCATGCCGACGTAGGTCTCAACGCCGCCGTATGCCTTGTAGTCGTTGACAACGGTGTGGGTGTAGACGCCGTCCTCATCATTAAAATCGACAATGCCGTTCCCGGTGCCGCCGACCTTGCCGTTGAGCCAGCCGTCGTTATACGTGACGGTGGGTTCGGTCTTGGGGTCGATCGCCTTGAGATAAATCATGGCGACGTAGCTGCTGCTCTCGTCGTCTGCGGCAAACAGGCCGGTGTTCAGCTCGTTGTCACTGTTGGCGAGAGTGCCACGGGCGATGGTGAGCTTTGCGGAATCCTTGCTCGCGGTGGCGTATCCGACGAGATTGGTGGATTCAGCATTTGCCTTGGAAGCGGCGCGGACATACAGCCCGGAGACGTAGTAGCCTTCCGGAGGAGTTATCGTGTAGTCGCCGTTAAGGAACTCGCCGAGAGTGGATTTGCCGGAGGCATCCTTCCCGGAGAAGCCGGCCTTAACGCCGAAATCGCCATCCTTCTTTTCAGCAGCGTTGTCGTCGCCGTAGACATATACGCTGGTGTCCAGCTGTACATTGTCCCACTTGGAGTCGACGTGGTCAGCGCTCGCGCTGGCGGGCATCGCGCCTGCGAACTGAACTGCGAACAGGCAGACCAGAACCAGACTGAACAGTACTTTAACTGTCTTCTTCATAAAAATCACCTCAAAAAGTTTTTGCTGAATTGAAACTGTTACAACTTTTCGGCATTGCTGTGAAAAGCGTCAAGGGGTTACAAATAGATGTAACTATTTTTTAACCATACTGTAACTTACTACGATTGCATTATATCTAAATTATATTAGAATTGCAAGGGGTATTTACATAATATTTCTTAAGGAACGGACTTCTTATGTTTTTTAAGAATTAAAATGTGAAATTTACATTTTGTAACTTTGATGTATAAGCTTGTCAGTTTACGGGGGTGAGTTTGCCCTGAACGACGAATCGTGCGTTGTAGAAATCGTAGGTGCAGGTCGAAAGAGTGATAACGTGGTCGTCAACCGAGACGTCAACGTTCGTCGCAACCAGAGACTGCACACGCCAGTCGTCGAGATGGCGGGCGAAATCATCCTCAGACTCGAAGAACATCTTGTAGGTGTCGGACTCGGCGTCGGTGGTGTAGGCGCTGAATATCTCGATCTTGTAGTTCTGGATCGGGGTGTTGAGATACATGACGGGGTGCTCGTTGTAGTATTCCTGATCATTATAATTGCGTATCGAGGCGAGCATAGAGCCGTCGTTCATGTTGTGCCCGTAGAGAACTGTGTTCTTGCCGGAAAAGTCGCCATAGCAGGTGCAGTCGAGGAAGAGCGAGCCGGAAGCGTTATACGTCCCGTCGATGAACCGGTGCAGGTAATAGAAGTTGTCCTCCGCCTGCACGACGGGGTAGTTGATAACGGTGTTCTCCGAGTACAGCCAGCCGACAACGTCCTGACACTGGTTGAGCAGCGCGTCAAAGTCGACGTCAACGGGCGAGCTTTCGGTTATCTGATTGCCGTCGCCGCCGTTATTGTCTTTATCTTTGCCCTTTTTCGTGGAAACGTAATCGCTGCTTATCTTGTTATATGTATCCTCCGCGACCTTGTACTCATGCAGCGTGGATATCAGCTTATAGCCGCTGTACACGAATATCAAGAGGAATATGACGCAGAGAACAATAAGCACTATTTTTACAGGCTTCTTCAAAGGGGCAGGCCTCCTGTCTGTTAAGGGTAGATATAGTATACGACAATTTCTCGGAAAATGGAAGAGCTGAAGCGATACTTTACAGTCTCATAATATCTTAAAACTTTTTAAGAATCTCTTTTTTTATTTAATTATATCATGCCGCCTCTAAAATACAAAAAGCTCAGGGGGAGAACCCTGAGCTTTTTTGTATAGGTGAAAGAGGACAAAATGAAAAAGTTTCTTGCGTGTATTAAGATACAGGAAAGATGTTTCGTAGATAAGCAGAAAGTTGTTTCAAAGTTGTAAAATCAAAAAATATTTTTCTTAAATACGCTCGTAATTGAGCGTCGGCTATATTATAATATAGCCAATAACCCTGTAGCAATACCGGCGTACTTTGGAGAGGTTTTAAGAAAAGCATCAAGCATTGATTTTGTGAGACCGCCGAAAATTCTGTGTAATCGACGAACCTCGACAGTATAAAAATCTTCGACTAAGTCAAGAATGAGATCAAATATTCAAGACGAGGAGACGAAGATTATGCAGCCAGTACCACAGGATTTGTTGAAGGAATACGTTCAGAGCCAGCACTTCACCAGCACAACGGAGATCATGGAGGCCATGAAGGAAATGTTCCGGGACGTCATCCAGACCGTCATGGAAGTGGAGATG
>OIXH01002622.1_pt1 | contig 17479 bp, 17 predicted proteins | sample 1587741 | NCBI WGS metagenome assembly OIXH01 (sample SAMEA3888916, study PRJEB22519) | human gut metagenome | biome: human gut; feature: human-associated habitat; material: faeces | place: Denmark | collected 2011 | reverse complement strand
ACCGGCGTGGACAGACAAGTGGGTTTCAATCCACGCCTCCGCACGGGAGGCGACTGTGACAGGCGTTGGCCTGCGAGGCTAAAGGATTTACGGGCCTGATATCGGGCATCTTGGAGGCATTCTGTCAGGAACGCTCATTTTTTTTGCACAACGACAAACTTTCATGTTATATTTCAAGATAATATACATATCGAGAACCAGCCGGGGAAAAGCCGTCAGCTTGAGGTTCCCGCATCAGAAAATAAGTGGGCCTTCTGGGTCGTAGCCCGGCTTTGCACCTAGGTGCTCTATCTTGCCTCGCCACGCACTGCCGAGGAAATAAAAGCGCAGGCTGTCCTTTTCCTGATTCATCTCATTGAGCAGCGCCGCGCGCAGCCTTTTCCACTGCGCCGGGTCCACAACGCATTCAAAGACAGAGAACTGCACGCGCTGTCCCCAATTTCCGCAATGCCGGGCGATGCGCCGCAACCGCCGCCGCCCCGCCGCATCTTCCGTATTGACGTCGTAGCTCACCAGAACAAGCATGCGTCACCTGATGACAAAGGGTGGATAGGCGTCCATCTCGCCCCGGATATACCGGGCCAACAGGCGCGCCTGCATATGCCAGAGCAGGCCTGCGGTCATGCGTTCGTTCAGAAAAGGATGCAGCACCTCTTCGCGTTTGCGCTCCTGGTAGGCCACCAGCACTTCCTTGCGGGCTTTTTCCTTCAGGAGGACCGCTCCGGACGCGGTTTGCTCAAAATCCTTCGCCCGGATCTGACCTCTGTTGACCAGCGTCAGCGCCAGCCTGTCCGCCAGAACAGGGCGGAATTCTTCCATCATATCCAGAGCGAGACTCGGCCGGCCCGGCCTGTCCCGATGCAGAAAGCCCACTGCGGGATCAAGGCCGACGCTTTCAATGGCCCCGCGCAGGTCCGCCGCCAGCAGCGTGTATAAAAAGGAGAGCAGGCAATTGATCTCATCCAGCGGCGGACGGCGGCTGCGTCCGGCAAAGTGTATGCCTTTCGCTTTGACGGAGACGAGGCGGTCAAAAACACTGAAGTACATTCCGGCGGCCTCGCCCTCCAGGCCACGGATTTCTTCAAGCGACCGCGCCTGGGGCAGACGTTGCAGACAGGATGTGAGACTTTCGCAGACTCGGGCCAGGCCGCCGTCGGCGTGGTTCTCGGGATGTTCTCTGGCCGCTCGCCGCAACACCGTGCGGCAATTGACAATCTTACCGGTGATGAAGGCGCGGGCCAAAGGAACCGCCCCCTCCGTGCTGTCCGTTTTGCGGTACTGCTCGCGCCGCAGCAGCACGTTGCCCGTGGTAGGCCCGTGCATTGAGGCCATGAAGCGCCCGTTTTCCGTGAGCCAGGACACGGCGACGCCGTTCCGGGCGCAATGGCCGAGCAAAAAGGAACTGCAAGTGACCTGTCCGAAGCAGACCAGCGCCCCGATGGTGTGGATGGGGATTTTGCCCAGTTCCCGGCCTTCCGCGCGCAGGCTGACGCACTCGCCGTCCTTGGACAGCCAGGTGTTTTGCGTTGTCACAAAAAGCGTGTTGAGGTGGCGTTTCATGGCTCACTCCACAGGGATTCAAGATAGTGCGCGGCCAGCGCGGGTTTTTCCACACATGCGGGCATGCAGGCATTTTGAAGGGAGCAGGCCGCGCAATGGCCCCGTTCTTCCGGGAGCGGCGTTTTGCCGTTACGGAAAAGTTCATGTACGGCCAGAGCAATGGCCGCGCTTTTTCGGCGCAAGTCCGGAGTGAGAGGCACAACGCTTCGGCGTCGAGGGCTTCCGTAAAAGATCGCCGCTTCGGGGATCTCCACTGACAGCATTTCCTCAAGACAGAGAGCCTGTGCGCAGACCTGCACGGCGTCGGCTTCCGCGTGTCCGTGCGGCGAGCCTTTTTTATATTCTACGGGATAGGGCTGCCAGGTGTTTCCGCAACGCCTGAATTCCACCACATCCGCCTTGCCGCTGACGCCCAGACTGGCGGAGCGCAGCGGCAGATCCGTCACAAGACGCACCTGGCCGCGCGCCGTGCTTTCCCCGCTGTGAGCGCGTTCGTGCATGAGCCGGCCTTCGGCGGTGTGGCTGTTTTCTTCCCAGATCTGTTCCAGGTGGATCAGCGCGCACTGACGTGGGCAATAGGCATAATGCTGCAATGCGGAAAGTGGCACAAAGTCCGCTTCGTCCATGGGCGGGCACTCCATTTCCTACAATTTTTCCAGAATCTCGACAGACTCCAGACCGTCGCGCCGCACCTGAACGTCGTAATCGCTGAAAGCTCTGGCCGGACCAGCAACAGTCCCGGAACCCTTGCGCGTTACCGTGACGCGCTCGAAAAGCGCATGTGCGGGCATGTTGCCCAGCCGGTTGGCATGTTTGAAGACAAGGAGTTTGCGTGAACTCATTTTTCCGCGCGCGGCGGAGTGATCATGCTCAAACATGGTGCGCAGCGCTTCCCAGAGAAGTTCGAGATCATTTTCGTCAAACCCGGTTTTTTCCGCAAACGGCGCGGAGATATAGCCTTCGGCCCGATAGAGGCCGTAGGGCACAATGGCTTTACGGCCCATGGTGCGCTCTTTTTCCAGATCCTTCTCATTGGTGACGGCCATGCGGGTAATGCTGACCTCCTGCGGCACAATGGGCTCCACGCTGCGGGCAAAGGCCAGTTGTACCGGGCCGCGCACCTGCCCACAATTGATTTCCGTGCTCATGACGGCCCCGAAGGCGCGCACGTCGTAAAAATTGGCGCACATCCAGGCCGTCACGCGGGCGGCGTCTTCCGCTTTCTTGGGCAGGCGTTTGCCGTTTTTGTCCGGCTCAAGGGCACAAGCCTTGTAGGCCTGTTCATGGCGCTGGTTGAGTACGGCCTTTTCCTGGATGTAGATATTGAAGCCTTTCTCCCCGTTTTTGGCCAGTTCCACGTAATTGCGGATCTTGCGCTTCAGACAGACGTCCGTGACCAGGCCGCAGCCGGTTTCCGGGTCAATGCGGGGCAGATTGCCCGCGTCCGGATCGCCGTTGGGGTTGCCGTTTTCCACGTCAAACAGCAGCACGAATTCATAACGGTTGGCAAGAGCGGACATGACTTACTCCTTTTCCTTTTTCTGATAATTGGCGACGCGCTGGTGGTAATAGCCGATAAAGAAATCTCCCTGTTCCGGCAGGGTCAGGTGGGGCGGGAAAACGTCGATGCCCCGCATGACCCCGGCTATTTTGTCTTCGTTATATTTGCCGTAGCCCGCCTTGCCGATATGGTGCTGGGCCAGGCGCAGCAGTTGCGGGAAGACCAGAAGCGGCGTAGCGGAAGCGGCGCCGATGTAGCGATCTTTGATGGAGGCGCCTACCGCGCCCACGGCGTCGCTTTGCGTTTTTTCCAGCAGGGCGAAAAGCCTGCCCAGCAGGTAGGGAGTGTCTTTGCGGTTGTCGTCAAGTTCCATGGTCCAGGCTCCTTGTGAGGGATGGTTGCGCAGCAGAAAGGCTTTGAGCAGCGCCGTGCGCAAATAGGAAATCTTCTTGTCCGCGCGGATGCGTTGCAAGACAATCGCCGGCAGATTTTCAGGGTAGCGGCCGCCTGAGAGAACCGCGCGGGACAGGGCGTCGCCCAGGCTGGCCGGAATATTTTCCGTTTTGCCCTGCGGGGCCAGCTCCCGCAGCAGCATCCAGAGCGGCGGCAAGGGAGGATCGCCCGCATACTGCGGCGCGAGGGCCAGATCGCGGTAATGGCGGCTGAGGTTGTTCAGCAGTTGCCCGAACGAGGAGATTTGCCACAGATTGACGCCCAGGCGGGCCTGGTTGGGCTTCAGGCCCAGCAGGAAAAAGCGCGTTTCCGCCTCACGCAGGGCCGCCAGATCGCTGTCCGCCGGTTTTTTCCCGTCACGCGCGGCGCGCAGGACAGCGCGCGCCCTGCCCAGCAGTTCCCTGTCTTCAGCCGTATCAGCGCCGCATTCCACTGCCTCGCCGTCCTCGTAGAGCAGGCAGGAGGCAAAGATTTTTTCCGCCGGGCCGGGCTGCTCCGTCCAAAAAACGAGACTGGTGGAGCCCAGACGCAGGCAGTGCCCACTGCCCTTTTGCAACAGAAAGTTCAGCGCCGCGGTATAAGACTCGGCGGCCTCGCTGCTTACGGGGGCGTTGTAACTCTGGTTTTTTCCGTAGGATTCAAAGGCGTCGCAGTTAAAGGAAACCAGGGCCGCGCCGGTGGGGTTGGCTCCGCTGACGCCTTTGATAGGCGGATGAATGCGGGCGATGGGCGCGCTTTTTCCTGTCGCCAGACAGACGCCGGTCAGGCCTTTCTCCCCGGAGGGGCGGCGCTGCTCTTCCCAGATGCCGCGGATGTCCGGTTGCTCATGTAAAAAGCCCTGATCTCCTTCAATCTGAAATATACCGTTTTTGCCCAGAATAAGGTCACCGATGTCCAGACCGGCGAACATCTCGGGACGCCAGGCTTCCAGAAAGGCGGCCACGGCCTCAAGCCGGGCATTGCCGGTGTCACGGGCCAGTGCCGCGTGGGCCTGTCGGAAGGCGGCAAAGGTTTTGGCGCTGCGCTCGGCTTTGCCCTTGTTGTCCACTCCCAGCAGGTAGCCGGTATTGTCCCAGAAAAGATTGGGGCTGATGCCGGAGCCGGGCTGTTTTCGCGGCGAGGGCACCAGCATGGGCCGGGCTTTGCCCTTGTCGTCCAGGCGGGGCAGAATGTGCCGCAACTCGCCCTCGGGAGTGAGCACCAGCACAAAGCCGATCAGCTCGCGGCTATAGCCCGGACGGGGCAGTTCCGCATCCGTCTCTTCAAGCATGCGTTGATAAAAGGCCGCCAGTTGACTTAAAATCATGGCCGTGCCTCCCCGGATCTGCGCAGGCAGTCCGCCACGTCAATGACGCCGCCCACCAGGCGGGGCCGGTAGAAAATGGGTTGCATATTGCGGGCGAAATCCAGGTCATAGAGCATCCAGCCCAGATCGCGGGGCGCGTCGTCGGTCAGTTGCGAAGGCGGCAGGCTGCCCTCCAGCAGGGAAAAATGGGCGGGAAATTCCCGACAGCCCAGGCAGGGACGGTGAAAACACTGTCCGGTTCTGGCACGGCGGTTGAAAATGTCCAGATGCTTGCCCTCGTTGTCGCTCGGCCCGGCCTTGTCCGTAAGTTCAAAATGAGCTTCGATCACATAGGCCACCCGGCGCAACACCAGCGCGGCCCGCTGCTGGCGCACGTCTTCAACGGCGATATGCAGCGGACCGGATTTTTTCATGGCTTGTAACGCATTTTGCGCCGAACCTTTGCAAGCCAGCTCGTTACGGCGTATGGAATCAAAACAGACAGGATTCAGAATATGCAGTTTGTCAATAAACCAGCGTATGGCCGGCTTCCAGTGAATCGCTTCAAGAATGCCGCGTGCCGCTGACGGTGTTATAACCTCGTAAGACATGCGCTCTGATTTTGTCTCCGGTCGTGTGAATAATGCATATTCACCCCAGACATGCAGTGCTATGCCGTAGGCCATGCGTACCTCCTGAACATGCCGGGTTCCGGCGTTGCTCGTTTCAGAAATGCCCGCGCGCAGGTGCGCGGATGGCCGCTGTCTAGGCTCAGCCCTCATTTAAGGCAAGGCGGCAAGCCGCCAACGGCTGAAGCTCGTGGCAGGCGTCTGCTCACGCAGCCGCCGGAGCAATTTCACGGTGAAATTGCTCTAAGCCCAATAATTATTTCAATCCACGGCGCGTACTGATGCGCCGACCAGCTTTCACAGGCGCTGTTTACACGTCACGTTGCGCCGCCCCCTGCCTTCCTCCTTTGTTACGGAGGTGGCCTGTATACAGGCCGCCTCTCTTCCTGAGGACGCCGGCAGAAGAACTCCCTCAAGTTAGAAACCTGTAACAAAAATTTTGTATAAAGTATATACTATAATTTAATTAATGGGCTTATAAAATTAAAACAGGCAATCCTCCGGAGTCTGGCGGGTGGGATCGTCCACCAGTAGACCCAGTTTCGGATCATAACCCGCGCCGTTGCGCAGCACGTCAAAACAGCCGTGCAGCCTTTCCAGATTGCCTGCCGCGCGCAGCCGTTCAAGCTCATATGGGTATACCTGTACGCTGAAGCCCTGCAGCAAACGCAGAGTCAGACGGCCGGGCGGGTATTCCGTTTCCAGGCGACGTACAAGCGCGTGGCTTTTTTCCGCCAGATCGCCGCCGTCGTTTACGCCGTGCGTGACTATGACCGGCACCGTGTCCTGCGGGATAAGCTGATAGAGAGCATCCATGGTGCGGAAATCAAAGATGTGAGGAACGGCAAAGCGCCTGTTTTTTTCGCGCAGTGTTTTCAGCAGATGTTTTGCATCCAGATCCGCGAAGCCGTAAAGTTCGCTGAAATAGGCTTCCACAGCTTCCGGAGCGAGGATATCCGCATGTTTTTCCGCCACCTGACTGAAAAAACGGGCGCGCAGATAGAGATCGGCTTGCGCGCGGGAGACGGGCCGTTCCGGCGTGTAGACATGCAGACTGCCGGAGGGCAGTTCACCGGAGCGGTTACAGCGGCCCGCTGCCTGGGCCACGGAGTCCAGCCCGCACCGGACCCGGTATACGCAGGGGAAGCTGATATCCACCCCGCATTCGATGAGGGATGTGCTGGCCACCCGGCAGGGCAGGCCCCGGCGCAGACGCTGACGTATGGTGTCCAGCACGAGCAGCCGGTGGCGGGGAGTCATGCGCGCGCTCAAATGAAAGTGGGCGTCATCGTCCCGCTCCAGACTTTCATAGGCCGCGCGGGCCTGGGCGCGGCTGTTGACGATGCAGAGAACCTGATGTTCCCGCAGCAGGCGGCGGCCCAGCTCTTCATCACTCAGTTTGCCCGGCTGGCTGATGGCCAGGCGCCGGTGCGCCGTGAAGGTCTTGAAAAGCTCCGCCATCCGTGGGGCGGGGATCAGTTCGCGCAAGCTGTTCTTTGCAAAGCCGTTTTTCAGGGGGCCGTCCCGGCACAACGCCGGTTGGGTGGCGGTGCAGAGCACAAGGCTTGCGTCATAATGCTCCGTCAGCTCCCGCAACGCCAGCACCGAAGGCTCCAGCAAAGGAACGGGCAGCATCTGCGCTTCATCCAGAATAACCACACTGCGGGCCATATTGTGCAGCTTGCGGCAGCGGGAAGGACGGCTGGAAAACAGAGATTCGAAGAACTGCACCGCCGTGGTGACGATAACCGGCGCAGCCCAGTTTTCGGCGGCCAGTCTGAAAGGCAGGGCGGCAGCCCCCTGGAGGGCGTCGCTTTCCCCGGTCTGGTCCGCTGCCGCCTGCTCAACGGGATGGACATAGTTGCTGTGGTGTTCAAGTACGGCGTCCGCGCCCAGGGCGTCGCGCAGCACCCGCGCATTCTGTTCAATGATGCTGGTGTAGGGAGCCGCCAGAATGATTCTGTCCAGATGATGCCGCCGGGCGTGCTCCAGGGCGAAAGCCAGCGAGGAAAGCGTTTTGCCGCCGCCGGTGGGCACCGTGAGGGTGAATGCGCCGGGCGGCAGCGCGGCGGCATTCAGACAATGCTGAAGGATCTCTTTTCTGGCCGCTACAATGGGGCTGTCGCCAGACGTCGCGAGCAGAAAGCCTTGGGCGGACAAAAAATCATGCAGCCGCTCGCATAGCGTATCCAGAGAGGGCCAGCGGTCACGCTGCTGACGATTCTCCGGAGCGTAAAAATGTTCCGGATTCTAACCTTCTCTGAATCCAGTTTCTTCTTTATCGAAATCAAATGGAACAAAAAACTGACGCTGAATGCGGCATGTTCTCTGGAAAGGCGAAAGGGAAAGGGCAGAGCGCCCGGTTGGGGAATGTCAGCGGGCGTCGCCAGATCCAATCCGGCGGAATAGTCGGGAACGGCATAGGACGGGTCCAGACGGGAGCGCAGGCTGCCCGCATCCGAGGCCCCGTCGCCCAGGTCCGGCAGGCCGCCGTGGTGCCCGGCTATGCAATAGGCCAGCCAGAGGGCCATGTGTTCCCCTTCCTTTCCCCGAGTCTTCCAATGCCGCAGGAGCAGGCGCGCCCCGGCGGTGGAATGGTCGATGCGGCGGCGTCCGCCTTGTCCGCTGATATAGGCCTGAAACTCTGGCGAAGCCTTGCCCAGATCGTGCAGCCGGGCGGCCAATGCGGCCCAATCGCCCGCGCCGAATGCGCGTCCGAATGTTTCGGCCCGTTGTGCGCTTTTCCGCAGATGTTGTTCAAGGCTCTGCCAGAGGGAAACAGGTTGATCCGGAAGGCTGTGAGCATAGAGCATGGCGGCCTCCTGCTGAGTGGAGAATCTGTAAGGCTAAAAATAATCCCAGGTACCGTCAACGCGGCCTGAAGCCGCCAGTACACTGGGTTTCCGGCCCGGACTTGCCTTGCGGGCCGCCCCGGCGTACATCCAAGGCCATGAATCCGGATATCAGCCCGCATGAACAGTGGTTCGCGGCCTATGCCGCGCGAGAGCGCGCCAAGGAACAGGGCGACCCCGCGCCCATGGATCTCAAGCTCAGGCACACCATGGCCGTACTGGACAACGCCCGCCGCGTAACGGCCAGCGAAGGCTTTGACGCCGCCCTGACCCGTGCCTGCCTGCTGGCCGCGTTGTATCACGACGTGGCCCGCTTTGAGCAGTATCTGCTCTATCATACCTTCCGGGACAGGGAATCCTGCAATCACGGCTTGCTGGGCGTGAAAATCCTCAAGCGCGAGGCGCGTCTGGCCGGGGAAGACAACGCCACGCGCAAGATCGTGCTGGCCGCCGTGGGCCTGCACAACCGCTTTTCCCTGCCCGCGCATCTGCCGCGCGAAACGGAACTGGCCGCCCATGTGGTGCGCGACGCGGACAAGCTGGATATTCTGCGGATCATGGACGAGCATCTGGGCGGTCCCGGCCCGTACAGTCCCACCGTGGTCCTGAATCTGCCGGATGATCCCGCCTTGGCCGGAGAGGCGGTGTTGCGCGCGGCCCTGGCGGGACAGGTGGCGGCCTATGCCGATCTGCGCAGCGTCAATGACTTTCGCGTGCTGCTCGGCACCTGGTTTTTCGACATGCACTTCGCGGCCAGCCGCCGTCAGTTTGTGGAGGACGGCCATGCCCGGCGGCTTCTGGAAGGCCTGCCGCAAAACGCGACCTATGGCCCCGTGCGCGTGGCCCTGCTGAAGCGGCTTGACGGAGCCCGTGAGCGTGACTGACACTCTCTCCATGCCGCCCCGCTTTCCCCGAAATTTTCTTGCCGCGCGCGTGCCCTGGCCAAAGGCGGCGCTGGACATGCCGACGAGCGGGCCGCTCAATCCTTCCAAGGCATGGTTGCAGGCCGCGGTTCCGGGAAGCGCGGCGTACATCCGCCTGGCATTCGCTCTGTGGTACTTGCCTCTGGATGAGGGCGCGGCCCTGCTGAACCTGGCCGCCCGGACAGGGCGGGAAGTGCTGGCGGCGGATTTCAAACCGCCGGAGCGCAATCTGGAACTGCCCGCCTGTCTGCTGGCGCGCGCCTTGCTGGGCTTCTGGCCTGACCTGTGGCCAAGTAGGCGCGGCGGCGCGGCGTTTGCGTCTTTTCTAAAGCAGGGCGGTCTTGAAGGCTGCGTCCAGCGGGCGGGCCTGCGCGTGTCGGAACGTCGGCCCCTGCTGGGCGGCGGGGCGGTTTTGCTGCGCTTGGCAGACGGACTGGTGGATGACTGAAGCGGATAGCCTACGGCTGTGAGCTTCTCGTACCCGCCACATCGCCGTTCTTCGCCGGAGGGCTCTTCCCGGCCGGATCATCCACGCCCGGCGGGGTGAGCGAAAGCAGATCGGCGGGCACTTCGCCGGGGCCGGGAATCACAAGGGTTTCCGGGTTCAGGCTGTACCAGGCGAACCACATGGAATAGCCGCCGAAATACTGCTTCATGGACGCGCCCCGCATATTGCCGTCCAGGGCCTTGCCCGTGGCCGGATCCCAGACGCTGCGCGTATTGATGTCCATAAGGCGGCCGTACTGGCTTACGAAGAGAAAGGGCTCGGCCCAGATCTGGCGGTTATAGATGCGGACCACGTCCAGTTGGGGATCATGCACGGCCAGCAGGGCCGACGGTCCCAGAAAAAAGTTCACCGCGCCTTTCTTTTTGACGTAGGCGATATCGACAGCCAACAGAAAATTTTCGTATTCCAGACAGAGCATGGGCGTTTTGCGGGCAAAACGCCGGTCCAGACGCTGCACCGGATAGACCAGGATATCGTTGTTGTAGTATGTGTTTTTTTTGAGATAACTCCCGTAAGGATCGCGGCCGTAGGGGCGGCTGCCGCGCGGCTGGGCCAGCACCGGGGCGTCGGGGTAGACCCGGCGCGCCGCGCCCCAGGTCGTCCAGAACACGGGAATGGTGGGCATGCCCCGGCCCAGCAGCGGTCCGTCAAAGGCCATGCCCGTCTCCTGGAGCCAGAGGCTGCCGGAATTACGGTCAATGAGCACGCTGTTGCCGTCGTAGAGGCGGCCCTCCAGATCAAAAATCAGGTTCAGACCGTTCATGGAGGCGTTGTAGGCCATCAGCGTGCCGGTGATCGGGCAGTAGGTGACGGCATAGGCCACATCGTCGATAAGTTCGTTGACCACCTGATGCCAGACCATGAAGCGCTGCGGATAAATGCGCGGCCCGCCCGGCAGCATGACCACAAAGACCACATCCTCCTGGCTCATGTTCAGATCCGCGTCCTGCACGCGGTCGTAGCGCGGGCGGTAGAGCGCGGGAATGGCCCCGTAACTGACGCTGGTTTCGGTCAGTTTATTGGTGATCTCGGACAGTTGCCGCAGATTTTGCGGGCGGGCTGAAAGCGGCGTGGCCCAAAGACCCCACATCAGGCAGACCAGTGTAGCCAGAACCGCCGGGGCGGCCAGTCGCCGCCTCCATGCGGCGCAGGCGCCGGAAGGACGTTTGCGGCTCAATGCGTGCCCTCTTTGTCGGCGTGCGCGCCGGGCACGTATTCGCTGAACAGAAAATCGCGCAGGGCTTGGGGCCAGGGGCGTGGCTTCTTGCCCAGAAATTCGCTGAGCTTGCTGGTGTCCAGCACGGAATAGACCGGGCGCTGCGCCTTCTGGGGCCATTGGGAACTGGCGATGGGCTCCAGACGGCAGGGTCCGGCGGTCAGGGCAATAGCCTCGCAGGCCAGTTCGCACCAGCTGGCCTGGCCGCTGTTGACCGCGTGCCAGATGCCCGTGGCCTCCTTTTCCGCCAGGCTTGCGCTCCATTGGGCCAGATCCAGACTGTAGGTGGGCGAACCGAATTGGTCGTGCACCACGCTGATGGCGTCGCGTTTCTGGCAGGCCGCCAGAATGGTGTCCACAAAATTTTTGCGGCCCGGTCCGAACAGCCATGCCGTGCGCACCACGCAGCTTCGTTCGGGCAGCACGCGCAGCACGGCTTCCTCGCCGGCCAGTTTGGTGCGGCCGTAGACCCCGGCCGGATGCGGCGCGTCGTCCTCGCGCCAGGGGGTCTGATGCGGGCCGGAAAAGACGAAATCCGTGCTGAAATGCACCAGATGTCCCCGCCCCAGCGCCTTGAGCACGCAGGCCAGAGCGTCGGGCAGGGTGCGGTTCATGAGCAGGGCGTCCTCGGGATGGTCCTCGGCGTCGTCCACCTGCGTCCAGGCCACGGCGTTGAACACCGCGTCCGCGTCCGCCTTGGCCAGGCGTTCCTCAAGAAAGGGCATCTCCAGCAGATTGCCGTCGGCGCGGCCCAGGGTTTCCACCTGCCAGCCGCGTTCCGTGAGCACGCGTGTGAGCGCCTGACCCAAAAGACCGGTAGCGCCCCCCAGAACCAAGGCCTTAGCCATCTGAACCTCCCCGGCTTCTCCCGCCCCCGGGGCCTGACGGCGCGACGGAACGGGCGGAGTAACCATGTTGCGGGCACTGTAGCCTTGTTGGGGGAGCCGGGTCAATATCTGAGAGTTTCCGGCGGACGGCGCTGTTGCGGCACGAGTCGCCTTGCCTGACCTGGGCAAGTGACGTACAACACAGCGGTATGAAACGCGCAATTCTTCTGGTGGCTTTCGGCGCGAGCAGCGCCCAGGGCCAGAGCGCCCTGAAAAATTTTGACGCCCGCGTGCGCGCGCGTTTTCCCGGCCTGCCGGTGCGCTGGGCCTATACCTCGCTGTTGCTGCGCGAACGCCTGGCCAAAGCCAGGCAGAAAAGCGATTCCGTGCTCAAGGCCTTGCGGCGGCTGTGTTTTGAAAAATTTACCGAAGTGGCCGTGCAGCCGCTCCAGACCATTCCCGGGCGCGAGCATGCCGAGGTCTGCGCCGCCATGGATGAGGTGGCCGCGCAAGAAGGCCTTGTCTGCCGGGTGGGCGCGCCTTTGCTGGCCGAGCCGGAGGATGTGGCACAGGCGGCTCTGGCCCTGACGCGCCATCTGCCGCCGGAACGCGCGCCCGGAGAGGATGTGGTGCTCATGGGGCACGGAGCCCGGCACGCGGCTGTGGCCCGTTATGGGGACCTGGCACAGGCCGTGAGCGCCCTGGACCCGCGCGTGCATGTGGGCACCATGAACGGCGCGGTGGTGCTGGAAGATATTTTGCCCCGACTTACGTCGGAACGGGTCTGGCTTATGCCCCTGCTTTCGGTGGTGGGCCGTCATGCCCTGCAGGACATGGCCGGGGAACAGGCGCAATCTTGGCGTTCGCGCATTGAGGCCGACGGCCGCCAATGTGTGCCGGTGCTCAAGGGCACGGCGGAATATGCCGGATTTGCCGAAATCTGGCTGCGCCATCTTGAGGATGCCGCGCGTTCTTTCGACGCGGCGGCAGACAACGGAGCAGCCGGATCTGAAGCGTGATCCGGAACAATTTCAAAGTGAAATTGCTCCGGCGACTGCATGAGCAGACGGCCGCCGCGAGGCATAAGCGCAATTTATTTGCGCTGTTGAATGCCGAAGCGGGCGTCTTCAAAACTTTGAGATTGTAAAATCTCAAAGTTAATCTGATCCGGAACCGCGCCCCGGCAGGGCCGGACGGCGCGTTTGTGTCATTTTTCTAAGCAAAGAGGTGAATCATGCGCGGACTTCTTGTGTCCACAGTGCTTCTGGGTTTGTTGCTGGCCGGTTGCGGCGCGGCCGGAACCGGCGGAACCGCCGCATCGGGCGATCCCGCCCCCGGCGCGGAAACGGAAGCCGTCCTTGCGCCGGGAACGCCGGGCGGCGGGGCCAATGCCTTCAACCCGTATATGCATGACCGCCTGCCCAACACCCGCCTGATGTCCGCCGAAGCCTCGCAGATGCTCGGCAAGATGGGCGCGCACACTCAGAGCATCGAGGGCGAGGCCGCTTACCGCGGGCACTGGCGTCAGGAACTCTATCCCGTGGTTTTCGGCGATCCCAAGGCTCCTCATGAAGTCCTGGTCCTGCTCGATTTTTCCGCGCCCCAGAGCGAAAAGGTCTGGCATGCGGTGGTTGAGGCCAGCCGCTCTTTATCGCCCAAGCAGTGTAAGATCGCCGTGTTCGGCAACAGCCGGGAAAATTACGGCACGGACCTGATGGGCCTTGCCATCTGGATTTCCTATTCCCGGCCCGGCCAGGCCATGCCCTACCTGAGCTACGCCCTTGAACGCTGGAACGCCGTCAAGGCGGCGCAAAAGCGTTCCGGCGGCGTGAAGCCCTTTACCAATGAATACGACGCCACGGCCACGGCTACGGACTATCCCATTCACTACGGGTACCTGTCCAAACTGCGCCCGCCCGTGCCCGCCAAGGATGAACTGGCGGTGGCCAAATACTGTTATAATGCGGGCAATGTGAACATGTACCAGACGGTTCAGCTCTGCCGTTATTACGGCGTCAAAAGCCTGCCCGCAGTGGTGGTGGACGGCAAGGTGCTGGGACAGGTCAGCGCCAAGGCCATTGTCGATGCCATGAAGTAGACGCCAAAAGCAAGACGACGGACGCGGAGACGCGGTCTGTACGACAAGAAGCCGGGACGCATATCAGCGCTCCCGGCTTCTTTGTCATGGCGGTCGCAATGTTACATGCTGAAAAAACGGAGGGGCGGCGCGGCGGGGATCATGTCCGCGGACGCGAGTTTTTTGTAAAAGAGTCGCAGGCCCTGCAATTCCTCTTCGCCCAGGCTGTAGACCAGGCCGTCGCGGTAATAGATGCGCAGTTCCTCGCGCGACAACGGGCAGCCCAAGCCGGTGAGATCCAGAATCACATCCATGTGGGACAGGCCCCAGTCCCGCCCCCGGCGTAGCAGGGCGCCGGGGTCGCTGCTGAACAGGCCCTGTTCCGCGGCTTCCCGGCTGACCACCCAGAGCCCGAAAATGAAGGGCAGGCCTGTCCAGTCACGCCAGGCTTCGGCCAGATCCAGGCGGTAGGGATAGTCCGGATGGTTGCGCAGGCGCAGGGCTTCGTCGCCGATGGCCAGAAAGGCCGTGGGCGGGTTGTCCGAGCGCAGGGCCGGAGTGACCGGCCCGGTGGAAAAGCGCACGTCGAGCTTGTAGCGGTCGCGCATGAGCAAACGCAGCAGGGCCACGGAGGTGTGGCTTTCGCCGCTGATCAGAATCTCGTGCCCGCCCAGCTCTTCAACAGGCAGGCGCGAGAGCAGCAGCACGCTCATGACCGGGCCGCGCGAGCCGATGGAGAGATCCCCCACCAGATAGTAACGCTCGGGCCGCCGGGCATACTCGAAGCAGGAACAGGACGAGACGTGCAGTTCGCCCCGTGACATCATCTCATTGAGCAGGGCGGGCGGCCCGGAGACCAGCTCGAAGTCGTGGGGCAGGATGCCCGCTTCCAGGGGATGATACACGGGCAGCACGTTCAGATAGCTGATGCGGCCCATGCGCAGGACGTGGGGGGTGCTCATGGTTAAACCTCGGGCTGAGGCCGCACGGGCGTGTAGTTCATGGTACGCTGCACGGGCGTGAAGCCCGCCGCGCGGATGATTTTGTGGATTTCCCCGCGACTCAGGCGGTAGGACACGCCCGCAGCGGCCACCACGTTCTCCTCGATCATCAGCGAGCCGAAATCATTGGCCCCGTAGAAGAGCGCCAGTTGCGCCACCTGCGGCCCCATGGTCACCCAGGAGGACTGGATATTGGGCACGTTGTCCAGCACCAGGCGCGAAACGGCCAGCAGCCGCAGATAGGCGGGCGCGGGCAGGGACGCGCAGTGGATGCGGGTGTGCGCGGGCTGGAAGGTCCAGGGGATGAAGGCCGTGAAGCCGTGGGTGCGGTCCTGGCTGGCGCGCACGGCAAAGAGGTGGTCCAGCCGGTGGGAGGGTTCCTCCTCATGGCCGAACATCATGGTGGCCGTGGTGCGCATGCCCAGTTTGTGGGCTTCTTCCATGACCATCAGCCACTGGTCGGCCGTGCATTTGTTGGGCGAAACCCGCGCCCGCACTTCGTTATGCAGTATTTCCGCGCCGCCGCCGGGCAGGGAGTGCAGCCCGGCCGCCTTGAGGCGGCGGAGCACTTCAGGCACGGTCAGGCCGAATTTTTCGGACCAGAAAAAGATCTCCGGCGGCGAAAAGGCGTGAATGTGCAGTTCCGGCCAGGTTTCGCGCAGCCAGCGCAGCAGGTCTTCATACCATTCCAGAGGCAGGTCCGGATGGTGCCCGCCCTGGAGCAGAATCTGGGTGCCGCCCAGGCGCAGGGTTTCCTCCACCTTTTCGGCCAGTTCCTCCCGGCTGATGACATAGCCTTCGCCGTTTTCCGGGGGACGGAAAAAAGCGCAGAAACGGCAGCCGCAGACGCAGACGTTGGAGTAGTTGATATTGCGGTCGCCCACATAGGTCACCACCGGCTCGGGGTGCAGGCGCAGGCGCATGGCGTGGGCCAGAGCGGCGAGGGTGTGCAGGCTGGCCTTGTAGTAGAGGGCTTCGGCGGCGGCGCGGTCCAGGCGTTGGCCGGCGGCGGCCAGCGCCGCCGCCTCGCGGACATCCGCAAATTCGGGCGCGTTTTCCTCAAAAGGGCTGTGGGCAGGAGCGAAATTCATGAGCGCGCCTCCGCGTGTCTGCTTTCGCCGGGGGCGTCCGGCAACATGGTTTCAAAAACGGCGTTACGCCGCACCGGCCTGAAGCCCGACTGGCGGATCATGTCTTCCAGCTCCGGGATGGTCAGGCCCTGGGTGGATTCGGCCCCGGCCATATGCCCGATGCGCTCCTCCACGATGGTGCCGTCCAGATCGTCGGCCCCGTACCAGAGCGCGGTCTGGGCCAGTTTGGGCCCCATCATGATCCAGTAGGCCTTGAGGTGCGGAATGTTGTCCAGCATCAGCCGGGACACGGCCACGGTGCGCAGCTGGTCCAGCCCGCGCTGGGGCCCCAGCCGGTCCTCGGGCAACTTGAGGCGGCTGTTTTCAGTGAGGAAGGGCAGCGGGATGAAACAGGTGAAGCCGCCGCTTTTGTCCTGCTGCTCGCGCAAACGGCAGAGATGGTCCACGCGATGGGCGTGATTTTCCAGATGGCCGTAAAGCATGGTGCAGTTGGTCTTGATGCCCAGGCCGTGCGCCTCGCCGGAAATGCGCAGCCAGGCCTTGGCGTCGGCCTTGTGCGGGCAGATTTGCGGGCGCAGTTCCTCGTCGAAAATTTCCGCGCCGCCGCCGGGCATCATGACCAGACCGACGGCCTTGAGGCGCTGGAGCACTTCCAGACTGCTGATGCCCTCCAGCCTGGCGAAATGCTCGATTTCCACGGGCGTGAAGGCCTTGAGCGGCAGGTCGGGGTAGACTTCCCGCACCGTGCGCAGCACGTCCTCAAACCAGCCCAGGCGCAGTTTGGGATGACAGCCGCCCACGATGTGCAGCTCGTCCAGGTGCAGGGAGCCTTGCCGGGCCGCGCGCAGCCGCTCCAGGATATCCTCTTTGCTCAGGCGGAACGCGCCGGGCTCGCTGTCCTCGTCGCGGCGGAAGGCGCAGAACGTGCAGCCGTTGATGCAGACGTTGGTATAGTTGATCTGCCGGTTGACCACGTAAAAGGCCGCGTCGCCGTGCAGGCGGCGGCGTACGTGCAGGGCGAGGGCCCCCACGGCGGTGATGTCCGGACAGCTGAACAGGGCCAGGCCGTCGTCGAAACTCAGACGCTGGCCGGCCAGCACTTTTTCATGGATGGACGAAAGGCCCAGTGCGGCGTAGTGTGCGGCGTCAAGCATGTGCAAGTCCTGTACGCTGGAGTGGCGGCCAAAACGGCCGTCGGCAAGACTAAGCCCGCCCGGCGTGCGCTGTCAATGTGAGGGAAAAAATGTCCGCCCCTATGTCTGAAACGCTCTCCCTGGGCCTTTCGCCCTGTCCCAACGACACTTTTATTTTCCATGCCCTGCTGCACGGCCTGGTGCCCGCGCCCGTTGCCTTCAGGCCGCATCTGGCCGATGTGGAGGAACTCAACGGCCTGGCCCGGCGCAAGGAACTGGATGTGACCAAGATGTCTCTGGGCGCGGCCGCGCGGATCATGGACGACTACGCCCTGCTGGCCTCGGGCGCGGCCCTGGGCTGGGGCTGCGGCCCGCTGGTGGTGGCCCGCGAAGCGCTGCCGCCGGAAGCCTGGGCCACGGCGC
>OIXH01002621.1_pt1 | contig 17483 bp, 18 predicted proteins | sample 1587741 | NCBI WGS metagenome assembly OIXH01 (sample SAMEA3888916, study PRJEB22519) | human gut metagenome | biome: human gut; feature: human-associated habitat; material: faeces | place: Denmark | collected 2011 | reverse complement strand
CAGTTTGCCTTGGATTTGATGGCAAAATAACTTGATTACGTGAAGAACAGTACGGTAGAAGTTTCTACCGTACTATTCTTTTTTGAAAGGAATAGTAATGAATATTTTACCGTATCTTATCAGAGGACTGGCCACCGGCGGTCAGTTCGCACTGGTTGCAATCGGATACACCATGGTTTACGGCATTTTAAAGCTCATCAATTTTGCACACGGCGATTTGTTTATGGTCTCAGGCATAATCTTAATTTATATGGCTGCCAGCTTTCCTACTATGCCGATTTGGATTTCCATACTGATTATGATTGCCCTGACTGTTTTTATCGGTTTTTTAATCGAAAAATGTGCGTATGCACCGCTGCGGCAGGCACCCAGAATGAGTGTTATGATTTCGGCCATCGGCGTATCCTATCTTTTGCAGAATTTGGTCAGCTATATTACAGGCGGTTTGTCCAAGCAGTTTCCCGATATCCCCGTCATCAGTGAAAGCGTTAAGGTTTTCGGGGTGAAGGACAAGCTCACTGTATTTATTTCGCCGATTGTGGCAGTGGCGTTAATGGGTCTTTTGGTGCTGATTATCCACCACACAAAATTCGGCATGTCGATGCGCGCGGTATCAAAGGACTTTGAAACCTCGCAGCTTATGGGTGTAAAAATCAATCGTGTAATATCCATTACGTTTGCAATCGGTGCATTTTTGGCGGCCGTAGGGTCAGTCTTGTATTTTGCAAAAAATACGGGTATTAATCATCTGGCGGGTTCCACCCCCGGCATAAAGGCATTTATTGCAGCGGTTGTAGGCGGTATCGGCTCCGTGCCCGGCGCAGTAGTGGGCGCGCTGATCATAGGACTGGTGGAAAGCCTTGCCAAGGCATTTGGAATGGCAGATTTCAGCGATGTTATTTCATTTGCACTTTTGATTATCATTCTTGTCGTGAAGCCCACCGGGCTGTTCGGCGAGCAGACAACGGAGAAGGTGTAGTATGAAAAAGATTTGGAATCAACATAAGCGCACCGTCTGCAACGCCGGATTGGTAGCGGTCTTGTTCATTGTTTTGATTTGTATTGATTTATTTGCGCCGGCTACTTCGATGTGGTTTTCCGTTCTTCGGAAAGTATGTACATTTTCGCTGGCGGCGGTTTCGATGAACCTGTTAAACGGATTTACCGGTCTGTTTTCCCTGGGGCAGGCAGGCTTTATGCTGCTGGGCGCGTATACATACGCGATTTTCACCATACCTGTCGCGTCCCGCGCGTCGGTGTTTCGCAATTACGGGGACAGCTTGGTTCAGTTTCAAATGCCTATGGTGGCGGCACTGATAGCGGCCGGCTTGGTGGCGGCTTTCTTTGCCTTTTTAATCGGTCTTCCGGTGCTTCGTTTGAAAAGCGATTATCTTGCTATTGCCACGCTTGGTTTTGCTGAAATTGTAAGGGGCTTGGTACAGCTGCAATATTTCGGCTCGGTGACCAACGGTCCTGACCCGATTAATTCCTATACCGCACCGTCCAAAATTGCGCCCTATGCTGTCATTGCGGGCGTTTGTATTTTAATTATCATTATGATGATTCATTCTACATACGGCCGGGCGTTCAAGGCAATCCGGGATGATGAGATTGCCGCGGAGGCAATGGGCATCAATTTGTCCCGTCATAAGCAGATTTCATTTGTGACCAGCTCGTTTTTCTGCGGTATAGCGGGTGCGATGCTGGCAATGTGTAATACCAGTGTGTCATCAGTATCCTTTACCACCGGCATGACCTATCAGATTTTACTGGTTGTGGTTATCGGCGGCATCGGTTCGATATCCGGTTCGCTGATTGCTTCGTTTATCTACTATGCCAGCAGCGAATGGTGGCTGAAGTTTTTGGATGTGGAGACCACAATCGGCGGACAAAAGGTACCGCTGCTGGGACCGGGCTTCCGCATGGTCGTTTTTTCCGTCTTGATTATGATTGTTGTGCTGTTCTTCCGAAAAGGCATTATGGGTACAAAGGAAATTTCCGTATATGACGGATTTGTCAAAATCAAACGCCTTTTTACCCGCAAAAAGGCAGTGAAGGACGGTGACGTTCAATGAAAAATGTGCTTCATGTAGAAAATTTGACCATGCAGTTCGGCGGCGTTGTTGCAGTCGATAATCTTTCCATGGATGTAAACGAGGGAGAAATCGTGGCGCTCATCGGACCCAACGGCGCGGGTAAAACTACGGCGTTTAATGCGATTACCGGCGTGTATGAGCCGACAAATGGGGCGATTTCTTTTGATAATCAACCGGTAATAGAAAACCATCCCAGAGGTAAGATGAAAAAGCTGTATGCCGGCGAAAATAAAGATATGTATGGAAAAGTTATCAAAAAAACGCCCGATCAGCTTACAAAGCTGGGCATGGCGAGAACCTTTCAGAACATTCGGCTGTTCAAGTCGATGACCGTCTTTGACAATGTCCTGACAGCCAAGCATTTGCGCCGCACCTCCAATCTGTTTACGGCGACCTTGCATTTAAACTTTAAAGAAGAGAAAAAAATGCGGGCGGAAACGCAAAAACTGCTGGAATTGGTGGATTTGGCGGATGTGAAGGATGAGCTTGCCACCAGCTTGCCGTACGGCAAGCAGAGAAAGCTGGAAATCGCCAGAGCGCTGGCAACCGAGCCAAAGCTTTTGCTGTTGGATGAACCGGCGGCCGGTATGAATCCGTTGGAAACGGAAGAGCTTACGGCTTTTATTCATGATATCCGCCGTAAATTTAATTTGACGATTTTGCTCATCGAGCATCACATGAATTTAGTAATGGATATTTCCGACCGGATTTATGTGATTGATTTCGGCAAGGAGATTGCCCGCGGAACACCGGCTGAGGTACAGGCAAATCCGAGGGTAATTGAAGCCTATTTGGGGGTGACGGAAGATGAATAATATTTTGCAGATTAAAAATTTAAACGTCACCTTCGGCGGAATTCATGCCGTTACAGATGTAAATCTCTCGGTGGAGCAGGGGAAAATCATTACGCTGATCGGCGCCAACGGCGCAGGCAAATCTACCACCCTGCGGACCATCACCGGACTGGTAAAGGCCTCCGGTGGCTCCGTCCAGTGGGACGGGCAGGAGCTGCTGGGCAAGTCCATCGACAAGATCATCTCCACCGGCATCGCCATGAGTCCGGAGGGCCGCCGGGTCTTCCCGGATATGACGGTGCTGGAAAATCTGAAGATCGGGGCCTATCTGCGCCGGGACAAGGCGGAGATTGAAAAAGACATCCAGTGGGTGTACAGCCTGTTTCCCCGTCTGGAGGAGCGGAGCTGGCAGCTGGCGGGCACCCTCTCCGGCGGCGAGCAGCAGATGCTGGCCGTGGGCCGTGCCCTCATGTCCCGCCCCAAGCTGATGATGCTGGATGAACCGTCTCTGGGCCTGGCCCCGCTGGTGGTGCAGGACATCTTCTCCATCATCCGGGAGATCAACCGGCAGGGCGTCACGGTGCTGCTGGTGGAGCAGAACGCCAACATGGCCCTGAAGATCGCGGACCTCGCCTATGTGCTGGAGACCGGCACCATCACCATGTCCGGCACCGGCGCGGAGCTGCTGGCGGACAGCCGGGTGAAGGAAGCGTATCTGGGAAAAAGCAGCTGATTTCTGCCGAATACACGCAATGCCCGAAGGAACATCTCCTTCGGGCATTTTTCTGCGGGAATCCAACCTTCCGCTGACCGCAAAAAGCCGCCGGGGAGATCAACTCCCCGGCAGCTTTTTCACTCGTTCAATTTCTGAAGTGCGTCTCGGATGCGCATACGTGCCTTAGCACATTAGCAGGATAGGTTCACGTGCTCCATCAGGTCGATGAGGACCCGAATGCCCTGCAAATAGGCCCGCACCGGGATGCGCTCGTTGGTCCCGTGGACGCCGGCGGCCGCTTCCTGCGGCTCCGCCATGAAGGGGCTGCACCGCAGGCAGGTGTCACAGATCTGCTCATAGTGGTGGGCGTCCGTGGCCCCCACGGTCATGGACGGCAGGAATACCACGCCGGGGTAATATCTCTGCAATCTCGGACAGCGCGGGTTTCTTGCAGCACGGCTGACAGATAGGCCCTGCTCTTGTGAGGCTTCCCGCTTGAGAGCAGTCTCTTTCAGTTCCTTTTGCGGGAGGGGATTTTTGCCCGAAGACTTTCCAGTCGGTTCAGGGCATTCAGAAGCGTCTCGTCCTTCTTGGCAAAGTGGAAGCGGATCAGATGATTCACCGGCTCGCGGAAGAAGCTGGAGCCGGGCACTGCTCCGACGCCTACCAGCCGGGCCAGATCCTCGCAGAATTTCAGATCGCTGTCATAGCCGAATTCGGAAATGTCCAGCAGGACATAGTACGCACCCTCCGGATCGTTGTGGACGATGTGCAGATCATCCAGACCCTTGAGGAACAGCTCTTTCTTATGGGTATATTTGGCCAGCAGATCATCGTAGTAGTCCTGCCCGAATTTCAGCCCCGGGATCACCGCTTCCTGCAAGGGAGCCGCCGCGCCGACGGTCAGGAAATCATGCACCTTTTTGACCCGGTCGATAATCTCCGGCGGGGCGATGATATACCCCAGCCGCCAGCCGGTGATGGAGTAGGTCTTGGAGAGGGAGGAGCAGGAGATGGTGCGTTCCCACATGCCGGGGAGCGTGGCAAAATAGGTATGCTTGTGCGGGGCATAGACGATGTGCTCATAGACCTCGTCGGTAATGACGTACACATCGTACTTGGCGGCCAGCACCGCGATGGTCTCCAGTTCTTCCCGGGTAAAGACCTTGCCGCAGGGGTTGGAGGGGTTACAGAGCACCAGCGCCTTGGGATGCTGGCGGAAGGCGTCCTCCAGCACATTGGGGTCAAAATGGAAATCCGGCGGCGTCAGCGGCACATAGATGGGTTCCGCGCCGGAGAGAATGGTATCCGCACCGTAGTTTTCATAAAACGGAGAGAAGATCACCACCTTGTCGCCGGGATTGGTCACGGTCATCATGGCGGCCATCATGGCTTCCGTGCTGCCGCAGGTGGTGACGATCTCGCTGTTGGGATCGATGGTGCGGCCCATGTAATGGGACTGCTTGGCGGCCAGCGCCTCCCGGAAATCCTGCGCGCCCCAGGTGATGGAATACTGGTGATAGTCCTCGTAGGCCACCTGCGCCAGACGGTCAAGGATTTCCTTGGGCGGTTCAAAATCCGGAAAGCCCTGAGACAGGTTCACTGCGTCATACTGAAGGGATATGCGCGTCATCCGGCGGATGACGGAGTCGGTAAAGCTGGCGGTTCGTTCAGAAAGCTTCTGCATGGTCTGTGTCCCCTTTGATGTAAGATTTTTGATCGTTGAGAATATGCAGCGGGTCGAAAGCGTCCTTGATGGCGTTCATCGCGGCCAGGTTCTCCGCCGCTGTCTCCCGCAGAAAATACCGCCGCTTGGAAAGACCGATGCCGTGCTCGCCGGAGGCCACGCCGCCCAGCCGATAAGCCTCCGCATAGGCGGCGTCCATATTGGCGTGCAGCTCACGCCGCCAGGCGTCCTCGTCACGGCCGCCGCGGACAACGCACATATGCACGTTGCCGTCCCCGGCATGGCCGAAGTTGATGGTTCCTCCCTATCGGCAAGTGCCGCCGGTAATAGAAATCACTACCGGCGGCACGATCAAACGACATGTTACTTTGCCAGAAGGTCCTGGTCCCAGCCGACTTTGATGAAGTATCCGCCGTAGGTATCATTGAATACCTTCTCCGTTTCGGGAGACTGGAAAGCCTTCACGACCTTCTCATAAACGGCCGCCTTGCCGGCATCTTCCAGGTCCGCGGTACGGGCGGCGATCAGGTTCCAATACTCCTCCACATCCAGAACGGAATCCTTGTAGATCGCTTCCTCGGTTTTCAGGCCGAAGTCCAGCGCGTAGTTCCCGTTGACCACGGCGGCGGTCACATCGGCCAGCGCAGAGGGAATCACATTGGCCTTTAGTTCCTCGATCTTGATGCCGACCTTGTACCTGACGATGTCATCCAGCGTGGGATTGAAGGCCGCGTCCGGGTTCAGCTCAATCAGACCGGCAGCCTCCAGCACCTTCAGCGCACGGCCTCCGTTGGTCAGGTCATCCGGAATTGCCACCGTGTCGCCATCCTTCAGCTCGTCCACGGAGGAGACCTTCTGCGAGTACAGATTCAGCGGGATGATAAAGGTGTTGCCGATATTCTGAATTTCATAGCCGTAGCTGTCGATCTCGCTCTGGAGATAGATGCGGTGCTGGAAAGCGTTCAGGTCGATCTCGCCGTTGGCCAGGGCATTGTTGGGCGTCACATAGTCGGAGAACTGTACGAACTCAAGGTCGATGCCCTCGTCCTTCAGCGCCTCCTTCGCAGGCGTCCACAGATCCTCATAGATGCTGCCGACGACACCCAGTTTTACCGTGACAGGTTCGGTGGATCCGGTGCTCTGTCCGCTTGCTGCGGACGGATCGTTCTTCGACGTGTTCCCCTGAGAGCCGCAGGCGGCAAGAGCCAGGGCCAGAAATGCGGCTGCCAGTACAAACGCAAGGATTTTATTCCGTTTCATTTTGATTACCTCCAGGTAGTTTTATAGAGTGAGCGAGAGCTTGTAGTTGTCGGTCATGGTTTTGCAGGATGCGTCAAACTTTTCCTGTTCTTCCGGCGTGAGGTTCAGCTCGATGATATCAGCGATGCCGTCCTTGTTTAATACTGCGGGAACGCTGGCATATACGTCATGCTGTCCGTACTCTCCGTCCAAGAGAACGGATACGGGCAGGATTCGATTCTCGTCATGGAAAATGGCCCGAACCACTTCCGCGATCGATGCGCCGATACCGAATTCCGTGGAGCCCTTCCCTCCGAGAATCACCCATCCGCCTGCTTTTCCCTCTTTCGCAATCGCTTCCAGGTCCAGCTTGCCGTAGGTATCCGGTCGTTCCTTGCGGAGCTGGGTCAGCGGCTTTCCGCCGATGGTAACGGCGGACCATGCCACCATTTGGCTCTCCCCGTGTTCTCCCAACGCATATGCGCAGATAGACTTCTGATCAATACCGGTAGCCTCAGCCAATGCCCGACAAAGACGGGCCGAGTCCAATGTTGTGCTGGTAGATAAGATGCGCTTTGCCGGCCAATTCAGCTGATGCTGGATATAATGGGTGATGACGTCGGCAGGATTTGAAATGTTCAGGATGATCCCGGAAAAGCCGGACGTCCGTATGGACTCCACGACCTCTTTTATGACGGCGATGGTCTGACGGAGGGTGTCCATTCTCGTCTGCCCCTTGCTCATGTCGGGCAGAGGTCCTGCCGCAACCACCAGCAGCTGCGCATCGGCGATGTCGGCATAGCCGCCTGCGTACACCCTGGTTCTGCTTGGAAGATACTTGGTGGCGTCGAACAGGTCCAACGCCTGGGCGGCGGCCTTCTTCTGGTCAATGACAATGTAGACGATTTCCTCGGCCAGCCCCTGGGAAATCAGGGAATATCCGGCGTGGGAGCCCACGTGTCCGGCTCCGATAATGGCAATTTTTCTCTTTTGACAGCTCATTTTTTCCACCTCAATGTGTATTTTTCTTAACGACTTGTCCGCCAATGAATTCCATGATACAGACGAGAAGGACCAGAACAATCACCGTCACATTGGTCACATCCGTCATATTCCGGTCGTGCCCGTAGCGAACGGCGAAATCGCCAAGGCCTCCGGCGCCGACCACACCGGCCATTGCGGTCAGATTCAGCAGACTGATGGCTGTGATGGTGGTTCCCCGTGCGATCGCTGCTACGCTTTCCTTCAGGTAGACGCGGAAGATGATCTCGATGGGGCTGGAGCCCATGGAGAGTGCGGCTTCGATCAGTCCTGGGTCTAACTCTGCCAGCGCGCTCTGTACCTGCCGGGTGAAGAAGGGAACACAGCCGAACACCAGTGGAACGATGGCGCCGCGCACGTAAATGGCAGTCCCCATAATGGCACGGGACACCGGCATGACCCATGTCAGCAGGATGATGAAGGGAATGGACCGGAACAGGCTGACCAGCTTGTCCAGAATCTGATAGACAACCTTGTTTTCGAGAATACCCTCCGGCTTCGTGACCGTAAGCAGTACGCCAAAAATCAAACCCAGGACAAAGGAAATCGCTCCCGACCAGATCACCATCAGCAGGGTGTCGCCGATGGCGGCAAAAAAGTCCGGCAGCCTCGCCATGACATTGGGAATCAGATTATTCAGAAATTCTTGCATCCTTGATCACCTCCACTCCTACGTTTTTCTCAATCAGGTATTCCACCGCTTCTGTGATTTGTTTTCGCTCTCCGCTGATGATGGCTACGGTGCCGCCGATGGGCGCGTCCTGCACGATGGTGATATCCGCGAAGATGATGTTCAGGGAAATCCCGAATTTCTGGGATACGGCAGAAATCAGCGGCTCGGAAACATTTCTCTGTAAGTAAGAAAGCCGAACAATCACTTCACCCGGCTGAAGTCGGACCACAGGGGAATTTTCAGCAACCAGCTCCTCGATCTTCTGGAGATTCGGCGTCGTATGGATAAAGTTTTTTGTGATTTCCTGTTTTGGGTCGGCAAATACATTGAATACTTCGCCCTGCTCCACCACACGCCCATGCTCCATTACAGCAACGCGGCGGCAGATTTCCTTGACCACAGCCATTTCATGGGTAATGAGCACGATCGTGATGCCAAGTGATTCATTCAACTGCTTCAGCAGGCGCAGAATGGACTTTGTGGTCTGGGGGTCCAACGCGGATGTTGCCTCGTCGCACAATAGCACATTGGGGTCGTTGGCCAATGCTCTGGCAATGGCCACGCGCTGCTTCTGCCCGCCGGAGAGCTGGCTGGGGTAGGCATCTGCTTTATCTCCAATGCCCACAAGCTCCAGCAGGCGCATTACCTTGTCCGCCGTTTCTTTTTTGCTCAGGCCGCTGCCCCGCAGCGGATAGGCGACGTTTCCGGCAACCGTGCGGGACGGCATCAGATTAAAATGCTGAAAGATCATTCCGATTTTTTTTCGTGTCTGCCGGAGTTCCTGCGCGGTCAATGCCGTGACCTCTTTTCCATCTACCGTGACCGTGCCCGCGGTGGGCCGCTCCAGAAGATTGATGCATCGGACAAGTGTAGATTTTCCCGCCCCGGAAAAGCCGATAATCCCGAAAATCTCACCCTTGTCGATGGACAAGGAAACATCGCGCACAGCATGGACCTGCTGCTGTCCTTTCCCGAAATCCTTGGAAACGTGTGCCAACTCAATCAAGTTGATTCCTCCTTTAACGAAAAAGCGGGAAGCTCAGATGCTCCCCGCTTCAAATGCGTAAATATCTCTGCATATCATCGTTCAACAGAGACACATTCGACCCCGGATGTTCCGGAAGGGCAGCAAATGAGCACACAAAATCGTGGGCATCGGCATAGCCATGTCCATACACATGCAGGTCATCATTCGAGAACTCTGATGAAACATCGTCGCCGCCTCCACACCACTAACATACTATTTTTGTTGGTTTTATAATAATACGGATTCTATCCGGTGTCAATCAGAATTTTGTCAATTTCATAAAGTTCGGCATCTTTTCCAAAGCCCGCTTTCTGCGCAGCAGGAATTTGCACACATTGCCCCGCTCCCCCACAGCCTTGCTGGACTGCATCGCCAGAATCGTTTGACCAATCCGCGTATCCAAATCCCGCCCCAGCATGGCAGCGCCTCGTTCAGTCACTCCTCGGGAGCAGCCTGCAGCAATTTTTTTATCCTTGTACGTTTTCTTCACGGACTTCATTTCCATGTCACGGACGCTCCTGGACGGCCGCATGGGTGCGACTGCACCAATTCTGTTTAGTCTGCGAACAGTGGCGTGGAGAGATAGCGGTCGCCGGTATCAGGCAGCAGGGCAACAATCGTCTTGCCCTTGTTCTCCGGCCGCTTTGCCAGCTGGATGGCAGCCCATACGGCGGCACCGGAGGAAATGCCTACCAATACGCCCTCTTTCTTACCAATTAGTTTGCCGGTGGCAAATGCATCCTCGTTTTCTACGGGAATAATTTCATCGTAGATCTTGGTATCCAGCACCTCGGGAACAAATCCGGCGCCGATGCCCTGAATTTTGTGGCTGCCGGCGACACCCTTGCTCAGCACCGGAGAGGACGCAGGCTCCACGGCCACCACCTTCACATTGGGGTTCTGGCTCTTAAGGTACTCACCGACACCGGTGACCGTACCGCCGGTGCCGACGCCTGCCACGAAGATGTCCACCTTGCCGTCGGTAGCCGCCCAGATTTCGGGGCCGGTAGTTGCTTTGTGAACGGCGGAATTGGCGGGGTTCACGAACTGGCCGGGGATGAAGCTGCCCGGAATTTCCCTGGCCAGTTCGCCGGCCTTGGCGATAGCGCCCTTCATGCCCTTGGCGCCTTCGGTGAGCACCAGTTCCGCGCCGTAGGCCTTCATCAGCTGGCGGCGCTCCACGCTCATGGTCTCGGGCATGACGATGATGATGCGGTAGCCCCGGGCGGCAGCCACGGAAGCCAGGCCGATACCGGTATTGCCGGAGGTCGGTTCGATGATCACAGAACCGGGCTTCAGCAGGCCTTTCTGCTCCGCATCGTCGATCATAGCCTTGGCGATACGGTCCTTCACGCTGCCGGCGGGATTGAAGTATTCCAATTTGCCCAGGACCTTGGCCTCCAGACCTTCGGCCTGCTCAATGTGGACCAGTTCCAGCAGAGGGGTCTTGCCAATCAGCTGGTCAGCGGATGTGTAGATTTTACTCATAATATTTTCCTCCTAAGCCGTTTATTTGATATTCTGCTGTCGGTATGCCTTCTCACTGACAGTGGCGGCATCGGTATCTCCATATAAATCTCATTTCATAGCCAACTTTTCCTGTGGGTTTATATGGATTATAAAGCCGCTGTCCCCATTTGTCAATAGCTTTTTTCCACTTTCTTATTGATTTACCCACTTTCCCGATGTATAATAGGATTATTCGTTAAGGGAGGGAGCAGAAATGCTGATTTCAACCAAAGGGCGGTACGCGCTCCGGGTCATGATCGACCTGGCCGAGCATCAGGCAGAAGGCTTTATTCCTTTGAAAGTCCTTGCGCAGCGGCAGGAAATATCTGAAAAATATCTGGAAAATATTATCAAGCTGATGGTAAAGGCCAAGCTGCTGACAGGCGTGAGGGGGAAGGGCGGCGGATATCAGCTGGCAAAAGCGCCTGAGCAGTACACTGTGGAAAGCATCCTGCGCATCACAGAAGATTCCATGGCTCCTGTTTCCTGCCTTGACCCCGGCGCTGACGCTTGTCCCCGCGCCGCTGAATGCCGTACGCTCCCCATGTGGCGGGGTCTGAATAAGCTCATTACGGAATATTTTGAGAATATCACTCTTGCGGATCTGATGCACAGTGACCCTGACGGGTATGACTATGTGATATGATTTGTACTTCGCTCTAAAAAAGATGTCCGCCAACATAGGCGGGCATCTTTTTATTCCGGAAGCTGTTTTTCCAGAAATGCAATTACCGTTTCGGCTGCTGTAAGGCGATAATCGGCAAAGAAATGATCTGTGGGGAAATCAATCTCCTGGAAAGCCGTTTTGCCCGCACGCTGAATTGCTTGCGCAAATGGCACACAGTGCGTCTGCGGCGGCGTGTAAATGTCCAGCGTTCCGCCAATGCACAGAATCGGCTTGCTTTTCAATTCCTCGCGCAGGTTCTCCATGGCAAACTCCGCGCTGTGATCGAATGTTTCCTGTAAAAGGGCTTCGCCACTGGTGCCGGTAAGCCAGCCAGCACTCTCATTTAGCACATTTTGGATGATCCCATATGCCGCCAGATCTTCCTGCGCGATTTGGGGCAGCCGTCCAATATCACATGGCCTCAGCAACGCAGCGTCCCTGATCTCTGCGCGTTTTGCGGTAAGCTGGCCGCATACAAAGCCGCCCGGCTTATACCATAAGGGCACGCTCAACACCCCCCGTCCCCGGAAATGCCGCGCCGGATAACGCCATAGGACGCGGGAATTGTCATCTCCGCCAATTCCAAGCGCCTTCCCGGAACAGCCCGCCCGCCCCTTGACTTTCCGCCTGCCATATGCTATGGTTATCCTGTAAAGCACAACGCCCGTTGACCGCTTCCCACGATTGGAGGAATTCAAATGAAGCCTTTCCATCGGAACCCCTTTGGCCGGTTCTGCCGCTTTCTCATCGTCCTCTGCTGCCTCGGCGTTTTCCTCCCGGCCTGTTCTTCCCAAGGCTCCGGCGGCCTCTTTTCCTATGCCGTTGATTCCAGCGGCTCCACCCTGTCCCCAAAAACCGTAAAATTCAACATGACCCCGGAGGAAGTCCGGAGTGCCGCGCAGATTCCCGGAACCGATCTGGATACGACCCTGGGCGAGGACCATCCGCGGATCATCCGTTCCATAGAAATCCCCGGGCTGTCGGATACGGTCCAGGAAATCTTCTCCTTCCAGGACAACAGACTGGTCGCCGTTGAATATGCGGTAACGGTCCCCGAATCTGCCTTCGAAAAAGCCCTTGCAGCCTTCGCGGACCAAGCCCCAGCAGCGCTGCCGTCGGATCTGCTGCTGGGCGAAAACCGCATTTCCCAAGGGAAAACCACCCAGTGGGAGGATGCCCAATCCAACACCGTCACCCTGTCCTTCCCCGAAACCAACGCCGGAGAGCGCGTCATCCTCTTGGGTCTCTACCTGGCAAAAAACTGACACACCAAAACAGCCGGGGCGTTCCATCCGCCTCGGCTGTTTTATAGAAAAAGCCTCCTCCCCCCACCCGCCGCAGGTCCCTTCCGCGGCAGATGGAGAAGGAGGTTGTTTTCTTGGAAACCGGCAGCCGGAAAGGGCCCCCAACCGTCCCCTTCCGTGACCCTAATGCTACCCTTTCCGCACCAATTCTGACCCGGGTTTTCCGCCAATCGGAGTGCTTACAGCTTCCAGTCCACGGTCTCTTTTTTGCCGCCGACAAAATCGGCGTAGATGCCGGGCTGACCGATCAGCTCCTCATGTTTCCCCTGCTGGACGATGCGGCCATGGTCGATGACCAGAATCTGGTCGGCGTGGCGCACGGTTTTCAGCCGGTGGGCGATCATGATGATGGTCTTGTTCCGGGTCAGGGCCTCGATGGCCTTCTGGAGCCGGTCCTCGTTTTCCGGGTCCACGTTGGCCGTGGCCTCGTCCAGGATGACGATGGGGGCGTTTTTCAGCATGGCCCGGGCAATGGAAATCCGCTGTTTTTCGCCGCCGGAAAGACTGGCCCCGCCCTCGCCGATCACGGTGTTGTACCCGTCGGGAAGGGCCTCGATGAAGTCGTCGCAGCAGGCCGCCCTGGCCGCCGCGGCCACTTCCTCATGGGTGGCGTCGGGGCAGCCGAACTTGATGTTGTTCTCGATGGTGTCGGCGAACAGATAGACGTTCTGGAACACCACGCTGATCTGATCCATCAGGGATTCCAGGGTGTACTCCCGGACGTCATGGCCGCCGATTTTCACGCTGCCGCCGTCCACGTCCCAGAAGCGGGCGATGAGGTTGCAGAAGGTGGTCTTTCCGCTGCCAGAGGGCCCGATGACCGCCGTAGTGGTCTTATCCGACAGGGTCACGGTAATATCCTGGAGGATGGGCTTCTTTTCATAGGAGAAGTTCACCCGGTCGAAGACGATGTCGTGGGTCTCCGGGGCCAGGGATTTGCCGTTTTCGTCCATCCGGGGCATATCCTCCGTCTCCACGGTGCGGTCAATGGCCGCCGCCGTCAGCCGCAGCATGGAAACGCCCATGCCGAAGACCTTGATCTGGCTGAACACCATAAAGGACACGATCAGGGTCATCAGCGCGTTGGCCAGGGACATGGACCCACCGATCCACAGCAGCACCGCCGCCAGCATCATGGCGACGCCGGCTGCCTGGAGCACCGCCTCCTGCAAAGCCGTGTAGGGCGTCAGGACCTGCTCCACCTCCAGATTGCTGCGGCGGTTGTACTCCAGGGCGTCCTGGAGCTTTTTGTCCCCCTTGCCGGTGAGGTTGAAGGATTTTACGACGCTCATCCCCTGGACCGTTTCCAGGACCGCCTCAATCAGCGCCGTCTGGGACCTCTGGGTGTCGTCGGCAATGGCCGCCGATTTTTTCTCCATAGCGGAGACCACCCACAGATACAGCAGGATCCCCGCCAGGGCAATAAGGCCGATGCGCCAGTCAAAGACCAGGATCAGCACCGCAAACACCGCCGTGGTGATCAATCCGCTGAGGATGTTGACCAGCACCATGGGTACCATGCTCTCGATGCTGCCGATGACCGTAGTGCAGACGCCGGAGAGCTGGCCCAGGCTGTTCTGGTTGAAGAAGCCCATGGGCACGCTTTTCAGCCGGTCGGCAATGGAAATCCGCCGGTCGGCGGCCATGAAATAGCCCGCGTGGGTCTGGAGCATCTTGGAATTGCTGGCAGTCACAGCGCCGCCGAAAATGCTGATAAGCTCGCAGATCAGGGCCAGCCACGCCGTTTTTGCGGAATGTTCCCCGCCGATCAGCGCCAGGACCACAAAATAGATGGCCGCAACCTGAAACATTTGCAGCACAGCGTTTAAAAAGCCCACCGCTACCGATTTATTTATGTTTTTTGTCTCGTTTCCGGCAAAACGCCAGATTTTACGAAATGCTTCAATCATTCTGCCGCACCGTCCTTTGCTCCTATATGCGCCTGCCACATTTCATTATAGAGTGCGCAGTTTTTAAGCAGCTTTTCATGCTTGCCCTGCGCAGCAATTTTACCGTCTTTTATTACGACAATATTATCCGCATCGGTAATGGTGGAAAGACGGTGGGCAATCACAATAACCGTTTTGTTTTCTACAAGCTTTGCAACTGCATTTTGAATAATTGCCTCGTTTTCGGGGTCAATGTAGGCAGTTGCCTCATCTAAAATAATAATCGGTGCATTTTTTAAGATGGCGCGAGCAATGGCAATACGCTGCCGTTCTCCACCGGATAAATGTGCACCGCCACCACCTACTTTTGTATCAAACCCGTCTTCCAAATCGTTTATAAAGCTGTCACAGCCGGCATTATGCGCCGCCGCTTCAACCTCGGAATCTGTTGCTCCCATACGCCCCATACGGATGTTTTCACGCACAGTGTCATCAAAAAGGTAATTGTCTTGTGATACATAAGCTATTTGGTCGTAAAGCTCGGTCAGCGGAATCTCTTTTAAATCGTGACCGCCCATAGTAATAACTCCGCTCTTTACATCCCAAAAACCTGCTATAAGTTTTGCAAGTGTTGATTTACCCGAACCGGAAGGTCCTACAAGCGCCGTCATACCGTTTTGCGGAATAGAGAGGCTCACACCGTGCAAAATTTTCTTATCGTCATGATAGCCGAAAGTAACATTTTCAACTTCGATATTGTGATTGTCAAAAGAAACAGGCTTTGCACCGTGTTCCTGCTCCTCAGCTTTTAAAATTTCATTTACCAGGGAAACAGTAGTGCCAACCTGCGCTAAAGTATCCACAAAATTAAAAGCCGCCACAATCGGAGCCGCCATACCAAGTGACAAGATTATGACCGTGACAAATGTTTCGACAGTAAGCGTGCCGTGTGTATAGAACAGCCAGCCAAAGGGTAGTATAGTGAGCATTTGTGCGGGAAAAAAGGCATATGCCAGTGACATTCCGAGCTGACTGCGTTTCATCCAGTCATAATAATACTGTGCATTGGCACGCACCTTGTCAGTCAGCTTGGTATATGACGCCTTGCCCTGATTAAACGCCTTGATAACCTCAATACCGTTTATGTATTCAATCATGGTACTGCTCATTTCGCCGGTAGCCTTGACTGCACCTTCATAATCCTTGGCGTAATTCCCCATTACCATCATCATAAAAATAAACGCAATCGGAAACACCGCAAGTGACAGAAGCGCCATACGCCAATCGAGAATCAACAGGTAAATCACCGTAAGTAGCGGCGTTACGATATTTGCTGTCATTTCAGGAAACAGGTGAGCAAGGGTTGTTTCCATACTGTCAACCTGATCAACTATAATTTCCTTGAATTTTCCGCTTTTTGTATCCATCACTGTACCGAGCGGCAGGCGTGGCAGCTTAGAAAGCAGTTTCTCACGAATAGTTTTAAGAACATTAAAGGTTGCCTTATGTGAAATACCGAGGGCGCCATTATAGAGCACCGTACGGATAAGGAAACCGATAAGCGCCGTCAGCAACCACGGCAAGTATGCCGAAAACGCCGTTTCATTGCCAAGCAACAAAACGATTATTTTTGCTGCAGCAAAATATGGTGCCATACCGCAGGCTACGCCTATTACGGCAAGAATGACCGCCGTAATGAGCTTGCCGTGTTCTTTTTCACCAAGCTCCCAAATCCGCCCTATCGGGCTTTGTTCCTTCATAAAATATTACCTCCTATGAATTAGCAGCGGCTAACCGCCAAATTTATTGAAAGGCTGCCGTTTAAGGCAACCTATTCATGTGAATTTATTCAGTAGTTGAACCGAAAATTGTAAGAAACCCGGCACGATGATAGCGGCTTAAAAGCTCAATATACTTTTCAGCCTCTTTACGACTCATTCCGTGGCGTATTATTTCAAAAATCCCTTCAAAACGGGAAGTTGTAACAATATGGAGCAGCTTTTCAGTCAGCTCGTCACCGAATTTTTCGGGGTAGCCGACAGTCTCCATATACTTGTAGGTGTATTCAACCTCTATACGCACAAGTTCATCCACAAAATTGTGAAAGCGTGTGCCGTATGACGCATCAAGAAGCAACCGAAATTCATCTAAATGCTCATACATATAATCTACAAGCTCCGAGGTTCCACCGTCGGAATATTTCGGCATTTGTTCGGCCTGCTCGGCGGGAGTCATCCGATGAAATTTCTCCTGAATTTTCAAAAACCGTTCTATCATTTCGCTTAATACCGGTTCAACAATAGCGGAAAACAGCCCCTCTTTATCGCCGAAACGCACATAAATGGAGTTGGTGCTTGTGTCTGCCGACGCCGCTATAGTGCGAAGCGACGCGTCCATATAGCCTTTTTCCAAAAATTCCTGCTTGGCAGCGATTATAATCCTATCCGCCACACCCTCAATTTGTTTAGCCATATGTTGCACCTCTAATTCATAACACTGTTTCATAACGCTGTTTTTATTATATGTCTATATTGTCGAAATGTCAATACCAAACTCAAAATCGAAAAAAACACGGCATAGTTCATACTCTACCATGTATTTTCAAAATCGATATTTTGTAATCTGATAACCTGAGGTTTCCTGTTGCACATTCCACAAGTGAGCATACAGCCTGTTTTTCTTTAAAGCTCTGAATGGGTTCCCTAGCTCTATGATTTCTCCACGACCTAATACCGGAATCCGACCGGCGCCCGCAACAGTCTTCAGCTTGTGAGCAATCATAATCACCGTGCGATCTTTGACCATATCATTCAATGCCCGCTGTACATCCCGTTCGTTTTCC
>OIXH01002615.1_pt1 | contig 17497 bp, 18 predicted proteins | sample 1587741 | NCBI WGS metagenome assembly OIXH01 (sample SAMEA3888916, study PRJEB22519) | human gut metagenome | biome: human gut; feature: human-associated habitat; material: faeces | place: Denmark | collected 2011 | reverse complement strand
GCCTTTTGAAAATGCTGTATCTGGCAACCATGGATATCACGAAAAAATGGACCGGTCACAGGCAGGACTGGGGACAGATCCATTCCCAGCTTGAAATTTATTTTGAAGAACGTCTGGCAGGACGGAACCTGTAAAACAGTCAATTTTAGGCAGGTTTTATTGACATGCCTAAAAACTCCTGTATAATGCAGATATGGGCAGAATCCGGAAAATCGGCTCTGCCCATTTGTAACTATTCACAAATCTTATATCAGTTTTTAACGTTTACACAAAACTTGAAACGGTCTCTTAAAAAACTAAATCTCATCATTCATCCGTCCAAAATAAAGGTCAATTTCCTTTTGATAATCGGAAAGTTCTTTTAAATCCCGTTCATTTTGTCGCTTGATATCTTCCTGCCGTTTGATTTCAGTTTCTGCTTCTGTAACTTTTTGCTGCATGATTTTGATACCTTCGTAGGTGATGGAATCAAGATCAATGTTTCGGCGTTCTAGAGCAAAGACTGCATCATGGAAAGCATCTAGCTGACTGTCGTGTGCTTCATAATATTTTTCCTTGTCAGAGGCTTTTTCTTCATTGATGGAATAGATTTTATACCGCTTATAAGCGACGCAATTTTCGACAAAAGAACGCAGTTCTTCTAAGTCTTTTTTGGATTTTGTAATCTGTGTGGATAAGCGATTGTTGTCTGCTCGTAGTGAAGAAATGTGCCCTTTAATGTCACTATATGCAATTCCGTATTTTTCTTTAACCTCTAAGGAAATCTGTTCAAAGCGCATAGCATTTTGCTTGTTTGTCCAGCGAAGTTTCCCGATGGAATCTTTGGAAATGTTGTCAAAGGACTGCTCACGAATAGATCTGATTTTCACTTTTGATTTATCCAATTTCCTTTCTGCAGGAGAGAGTAATGCTTTTCGTAAAGCAGCCTGTTCTTTTCTAAGCTGCTTTTTTTCTTCCTGTGATTTCATAAAGGCAATGTGTCTTTCGATTCGTTTCTTGATGGATTCATCCCCATAAAAAGTACCAAGGGAATAGCCCCGGTGAAAATGTTTTTCTTCCGGAAATTTGTATTTGGTAACAGGACCATATTTTTTGGATGTGCCGGTGTCGGTTTCAATTCCCTGTGCTTTTATCAGAGAAAGAAAATGGTCAAAATCATTTGCCTCCATCACAGTCCTATCAATGATTTTTCGAATCTTCGTCTTGTTAGAAGCAGTAGGATTTTCTTTTTCAGCAAGCCATTCTTTGTAGGTTTGTGATTTCCCCTTTTCCTTTTCGATGACAGAAAGGCCATGTTCCTTGCAAAGAATATCATTGTTTTTTCGCAGTGAGTGAAGAAGGGATAAGTTGTCATCTAACTTTCTTCCTGACATATCACGTGAGGCAGAACACATAACAAAATGGTTGTGAATATGGTTTTTGTCAACGTGTGTGGAACAGAGAAAAGCGTATCGGTCATCAAATGTTTTTTTCATAAAATCCATTCCAATTTGATGCGCTTTTTCTGGTGTTACCTCATCAGTAGGAGCGAAGGATTGAATGAAATGGTAGGCTTTTATGACTTGTTCATCCAGTGCTTTTTGACTATTCCCCATGAGTGCTAATTGGAAAACTCCAGGAGCATTTTTTTCTGTGCATCCGATAGAAGATACTAATAGTTTTTCATTGGTTTTATCCGGATTTGTGATGTATTTGATAACAAATTAGTACGTGATAAAATTCCAGAAATAATTGAAGCAGACGGTAAGGTGTGTAGGACACATATTTTATCAAATGAGGAATGGGGTTTTTGCCTGAGGAGAAGGTTTTTATAGAAGTTGAATTTCCACAAATGCAGGAAAATGAGGAGATAAAAATGATTAAGAGAAAAGCAACATTTTAATTTTATCGAAACGCCAGAGAAAAGGAGTATAGATTGAAATAGTCATGAATAAGCAAGATCAAATTGGTTACCCTTAAATGTATACGACTTTTAAGGGAAAATGCACATAATGTAATTGATTTTTCCTTAAAATATGATAATATTTAAGGGAAAGGAGCGTGATTAAGGGAATGAGAGACTTCAATTATAGTAAAATAAAAGAGCAAAAATGGGATTCTGAGGTACTAAGTCTTATTGCTGCAATATATAAATATGCAGGTAAGCAGGAACTATATTTAAAACAAAGACCGGATGAACTAGAGAAACTTGTAGAAATTGCTAAGATTCAGAGTACCGAAAGTTCTAATGCGATTGAGGGTATTGTGACAACAAATACAAGAATAAAGCAGTTAGTCGAAGAGAGCACGACTCCTAAAAACAGAGACGAAGAAGAGATAGCGGGATATAGAGACGTATTAAATATTATCCATGAAAGTTTTGATGCAATTCCCATAACAAAGAATTATATTCTTCAGCTCCATAAGATACTTTACAGTCATATGAATAATCCGATCGCCGGACAAACAAAAACTGTGCAGAATTATATCAGTGCAACATATCCGGATGGTCACACAGAGGTGTTTTTTACTCCCATGGCTCCGTTTGAAACACCAGAGGCACTTGAAAAAATCTGTGAGGAATACAATAGAGTTATTGGTAATCTTGAGGTTGAACCATTGATTGCTATTCCTGTATTTATACATGATTTTCTTTGCATTCATCCCTTTAATGATGGAAATGGACGAATGAGTAGATTGCTTACAACGCTTCTTCTATATAGAAGTGGATTTTATGTAGGAAAATATATTTCACTTGAGGCTAAAATTGCTAAGAATAAAGATTTATATTATGAAGCGTTGGGGAAAGCTCAGAATGGCTGGCATGAAGGAGAGGAGGATGTAGTTCCTTTTATAAAGTATCTTTTAGGAACAATACTTGCAGCATATAAAGATTTTGAAGATCGTTTTGAGATCATCGGGGAAAAGCTCCCAGCATTAGAAATGGTGCGGAAAGCGACTAAGAATAAAATTGGCAAGTTTTCCAAACAGGATATCAGAGAACTTTGTCCATCACTTAGTATTAGTTCTATAGAGGGTTCTTTGAGAACGCTTGTAAAAGAAGGAGAATTGATGAGAGGCGGTTCTGGAAAAGCTACTTATTATGTGCGATTAATGTAGATTAAGAACAAACATTCGAAGTGCAAGGGAAGATTTATGGACTTGTAATCTGGCATAATAGAGTCATCTTAAGAAAGCAAATAGCTTTTTAGATGGCTCTATTTTATTGATAGGTTTGTTTTTATAGGAGGTACATATGAATTACGTCGTGATTGATTTAGAAATGTGTAAAGTGCCAAAACTTTATCGTCGCAATTATAAACATGCAAATGAAACGATTCAGACTGGAGCTGTCCTATTAGATAGTGAGTTCAAAAAAATTGCAACACTTAGAATATTTTAAAAAGGAAGGTGTTTTATATGAAAAAGAATACAGCAGGTAAAAATTTTATAACAGCGCTTATCATCATAGGAGTTTTTTGTTTTGCCGGGTGGATCGCCAGTATGTTTGACAGTGGACCAAGGTGTATCGAGACAGGCTGCTACAGACGTCAGGAACCTGATAGCGATTACTGTTATGATCACGAGTTATATAGGGAGGAATCCTCTACAGATGACGAATCATCATCCGATGACAAATCGTCAACGGACAGTTCCAGTGATAGTGGCTCGTCCAAAAAAACATATAGTAATATCAACAACGATCGTAACAGTGATTCTGATTCATCTTACAGCAATAATACAAGAAAAAATACATATGGAACATCTAGTTCCCCAACAATCAGTACATACGATTCTTATGATGAGGGGTATGATGACATCTATATGGATGGTGATTATGATGATAACAGATATGACAATGACAGTGACTATGCAGATGGTGTAGATGATGCAATGGATGATGACGATGAAGATTGGTAAAGGAGTTGCAGAGTCCACCTACAAAATAAACACATTCCCCCCAAAAACCCCTCTATCCGATTCCGCCAAAATTCTGTATAATAAAATCATATAATATAGACAAATACGGATATAGGAGGGACACCGATGTTAAAGACATTTCAAACATCATACATAGGAAAAAAGAAATCGCGGGCAGTCACAGCTCTGGGCCTGCTTTCTCTGATGCTGTGTCTGACAGGATGCAGCATGGAAGGAGTACCGTTTGCAAACTGGGACTTATATCACAGCGAAACATACGAAAATGCAGAATCATACCAAACGGGGGATTTTTCGGGTAATGCAGATGAAGTACAAACGTTAGCTGTATACTGGCGCTCCGGAGAGATAAAGATCACGGAATCAGAGGGCGATTCTATTGAGATCCGTGAGAGTGGAAAAAATCTGACAGAGGATGCAAAAATGCATTATTATCTCAAAGACGGTCAGTTAGAAGTCCGTTTTTGCGCATCAGGAGCAACCATTCAAGTAAAACCGAAGGAGAAGCACTTGCAGATAGAAGTGCCAAAAAACATGCAGTTGTCCATTCACAGTACATCCGCGGATGTGAAAGCAAAACATTTAGAGCAGGAGCAAATATTAGTGGCAACCATGTCGGGTGATATAGAGATCGGAGAGTTTGTGGCAGAGGAAGGAGATCTCAGCAGCGGTTCCGGAGATATTACATTGGACAATATGCAGGTTCAAGAGGCAGCGATCACGACTGCAAGCGGAGATGTAGAGCTCTCCTTACCGGAAAAAGGTGCTAAGATCAAATACACCACGACAGGTGGAGAACTGGAGACAGATCTGGACCACAAAAAAACCGGAAACATTTATGTATTTGGTGATGGAAAAACCAATCTGACCATACAAAGCACGAATGGAGATCTGATGATCAGATAGGAGAAGGCATATGATAAGAATGGAAAAAAATGTTTTTTCCTCATTGATCACACCGGTCATATTGATCGTGTTATATGGAACATTTCTCTCAAATGTATACAAGGATTCCTTCAAATCCTCCTTGCCGGAGTTTCTAAGCGTTTCAGATAAACTGATCAACGGAACCGTAGCCGCACAGTTAGCGGCAGCATTACTCGCAGTGAGCTGCGTTACCGTTACCTTTTGTGTCAATCTGACCATGATCCAGGATAAAGCGAATGGAGCAAGAAAAGATTTTAATGTATCACCGACAGGAAAACCGGTTATCTATTTAGGGTACTTGTACTGTTTGGCAGTGTGCTTTCGAGCATCGTGTGTTATCCGTTAAAAACACAGGGACAGATGTCGGCGGTAGGAACGATCGTCAGTGCCGGCTATGGATTCATCTGTGGAGCATATATGCCAATCTCTAATTTTGGCAAAGGACTTCAGAAAGGATTGTCCTATGTTCCAAGCACTTATGGAACCTCCATGCTTAAAAACCATATGCTTCGCGGAGTATTTGAAGAGATGAAATCCAAGGGATTTCCGGACGATGTAGTGACTGGCATTGCAGATTCGCTGGACTGCAATCCGGTATTTCGGGGACATGTTGTAAGCAGTGCAGAAATGCTGGCGTTCATGGTAGGAACCATCGTTGTATTAGGGATCATTTATCAGATCATAACGGCACTTCCTGAAAAATAAACAAAATAAATCCGGTTGTAACCGCAAATCTATCATGCTATAATGGGCGTAAACATCAACCTCGGAAAAAACAAAAAACTATTAGAGCAGTGCCAGACCTTAAAAGAATATGCCATCTATGTAAAGAAAGTACGAACCTATGCAAAGAGCATGAAAGTAGAAGAAGCGGTAGACCGTGCAGTGACAGAATGTATCAATGAAGGAATCCTGCGGGAGTTTCTGCTTCAAAACAGAAAAGAGGCGGTGGAAATGAGTATTTTTGAATATGATGAAGAGGCGGTCTTTGAAGTTGTCCGGAAGGATGAATATGAGAAAGGCATCCAAGAAGGCGAAAAACAGTTTGCCCTTCTGACCGAAAGACTCTTAGAAGCCGGAAGAACACAGGACCTGCTGCGTGCTACACAGGATCAAGAATATCGCAAGCTGTTATATAAAGAGTATCAGATTTCATAAAGAGGAGGAGCACCAATGGAAACATGGTTTTATGAAGTCGTCAGCATTGACGGAGACTATGCAAATTTAAAACGTACCGATAACGAATCGGATGACTTAAAGTTAGTTGCAAGAGCATTACTGCCACCGGAAATCATGGAAGGAAGTAAGCTGAAATACGAGTTAATGCAATATGAACTTCTTCCGTTATAAATAACTTTAGAATCGAATACAGGTAAAAAGTAAAGGGCAGAGACCGGAAAACGGTTCTGCCCTTTTGTAACAGGATTAAATTTTGAAATAATGCATTTCATTTGCGAGTTTCTCAGCCTGTGTGGCTACATTCTGTGCAGCTTGTGCTACATTTTCACTGTTGTCGGTTACGCTTAAGGCTTCCTGTGCAAGACCTTCAGAGGTTGCAAGGATTTCTTCGGCACTGGCGGATTGTTCTTCTGTAATAGCAGCTACAGAGGTTGCAACTTCATCCACTTTGTTGATATTCGTAATCATTTCCTGTAACAGCTCGCTTGTCTCTCCGATCGTCTGGTAAATATCGTGGAATGTGTGATGCGCGGTAGAAACCAGCTCCTCACTGTCATGGATGTGTTTGGCACTTATCTGGGTCTTGTCCACGGCATCGCTGACGAGAGTATTAATATCTGCCGTAATAGAGGATATTTTGTCCACGGCCTGCGAACTTGTTTCTGCAAGGTTGCGGATCTCTTCGGCAACAACAGCAAATCCTTTTCCGGCTTCACCGGCTCTTGCTGCCTCAATGGCTGCATTTAAGGAAAGCAGGTTCGTCTGGGAGGCAATATCTCCGATAATTTCCACAAATTTTGTAATCTCTTCCGTCGATTCACCGACATGACCGACAGCGGTTTCTAATTGGGTAACGGAGGCCTGAACGGTTTCCATGGCATGTTTTACCTTATCCATGTCATCCCGTCCCTTGCCGGAAATTACAACGGTATCATTCATCTTTTCACTGGCGTTATGTCCGATCTGATCTGTTTCAGAAACGATCATCGCCAGAGAGGTTGTATTTTCTGCTACTTCTGTTACGGAGTTTGCCAATTCCTCAACAGTGGAATTTAACTCTTTCATAGAGGTAGATTGAGTTATCGCGGAGCGATATAATATTTCGGAAACGGAACTGCTGTTTTCAGCCTGTTGATTCAATTGTCCGGATATGGAAAAAATAGTACCGATCGTATTTCGCATAGTACCAATAAATTTCTGCATACCATTTCCCATAGCAGCGACTTCATCCTGGCCTTTGGTCTGTACATTTACCGTAAAATCACCGTCAGTAATCTTTCCGATATCCTTTGTCAGGGTTTTGATCGGTTCAACAACAATGTGTACAATTCGTTCGATCAAAAATCCGATAATCACCATTGCCAGGACTAAAATAAGGATAATTCTGGTCTGCAAACCTTTTAAATCTTCAAGGACAGTACTTTCTTTTACATTAGAGACCAGAACCCAGTCAGTTCCTGTGATCGGTTCGACCTCTACATAATAGACTGTATTACCAACGGTAACATTTTGAACTTTTCCATTCTTTTTATCAATCTTATCAGCAACCGCTTTCACATAAGAATCTTTGCTGTCAGAAGAGATTGTTTGTGCCACTAATTTCTGGTCTTTGTGTGCTAAAATGGTATGGCTGTTTTTATCAACCAGAAATGCGTAACCATCATCCATAACTTTGATATCGGATACCATCTTAGAAGCATAATTTAGAAAAACATCTGCTGCAGCAACCGTTTTAGCACCATTAGAGGTTTTAAGTAACGTTGTGGCACTTACAATAAATTCGCCGGTATCTGCATCGCGATATGGTGTGCCAAAGGCAAAAGATTTATGGGTTAATCCCTCTTTATACCAGTCGCGCTCTGTGATCACATAGTCCGCATCCGGAACCCAGCCGGACATATCAATATATTTCCCATGGTCATCACCGATGTAGACTCCGTTTGGAAAATCCTGATTCATATTTACAGTCGTAGCCAGATAAGTTTTTTCGGTTTCTTCATCCATTGGAACGGTTTCTAAAGTGTTTTGTAACATATCCAACGTATTAAGAATACCGGTGGTCCAGGTCTCTAACTCTTTGGCATTCATTTTAGATTCTGCCCTTAACAGATTTTTTGCCTCTTGGACAATGATCTTTTTAGAAGCCATATAAGAAATCACAATAATGGATATAATAGCGATAGCGATACAAGGAAGTAGAATTTTCAGCAGCTTAGCTTTTATACCTTTTAACATTTTCGTATTTTGTCGATCGTTTTTCATTCGCACGTCTCCTTTCTGCATAAGTATATATAAAAGTATAATGCGGATATATGCGTTTTTCAAGGATTTTCTTAGGAAACACGTCTGTTATAGCTTTTCCCTATACCCCAATATAGAAATGTCATATGAAAGCAAATCTTGAATTGCCTCCAAAATCATAGTACACTTTTAATGATCAGAAAAAAGACATCCTTAAGATGTCTAAGGAGGCAGTCACATGAAATTAAGCCAGATTCTTGGTAAAGATAAAATCACATTGTCATTTGAAGTATTTCCACCCAAAACAGAGGCGAATTACGAAGCCGTGAAAAAAGCAGCATTGGATGTTGCAGCGTTAAATCCAAGTTATATGAGTGTTACCTACGGTGCGGGCGGAAGCACCAGAGCGAATACAGTACAGATCGCATCGGCAATACAGCAGCAGTATGGGATCACTGCAATTTCCCATCTTACCTGCGTCGGAGCAACGAAAGAAGACATCGACCATACACTGGATTCTATGAAAGAAGCAGGAATAGAAAATGTACTGGCACTTCGGGGCGACCGGCCAAAGGATTTTGAAGGAGAACCGTTTACAGATTTTCACTATGCATCCGAGTTAGTAGAGCATATCAAAGCAAGAGGAGATTTTTGCGTAGGAGGTGCCTGCTATCCGGAAGGGCATGTAGATGCCCATAATAAAAAAGAAGACATTACATATCTAAAGAAAAAAGTAGATGCGGGATGTGACTACCTCACAACCCAGATGTTTTTTGACAACAACATCTATTATAATTTCCTCTACCGGGTCAGGGAAAAAGGGATCACGGTACCGATCATACCGGGAATCATGCCGATCACAAGAGCGTCACAGGTAAAGACAGCCTGTACGTTAGCGGGAACGAACATGCCGGAAAGATTCCGAAATCTGGTGGACTGCTTCGGGGACAATCCAAAAGCGATGCAGCAGGCAGGAATTGCTTATGCGACCGATCAGATCATCGATTTGATCGCAAATGGAATCCATAACATCCATGTGTATTCGATGAATAAACCGGAAGTAGCGGCAGGAATCCAGAAAAACCTGTCGGAGATCATCCATGATTAACAAAAAAGAAGTAGAGCGGTACTTAGGATACGGAAAAAATATCCCGGATGAGCGGACAACAGAACTGATAGAGGAATGTATCCGACAGATAGAAAAAATAGCACAGCCCCGGTCGATATGCAGGATCTTCGATTTAAAATTAAAAGAAGATCAGATAGAAGCAGCGGGAATGAAGATGCAGAGCAGAAATCTGGCAAGAAACTTAAAAGGCTGTGAAAAAATCGTATTTTTCGCGGCAACCTTAGGAAACGAGCCGGACATATTAATGAACCGGTATTCCAGACTGCAGATCAGCAAGGCAGCAGTATTGCAGGCAGTCGGGGCAGCGGCGATCGAGGACTATTGTAACCGGTGCCAGAAAAAAATCGAAGAACAGGCAGCGGCAGAAGGTTTTTATGTAAGACCCAGATACAGTCCGGGATATGGAGATCTGTCCTTAACCTATCAGGCAGAATTTTTAAGAGTGTTAGAAGCAACTAAAAAAATCGGGATCGTACTCTCAGAAGGCGGAGTTATGATACCGGAAAAATCGGTAACAGCGGTTATGGGACTGAGCAGGGAGCAGACCAGATGTCATATCGAGGGCTGCGAGTCCTGTAGAAATAAAAACTGTGCATACAGACGGCAAGACTAAGAGGTAACTATGACGATCAGAGAAGAAATAGGAAAAAGAATACTGTTTTTTGATGGAGGAATGGGAACACTTCTTCAGGAACAGGGATTACAGGCAGGAGAACTTCCGGAAACATGGAATCTGAAGAATCCGGAGCCGATCATACAGATACATAAAGCGTATTTAGCGGCAGGGGCAGACATCATATTGGCGAACACTTTTGGCGCCAACCGCTTTAAATACGGAGAAGATTTAGAAAAAATCGTAACGGCGGGAGTAGCAAATGCAAAAAAAGCCGTAGCAGAGAGTGGAAAAAAAGCATATGTAGCCTTAGACATCGGCTCCACCGGAAAACTCTTAAAGCCGATGGGAACCCTGGATTTTGAAGAGGCAGTCGGGGTATTTGCAGAGATCATCCGAGTGGGAGAAAAAGCAGGAGCGGATCTCATCCTGATAGAGACCATGAGCGATACCTATGAACTGAAAGCAGCAGTATTAGCGGCAAAAGAGAATTCCGCATTGCCGATCATGGCAACGGTCATCTTTGACGAAAGCAAAAAGATGTTGACGGGAGCCAGTCCGCAGGTAGTAGTGTCACTGTTAGAAGGACTTGGGGTAGACGCACTGGGGATCAACTGCGGCCTTGGACCAAAACAGATGAAAGAGATCGTAAAAGAACTGCTGAAATATGCCTCCATACCGGTGATCGTCAATCCAAATGCGGGACTTCCGCGTTCGGAAAACGGAAAGACCGTCTTCGACGTAGGAGCAGAGGAATTTGCCGAAGACATGGAAGAGATCGTAACCATGGGAGCCTGGTTCGCCGGAGGCTGTTGCGGAACCACGCCTGCGCATATACAGGCAATGGTAGAAAAATGCAAAGAAATCACACCGGTGCCGATCACACCGAAGAACTATACCTTTGTTACCTCCTACTCTACGGCAGTTGAATTAGGCGGCATACCGGTCATCATCGGAGAGCGTATCAATCCTACCGGAAAGTCCAAATTTAAACAGGCACTCAGGGATCACAACATCGACTACATCTTAGAAGAAGGGGTCAAACAGGAAGACTCCGGTGCACATATCTTAGATGTCAACGTAGGACTGCCGGAAATTGACGAAGCAGCCATGATGGAAACGATCGTTTACGAACTGCAGAGCATCATGCCGATCCCGCTTCAGATCGATACCACGAATATGGAAGCAATGGAACGGGCGCTCAGGATATATAACGGAAAACCGATGATCAATTCCGTCAACGGCAAGGAAGAAATCATGCATCAGATTTTTCCGCTGGTGCAGAAATACGGCGGAACAGTCGTCGGACTTGCACTTGATGAGGCAGGAATTCCGGATACCGCAGAGGGAAGACTCGCGGTTGCGAAGAAAATCTATGACACTGCGGCCCAATACGGTATAAAGCCAAAAGATATCGTGATTGATGCACTCACAATGACCATGAGCACGGACAATAATTCGGCAAATATCACACTTGATACGGTACGTGAGATAAAGGCACACGGCGGAAGAACAGTGCTTGGTGTATCAAATATATCATTCGGTCTCCCGCAGCGTGAAGTTATCAATTCGGGATTTTTCCTGATGGCAATGCAGGCAGGCCTCTCGGCAGGTATCATTAATCCAAATGCCCGTGCGATGATTCAGGCATACGACACATACTGCGTGCTCGGCGGATTTGACAGCCAGTGCATGTCATATATAGAAAAATATGCCGTGGCGGAACCGACACCGGTGGCACAGACGGTAACAAGTGTTAAGCAGGCCGGCAAAGCCGTGACAGGAAATCTGAGCCTCACGGATTGTATCGTGAAAGGACTTAAAGAGCAGGCTTACAAAGCGACCAAAGATGAACTCGGCACCAAGGATACAATGGAGATAATCAACGGTGAGCTTGTGCCGGCACTTGATATTGTCGGTAAAGGTTTTGAAAAAGGTACGGTATTCCTTCCGCAGTTGCTTATGAGCGCGGAGGCTGCGAAAGCAGGTTTTGAGGCTATCAAGGAATATGTAAGCAGTCAGGGCACAAATCAGGAGAAAAAAGCAACAATCGTTATCGCAACGGTCAAAGGTGATATACACGACATCGGAAAGAACATTGTAAAAGTTCTTCTCGAAAACTACGGATATGATGTGATTGACCTTGGAAAAGACGTACCGCCGGAGACGGTTGTCGACAAGGTGATAGAGACACATGCGCCGCTTGTCGGACTCAGCGCACTTATGACAACAACAGTTGTAAGCATGGAGGAGACAATAAAGAAACTCCATGAGTCGGCGCCGTGGTGTAAAATAATGGTCGGAGGAGCGGTACTTACGCAGGAATACGCGGATATGATAGGAGCGGATTTCTATGGCAAGGACGCAATGCAGTCGGTTTATTATGCCGAAGAACTGCTTAATCCGGCAAAATAAATTGACACTTTTGTGATGTGCGGTTATAATTTTTAGCGGAGAGTCCGTAAGGCTTCTTCGCATAATGCGGATATGGCGGAATTGGCAGACGCGCCAGATTTAGGTTCTGGTGGGAACACCCGTGCAGGTTCAACTCCTGTTATCCGCACTATATTTTTATATATAGGAGGAACATAATATGTCAGAAATTCACAGCATTGATGCTGAGGACGATCAGTTTGCATACCGTTACGACACACAGCTTCTGATTGACCGCCGCGATAAGGATCTTGATGAGGATGAAATCTCGGATTATATCACGGAACATTTTGAAGGTAATTCACTGATTGCCGCCGGAGATGAGGATCTTATCAAGATACATTTCCATACGAATGAGCCTTGGAAAATCCTTGAATACTGTAATACAATCGGAGAGATTTATGACATTGTTGTTGAGGATATGATCCGTCAGACAGCAGGATTGCACGGTTAAGCGGATTACCGGGAGGAGGTTTTTATGTCCCAGATTACCAAGAGAGCACTTGAGCAGTCACTTAAGAACCTTCTTCTTAAGAAACCGCTTAATAAGATAACCATAAGCGATATCACCGAGGACTGCGGAATTAACAGGATGACTTTTTATTATCATTTTCAGGATATATATGACCTTGTGGAATGGTCATGTCTTGAGGATGCCCGAAAAGCACTTGCCGAGAAGAAAACGCATGACACATGGCAGCAGGGTTTTATACAGATATTTATGGCGGTTCAGGATAACAAGCCATTCATAATGAATGTATATAACTGCGTGGACCGCGGTCAGGTCGAGAAATACCTTAAACCGCTTGCAGACAATCTTCTCATGGGAGTGATCGAAGAGGAATCCGCCAATATGACGGTCCGGGAGGATGATAAAGAATTTATCGCCAGAGTGTATTCATATTGTTTTGTCGGTATCATGCTTGACTGGATTAAGGACGACATGAAGGAAGACCCGGTACATCTTGTAGGGCGTTTTGCAAAGGTTATACAGGATGCATTTTCTGCAGCATTAAATAGGTTTAAAATATAACAATACAAAACTGCATATCTGATAAAAAAATTTACATTAAAATACCTGTGATGAAATATTTATCACGGGTATTTTTTTGTCTATGGCGGTACAGAATGAATATTAATATAATCAAGTCATAAAATAAATCACAGGAGGTATTCATTATGTATTATTCAGCAGGAACTTATGAGTCATTCGCTCATCCGGAGAAACCGGAGGGAGTCGACAAGAAATCAGCATATATTATAGGTACAGGCCTTGCAGGTCTTACCGCAGCATTTTATCTCGTCCGCGACGGACAGATGAAGGGGGAACACATCCATCTTCTGGAAAAACTTGAGCTTGCAGGCGGAAGCTGCGATGGACGTAAAGATGTAACGAAGGGCTTCTTCATGAGGGGCGGACGTGAGATGGACAACCACTTCGAGGTAATGTGGGATATGTTCCGTGATGTTCCGTCACTGGAAACGCCGGGAGCATCGGTTTTGGATGAGTATTACTGGCTCAACAAACACGACCCTAACTATTCTCTCTGCCGTGCATCCGTAAATCGCGGCGAGGATGCCCACACCGATAAGAAATTCGGACTTGACAAGGAATCTGCGATGGCACTTTCGCAGCTTTTTATCACACCGGAGAAAGACCTTGAAGGCAAGAAAATCTCTGAAGTTCTTCCGGATTCATTCTGGAGTACGAACTTCTGGCTTTACTGGCAGACCATGTTCGCATTCCAGCGCTGGTCAAGCGCACTTGAAATGAAACGTTATCTGTGCCGTTATGTACATCACATCGACGGACTGCCTGATTTCAGCGCACTTCGTTTCACGAAGTACAACCAGTATGAGAGCCTCATCCTTCCGTTGGTAAAATACCTTGAAGCACATGGCGTTAAAATTGAATACGGTATGGATGTTAAGAATGTAATAATAGATACCGTAGGCGATAAAAAAATAGCACGTCAGATTGTATATCTTAAGGATGGCAAGGAGCAGACAATCGACCTCATCGAGGATGACCTTGTATTCATCACCAACGGATGCTGCACCGACACCACCTGCTACGGCGACCAGAACCATGCACCTGACCTTACAGGCCTTGTAAACGGCAAGGGCGATTCATGGGATATGTGGAAAAATATTGCGAAGCAGGCAAAACACGGCGAGTTCGGCAACCCGGATGCTTTCTGCAGTGATATCGAGGCGACCAACTGGATGAGCGCAACGGTGGCAACGTCCGACGAAGAGATAATTAAGTACATCATGAACGTTTGCAAGCGCGATCCTCGCAAAGGCAAGGTGACCACGGGCGGTATCGTGACGGTGAAGGACAGCACCGACAACTGGTACTTGTCTTGGACAATCAACCGTCAACCGCAATTTAAGGCGCAAGACAAAAACACCGTGCTTGTGTGGGTGTACGCACTCAACACCAACCGCCCCGGCAACTATGTGAAGAAAGCAATGCGCAACTGCACCGGCGAGGAGGTTTGCCGCGAGTGGCTGTACCACATCGGCGTGCCTACGGCAAAGATCGACAGCCTTGCCAAGAATGCTTGCAACACCACCACATGCTTCATGCCCTACATCAACGCCTTCTTCCAACCGCGCAAAAAAAGCGACAGACCGCTTGTAGTACCCCAAGGCGCAGTCAACTTCGCCTTTATCGGACAGTTTGCCGAAACGCCGCGCGACACCATCTTTACTACGGAGTACTCCATGCGTACAGGTATGGAAGCAGTGTACACGTTGCTTAACGTCGACAGAGGCGTGCCCGAAGTTTGGGGTAGTTGCTACGACGTGAGAGAGTTGTTGCGCGCATGCTACTACGCATTGGACAAGAAGTCCCTCGACGAAGTAAAGATGAACTTCTTTGAGCGCCGCGCCGTAAAAATACTACTGAAAAAGGTGAAAGGCACCGATATCGAACTACTACTGAAAAACAGCGGCCTGGTGAAGTAATTTAACCAAAACGCAACGCAAAATCGGCAAGAAATATAAGCAAATTTCACATACGTATACATTTTTTGCCGACAGGCGGACTTTCGCCGACAAGCTCGGCAAGTCGTAACGTCCGATAGGATTTTTCATCGCAAACTCCGTTTATATGCGGTGCAACGACGACCGTTCGAGCGGCAAACACCACACTACGACCATTACCGAAACAACATAAAAAAGCGACAACCCATTGCTACGCACAGTTACGACGGGTTGCCGCTTTTTACATTCAATAAATTTTTATGCCGTCCGCACGTTTGCCTACACGTTGAAGTACTTGCGGATTGCCTCGAACGCTTCCTCGGTGATTACGTGTTCCACACGGCATGCGTTGTCCTCCGCCGCTTCGACGGTCATGCCCATTTGTACCAACGCTTGGGTAAGCGCCAAGTGGCGGTCAAGCACGTTTTGCGCCTTCGCACGACCCGTATCGGTAAGCCCGATCATGCCGTCGGGATGCACCACGATGAAACCATCCGTCTTCATGATGCCCACCGCGCGAGAAACGCTTGGTTTGCTGTAACCGAGTTCCTCCGCCACGTCGATGGCACGCACGTTACCCTTCCTTTGTTGAAGCTTCAATATAGTTTCTAGATACATCTCCTGCGATTCGTTGTTTACCATGGTTTGCCTCGCAACTAAACAAGTTAGTTATACATTAATACATATTGCCGAAAATTACAAGTTTTTTCGACGTAGCTTTTCACTAGTCAGTATACCTGTATTTTCAACAAATGTTATCACAAATTTATTATTAGACTTTATACTATCCTCTGCAATTTGTTAAAAGTCATGGCAAATTATCACAACCAAACGACTTAAAAGCTACGTGTGAGGCTGCAAAAACTTCATTACACGATGTAACTTAACAAGGCAAGCAGATGCAACGTTTTTATCTGATAAGTCTAAACGGCAATGCCGTTGTTGTAGTTGGTTGGCAATCCGCTTTTGTATAGGTGGGAGTCGTTGCTAAGTTGCAGTACGCAAGGCACGACAAAGTCCGTTCCGTCAAATTGTATCACCGTCATGGAGCTGTGTTCCAACGCAAAGTGCAAGCAAAACGTCGGGTAAGGCATGCCTAGCAACACACTCAAAAACGCCATGCCGAAACCCTCGTGAGCAAACAAGGCTATGCGTTTTTCGTTGGGGTTGCTTGCCGTGTAGTAGTTGCCGTCGGGCGATTTGTCGTAGCCTAGTGATGACAGAAAGGCGGAAGTTTCCTTGCGTATACGCAGCACGCCCTTTTGTGCGGCTGTATCGGCAAATGCGTCACAGTTGTACCACTCCGCACCCAACTGCTCCACTTGTTGCGAAGCCATGACTTTGCGCATGTTTTCGTCTTGGTAGAACCACCTTTTGCCACATTCGTCAACGGTTGTAAACTCTTCCCAAACGTAGCTTTCGTTGCACCAATCCAACAAGCGCACGGGCAAACCGAGTTTTTGCGCAGTGGGCGCTGCCGTTTGTTGCGCGCGATTGGTTGTCGAGCAGTAGATTTCGTTCAAACCTAGCTTTGCAAGCCGCTCGGACAATGCCTCGGCTTGCTTGTGTCCGAGTTCAGTCAAACTGTCGGGGTCGTAAATCGGATCCCCGTGCCGTATATAATACAGTAACATTTTGCACCACCATGCTTTGCCGACAAACTATATGCCGACGGATGTATATTACTATGATAACACAGCAAAGTGCGCATGTCAATATACAAATGGATCAAGTCCACTCCCAAGGACGAACCTACAACCACTAACGCTACGCCGTAATCCACATAAAAAACTTTCTACATAACAAAAAAAACGTAGCTGCTGCTACGTTTCTTTGTTTGCGACCAATGCTTGTGCCGCTGAAAATGGTGACTCATAGGGGACTCGTCCGTCCGTGCAACGGCGGTAAGCGTAGTGAAACGGAGCGCTACGTCATTTCGCTATCCATATCAGACACAGACAAGGCGGCACAATGCTCAAGGAGAAAACAAAAAAAACGTAGCTCCATGCTGCGTTTCTTTGTTTGCGACCAATGCTTGTGCCGCTGAAAATGGTGACTCATAGGGG
>OIXH01002614.1_pt1 | contig 17511 bp, 16 predicted proteins | sample 1587741 | NCBI WGS metagenome assembly OIXH01 (sample SAMEA3888916, study PRJEB22519) | human gut metagenome | biome: human gut; feature: human-associated habitat; material: faeces | place: Denmark | collected 2011 | reverse complement strand
AGGAGCGGCCCTCGCCCACCACCACATAGTCGGGATTCACGTCGTTCATGGTGATGCCCGCGTCGTAGAGGGCGTTGAGCAGACCCGCCTCGCCGATGGCGAACACGGAGCAGCCCGGCGCCTGCTCCTTCAGGAAGGCGGCGGTGGCCAGCGCACTGGTGTAGAAATGCTCCTCCGGCACGTCCAGACCCATGCGCGCCAGCTTCTGGTTCAGCTCCCGGGGCGTGTAGCCGCTGTTGTTGGTGAGAAAGAGATACTTCTTGTCCTCCTCGTGCAGCCAGTCGATGAACTCCGCCACGCCCGGCAGAATACGATTGCCGTGGTAGATCACACCGTCCATATCGCAGATGAAGCCCTTTTTCTCGTTGAAATCGATGGAAGTATGCATATCTGTTCTCCTTTGTACCAGAGATAGATTCATCATACCATGCCGCCGGATGCATTTCCATAGTGGGCTTGTAAAATTTTTGGCCCTCGTCCTGCGCCGCCCCTTTGCGGCGGTGGCCGAGGTGAGGCGCAGAGGACGACTGTTCAGATAGAGAAAAAATGGGCAGAGTACACAAACCTTGGAGGGCGGAGTTGTGTACTCTGTCTAAGCCTAAGGGCGATTTTTCCGTTTACGGGCAAATTTCACCCTTAGGGTAATAGGCATTCTGCGCAAAATTATATATAAATGTATATACAGCAAAGCTTACGCACGAGAAAGAGAATGCTGCGACGTAAGCAAGGAGGGGCGGAATGCGCCGCATCATCAAAGCGTCCATGGAGGATATATCCGCTATGGAGAGGCTTCCGTTTTCACGGCGCGTGTTCACGCCCTCCCGGGGGTAAATAACAGCAAAATACGGAGAGGAGGCAAAACCCATGCGTAATAATGGGAAGAAACGAACCACAATTCTTGTGGCGGCGCTGCTGGCCTTGGTCATGACGCTGTCGCTGACAGCCTGTCAGGTGGAGATCCCCGGCGTGGGGACCATCAACATCAACGGCGGGAATACACCGACAGGCGGGCAGGTACCCGGCGGCAACGGTACGGAAGGCGGCGAGCCGGGAGCCTACGATGATTCGCTGGATCTTCTGCGGCAGGAGCTGGATGAGCGTCGCCAGGACGAGCGCTTTGCGGTGGCCTACATCGGCGATATCGACGGCAGTCTGCGTGATCTGGCGGTTCCGCTGCGGGATTGGATGAATGATAAGGCGCCGATGCTGTGCGCCCAGTATCCGTTTATCCGGAATATCCCGCAGGAGCGGGTGGTGGGCGACAGCGGAAGCCTGTTCTGCGTGGTGCCCCGTGACCCCGACGCCACCGTGGTGGTGAACCGCATCCAGTGGAACGAGGCGAAGGGCGACTACGAGGTCATGAAGGAGCTTTACCGCAGCCAGAACGGCGAACCGATCCTGCTGTTTGTCTTCTACGAGCTGGGGAAGACCCCCTTTGAAACCACGGAGCTGCGTTTGACCGACCGCTATGGCGATACCCTGAGCTGGCTCCCCACCGCCGGATCGTTGTCGCTGCCCTACGACTATCAGAACGAGAGAAACCTGGCCATGGACTTCACCTTTTACTCGCAGGAGGGGAACGATGGAGACGACGGCAGCGACTTTGGCTGGACCTGCCCCGACGGCCCCCAGCTGACGCAGAGGCTGTGGGTATGGAATGGGGAGACGGATAAGCCCGCGATTGCCACCTTGGAGCTGAACGCCAACAACAGCCAGGAGAACTATTGGGGCTCCGGCACCTTTATCTGGTGGTATGAGAGCGACTATACGACCCCGGAGGAGGTCTATGAGGGCGACTGGTCTCTGAGCGCCAACGGGGAATACTCCGGCGTGCTGACACTGGATATGACCCGCACCGGCGGCAAGAGATACAAGTCCGGTGAGACGGATCGGCTTATCCATGACAGCTTTATCGTTCAGGTACCCATGCTCTTTGAGGACTACAACTGTCTGGCCGTTGACAAGGGTACGCACGGCTCCTATCTGCCCGTTCAGATGGAGCCGGAAACGGTGCTTTACTTCTATCCCCAGTGGACGGAGTAAGCGTGTGGGAATACGGGAAGGAGACGACGCTATGCGTAAAGGTTGGAAAGGGCTGGCGGTGATCCTTGGGATCGCGCTGCTGGCCGCGGCACTGTTTACTTGGCGCTGTGTGCGCTGGAAAAATAACGACAAATAAGGAGGTAAAACACATGAAAAGAAGCAGAAAAACTGTATTTGCCTTGCTGTTGGCCCTGGTCATGACACTGGGTCTGGCAGCCACCGCAGGGGCAACGGAGGGGGTACCCACCGAATCGTTCAAAAGGGGACTTTCGATTACGAAAGAGGTGAAGCAAACGGGCGATGTAACGCCCCCTGCGGAAACCTTCACATTTGTGCTGGAGGATGCGGTAAAGGAAGGGGAAAAGCACGACCTTGCCTACTATGGCATCACGCAGCTGGATGAGCTGAAGATACCCACTGCCACAGGCAATGAAATTACAAAAACCTTTAGCTTTGAGCTTCCGGCGTCTGACTTTGCCGCGCACCACTGGGATTCCAGCAAGAATGTGGGAAGTAATGAGATTGCCAGGTACTACAAGACCTTCCTTCTGACAGAGCAGAACGACGGCAAGGCGGGATGGCAGTATTCTACCGATACCTACGCAGTGACCTTCACATATCGCACCGACGATAAGTCGATGGAGCTTGCGATCCATGTTCCCGGAAATGATGTGTATTACGATAGTGCTAAGTTCACGAATACCTATATCGAGAATCTTGCTACGGTTAAGATCCCCTTCACCAAGACGGTAAAGCTGGGCGGCAACACCGGCCCCGGCAAGACGGACTTTAAGCTGGAGATTTTCGATATTGGAAACGGCAGTGCAGATGGCTACAAGGACGTGACATACACGGCTGCCGTCACCACCAACGGTGCGGGCAGCTATAACGGCGAGCTGGTCATCAGCGGCCCGGCGGCGCAGGTTCGTCAGTTTGTCTGCGAGGGCTTCTCCGTCCGCGAGGTGAAGAATAACTATTCGGGATGGACGTATTCCGACGCGGTGTGGTTTGTGAAGCCCGAATATCAGGTGAACAATGGTGTTCCCCCGATGAAAATCTATCTCACTGAATATACTGAAGAAGCTACTGCCGCGGAGCGGATGATCTTTGAGAACACGTATACCTATAACACCTCCTATACCACCCCCGATGTGAAGCCCACCTCCGCGCCCAAGACCTTTGACGCCGGTGTGGCACTGTACGGTGTAAGCGCTCTGCTGTCGCTGAGCGGAACCGCGCTGGTCATCAAGCGTAAGAAGGGCTGATCGACCGATATGCAGCTCGTCTGAGATCGATCTGCAAGCACCTCATCAAAATAACCATAAGGCGGCGGACAGGTGATGTCCGCCGCCTTATGACGCATATGCCGCCTTGCTGGGACAGCAACTCGTAAGGTTTTCCGTTCATACAAAAAAGCTCCCGATTTCTTGCGAAATCGGGAGCTTTTTTATTTGATGCGATCAGTCCTTCTTCTTGCCGACCCATGCCATGCCGACTGCGGAGCTGACCGCCATGCCGACATACAGCGCGATGCCGGCATCCCCTGTCGTGGGACTGGCACTGCCAGTGCCGCTGCCGGTGCCGGTATTGCTGCCAGTGCCGGTATTGCCACCAGTGCCGGTGTTGCCGCCCGAGGATGTACCCGCTGTGGCTGTGCTGATCACAAACGGGGAGAAGCTGGAGGTCTTGAAGCAAATACCCCACTCTGTGTAGGTGCCTTCTATGATCGTCGGCGGCATATCGTCGCCATCGGCATAGTGCTCGATCCTGGCCTTCTGGTCGCTGGCGATCAGTTTCTGCGCGTCGGCATCACGGATCCCCAGATAGCTGTAGGGCAGGTAGACCGTGTACACTTCGCCTTCCGGCAGATCCCCCCTGCTGACACACAGACGGAAATACCACTTCTGGCCGTTGCCGCCCTCCTGCGGATAGCGGTCGCACCGGAGCATACCGCCGCCCTCCGCCACTGCAAAGGGCTCGCCGTACTGCACGCCCGGCACCGGCCCTTCATCGGTCACCTCTGTCCGCGTCGCCGTCACGAACGGGTCGTTCCGTCCGTAGGCAAAGGTGTAACCCAGCACCTTATTATTTGCGTCCACCCACTCGACGATCATACCGCGATAGCCCTGTGAGAAGGAGAAGCACACGGTCAGACTGCCGCGCTCCAGCCGATTGGTCACCACGAAGGGGATCGTCCGGTCTATGGTTTCGTCCGGGTACGAGGAGGTGCGTTGGGGGTCATTGCGTTCCTCCCGCAGGCCTCTCATCTGGTCAAGGAACGTCTTGTCATCCATCGCCTCAGGGTCGCCTCCCTCGAAGGGGAACGCATGGAAGCCGGTCACTTTGCCGCGGATCTCATCGCTCGGCTCCAGCACCCAACCCTTGTCCAGATCGTCCAGCGAGGGAAGACCCTTCTTGCTGTCAAAGGTGGTATGGAAGATGCCGCGCTCACGGTCATAAATCACCGTCATCCCCGGGCTTACCACCTCGTCAATGGCCTTCTGCGCGATTGCCTCCGGCTGCAGGGAAAAGACAACATCGTCGGCAGGGGTGCTGTTCGCGCCCTTGTTCGCTTCCGTATAGGCCTTCTTTAGTCTGTCCAGCAGCGGAGCGCCCGTATCCCGGAAGCAAAGGGCAAATGTTTCTCGATAGATATCGCCCTGATCATTACGCCAGCACAGCACAAACTCTCTTGTACCAGGTACGGCTCTGCCATCATAAGTTTGGAAGGGGAAGACACGCGAGCATTTCCAAACGCCGTTTGTCACGGTAAGCTCCTGCGGAGGCAGCGGCTGCATTTCCATCGATGCGGAAGCCAGCGCGGTATAACCCTCCGGCGCCGTGATGGACAAGGTGCCGATGGGGTTGATCTGGTCGCGTTCAAACTTATCTGCCAGCGTTCCCTCTGCGGGGCAGATCACCAGCTGCTCCTTATAGCGGGTCACCTTCCACTGGCTTTCGGTATGCAGCGTATACTGCACACGCGCCTCATCCTGTGCATTCACGGCAGGAGGCGCAGCGTCGTCGGTTTCCGCCTCATAGCTGAAGGGGTCTACCACACGGATCCGCGCCAGCATAAGGTGCTTGACCAGCTTATTACCATCCATCTTTTCGTGGTCGTTCCAGATGGACAGCATCATCATATCGCCATAGTTTTCAATGGCCGTAACGGCCATCAGCCCGTTCTGCATATTCACGGCTGCCAGACCGTTACCGTGGGCGCTTGTGGGCTCGGTATAGTGCTGCAAATTGATCTGCCCCTTGGCATAGGCATCCCAAAGACCGCTGTTGCCATTGCCGCAAACAGAATCGTGATAAGCAAGGCCGGCGGGGCTGCGGGCTATGACATCGTACAGAATGCCGCTGGGGTTGTTCAGACCTGCCTCGATCCAGTGCTGCTTATCGCCCTTGTATACCTCCATGGTCAAAATGCCAACGCCGTCAACGATCTCGTAATTGTAGTTATAATCCGTGCCGCGCTCCAGCGGGAACGGGACCGTAACGGTAAAGTCCACGCCCAGCTTCGGCGGGGTAAATCCACCCTCCTGCAGCATTTTTACCACCACGTCATCGGGCATCAGCGGATCGGTCGTGACGTCGGGGTTACCCTTGGACATACCGAATTTCACCATCTGTGCATAGTAATCCATCCGGCGGGAGAACATCCACAGCTGGTCATCCACACGGATGCGGAGGTTGTCCAGCACAGTCCGCGTACCCTCCATCTCCTGCACCATGGCGTAGTAGGCATCCACCGCCTTTGCGGCTACCTCCGGCTTGTCAAAAAGATCGTTGACGATCTTCGTGCCATTGATATGGATATCGCTGTACTCATCGTTCTTGTACTCATAGGTTATGTACTTCTCCAGGAAGTCCTTCGCCTTACCGAGCATCGGCTCGCCGCCGGTCAGGTCATCCACGCTCGTGATGCTGCCTGTGGTGGGGCCATCTCCGCTATCGGGGCCGTCGGAGCCGCCGGGGCCGCCGGGGCCGCCACCGTTGAGCTGCCGGTCAAAAAGCTCGATCACGCGCCAGAAACGATAGCACTCCATGCCGGTGTCAGTCGGCATATGTATCGCCAGTTCATTCAGCAGCACCGCTGCGCCGGCGGGCAACTCGTTATAGTATTCCCGGATGGCCGCCCTTGCCTGTTCGGTGTCCAGTTCACCGTCTTTGTAGTATTCGTCCTTGAAGTCTACGCGTTTATCATGAGGATCTTGTCCCAATTGCTTGAGCACAAAATACTTATTGAAGTAGTTCTGCGCCTCAGTAACATCGTAGGGCCTGATATAGGCATCGTTGTCATCAGTCGCATCAAGATCATCCACGCTGAAGACAGAACCGGTATCCGGGCCGTTGCTGCCCCATTCATCGCTGTCGTGGATCTTGATCACGGGGTACTCCAAGGCATTGCGATAAAAGCCCATCAATTTGCCAAGCGTCATGTCAGCACTCATACCATAAGGAATAGGCAGGTTATCCAGCATAGAACTGAACTGGTTGTAGGCATCTATTACGCTGCGGGCCTGTTTTTTCCCGGCGGTCGTTTCGTAGAACCGATCTCCCCAGAAGCTGATATCATTCATTACGAAGAAGCGACCGTCCCCGTTCATGCAGAAATACCGGCGCAGATACGTCTTGGCAGCCTCCTTTTCCTCGGCGTCACCGCTCAACTCATCCACACCCGCCAGCACCGCCTCCATCGTATAGGGGGCGTCCTGCGCTTTCGGAGACTGCATCAGTGCGGGCTCCTGCGCCTGCTCAGGCTCCTGCACCTGTTCAGGCTCCTGCGCCTGCTCAGTCCCCTGCGCCTGCTCAGTCCCCTGCGCCTGCTCAGTCCCCTGCGTCTGCTCGGGCTCCCGCACCTGCTCAGTCCCCTGCGCTGGCTCGTTGCTTCCGCCTGCCGGCTCTGCGATGGCGTTTACGCATAGGCTCAGCGTCAGCACCAGCGCCAGCAGCAAGCTGACAATTTTCTTCATGCTACATCCTCTCCTTCTGGCGCCGAAAGGCTCGTCCGCACGCCTGTTTGTGATTTTTCGGACGCGCCTCTCGACTGCGCGCAATATATGCTTGTTTATATCACTTTGTCATTAACGAAACAATATGCTGGGAGGGAAGTATGCTTTTTTCGGCAGTTTGCACAAATCTGCTCAGCTATTTTATACGGCGTCCGGGGCGCATATGGGCGCGCGTATAGGCGGAGGAAAGCTGACAACGCCTGCCGCCCATATCGTATAGAACCGGTGGGCGCGCCCATATTGACATTTGCCGGGGCGTATACTATAACAGATACACCAAAACACATAGACCCGGCGCGGCAGCGCAGAACAGTGAAGGAGTGACAGATATGGCTTTTGCAAATAAGGAGCGTATAGCCCGGACGCTGGAGGCGCTGGCGCAGTACGGTGCCACAACTGGTGGGGGCGTTACGCGGCTGTCCTACACGGAGGAGTACCGGGCGGCGCAGGACTACCTGCGGCGGGAGATGGAGGCTGCGGGGCTGACCGTCCGGATCGATCCGATGGGCAACCTGATCGGCCGCCGGGAGGGGGCGGACAGCGCGCTGGCGGCCATCGCCGTGGGCTCGCATCTGGACTCCGTTCGGAACGGCGGCCGCTTTGACGGCGCGATGGGCGTCGTCTGCGGGCTGGAGCTGGCAAGAATGCTGCGGGAGGACGGCCTCGCCCTGCGCCATCCCTTTGAGGCGGTGGCCATCGTGGAGGAGGAGGGCAACTCCTTTGGCTCCGGTATTCTGGGCGGCAGGGCGCTGGCCGGACTGGTGGAAACGGACTTTTTGAAAAAGCTGACAAACGCGGACGGCGTTACGGCTTACGACGTCATGGCGGCCTACGGCCTGCACCCGGAGGCGCTGGCCGAGGTGAAGCGCAGCCGGGATGACTGGGCGTGCTTCATCGAGCCCCACATCGAGCAGGGGCCGGTGCTGGAGAGCGAGGGACTGTCCGTGGGTATCGTGGACGCTATCGTGGGCATCTGCACGCGGCGGATCGTCATCACCGGCCGCCCCGACCACGGCGGAACCACGCCCATGCACCTGCGGCTGGACGCGATGGTGGCGGCGTCCAAGGTCGTCCAGCTGGCGGACAGGCTTGCCAGGGAGCTGCACGACGGCACTGTGGCCACCTGCGGCTCGCTCCGCGTAGAGCCGGGCGCGATCAACGTCGTCCCCGGACGAGTGGAGATGACGCTGGATTGCCGGTCCTCCCATCAAGCGTCCATCGACACGGTAGTCGGCGCGGTGGAGGCGCTGCTGGAGCAGCTCCGCACCGAAGGCTACGGGGTGGAGATGTCTGTGCTGATGGATTCGGCGCCGGTGCGCCTGTCCCAGCGGGTAGCGGCAGCGCTGAAGCACGGCATGGCGGAGAACGGCCTGCCGGTCAGAACGCTGCCCAGCGGCGCGGGACACGACGCCATGTTCATCTCCCGCGTCACGGACGTGGGGATGCTGTTTGTCTCCAGCCGGGACGGCCGCAGCCACTGCCCGGAGGAATTCACGGACACCGCCGATATCGCCCGGTGCTGCGACGTGGTGTACAGCGCCCTAAAGGAGTTGGATCGCGCCTGACCGGGCGGTGTGCCGTGATCGGCGCTGATCCCCTGCGGCTTCCGGCAGATTCCGGTTGCGGGCGAGGGGAAAATCCGGTATGATAGAAAAAACGCGAAAAGGAGAACCGCCATGATCGAAGAAATGCTGGCGTATAACCGTGAGTTTGTCCGCTCCAGGGGCTATGAAAAGTTCCAGACTAGCAAGTACCCCGACAAGAAGATCGCCATCCTCACCTGCATGGATACCCGTCTGGTGGAGCTGCTCCCCGCGGCACTGGGCATCCGCAACGGCGATGTGAAGCTGATCAAAAACGCCGGCGGCATGATCACCGGCCCCTTTGACAGCGCGGTACGCAGCCTGCTGGTGGGCATCGTCGAGCTGGGCGTGGAGGAGGTCATGGTCATCGGTCACAACGACTGCGGCGTGGCGCACATCAACGCCGATATGATGATCCGCCACCTGATCCAGCGGGGCATCTCTCAGGATCATATCGACATGATGCGCTACTGCGGCGTCGACTTTGAGGCATGGCTGCGGGGGTTTGACTGTGTGGAAAACTCCGTGGCGGAGACCGTGGAGCTGCTGCGCAACCACCCGCTGATGCCCGCCGACGTGACCATCCGCGGCTACATTATCAACACGGAGACCGGCGAGCTGACCCCGCAGGATTGAGGCACATTACATTTACCGGCTCTTTCGACATACAGAGCATAAAAGACACCGCCTTTTGAAAGGGCGGTGTCTTTTTGTCCTGCCGGCGTGGCCGTTATAGTATGCGCACGCTGGTGGTGGGGCGCTGCCTATCCGCCTGCCGGGCCATGCTGGCTGCGGCTGCCTTGATGCCCTCTGGGTGGTTGTGGGTCACCTCGGCGGTGCGCTGCCCCAAGTCCTCCGCCTCCTCCAGCGAGGAAGCGATCATACCGGCGGGGGAGCAGCGCATGGCCGCGCCGTTGCCGAAGCTGTTGTAGGGGTGGGGATGGAGAACACGTCTGCTTCTGCGCTGTGAGGCAAGGGGCGGGCAACCTTTGGCAACCAAAGGCAACCTATAACAGCCGAAATCAGCCTAAATAAGCCGAAACAGCGCGTATCCGAGTATACGTCAAAATGCCAGAATCTGGTAAGAATCCGGGCAAAGAAAAATCCCGAAACCATTGTCTAACAATGATTTCGGGATTTGGTGGAGACTGCTGGACTCGAACCAGTGACCTCCTGCGTGTGAAGATACGATGAGCGCCGGAAAGCGCTGTGCCGCAACGCTTTCCGGCGCTTTTGCGTACTTTCGGCTCAGCGGGCGATCCACTGTGTCCGCCTGTATCCACCTGCTTTTTTCCGCGTTTGGGTCACGGTTTGGGTCAAGCCCCGCGACGGTGCAGAAATGACCACGCTGTAATTAAAGAATAGGCGTGCCGCCTATCGACTTCCTTCAAAACAGTCAAATCCTGTGGCCGCGCACCCATTGGAGAAGCGAGTCGTAGTCCATTGTGCCGGAGGCAACGGATAATCCGACCTCCACAACTTCCTCATTGGTACACTCCATGTGTATCCCGTTCACTTCCAGAAACGTCAGCATAACGTACATACCGATGCGCTTGTTGCCGTCCACAAAAGCGTGGTTGGAGATGAGCGTATAGCCGAGCCGTGCGCCCTTTTCCTCCTTGGTAGGATAGAACTCCTGCCCGTCAAAGCCGGCAAAGGCGTTCTCCAATGCGGAATCCAACAGGGCTTCATCCCGGACACCGATACTGCCGCCTGTTTCCTGGGCGATGAGCTTGTGGAGCAGCAGCACCTTATCTTTCGAAAACTTGATCATTTCGCAAGCTCCATAAATGCAGGCTTATACTTTTTCAGGATGCGCGCCGCCACAACGTCGATCTTCTCATCATCGGTCATATCGATCATAGGGGACACATCCAGATCCACCAGCATATATTTGGGCTTATTGTTTTTGAAAATCACCGCCTGCCCGTTTTTCTCGGCAATGCGCGTTACCCGCGAGAAGTTCTGATTCGCTTCGGTGACCGAAACGATCGTCTTTGTATCAATGGTCATGGTGAACACCTCCTATGCTTATTATACCCGTATATAGGTAAAAATCAACCTATAATTTGCACATTGTTTGGCGCTCGCAACCAACCGCAGAATGCGGTTATTCCTTCACTGCGTCTTGCTTTGTCAGTGCGTCCATGATCTTGTGATACACCACTTGGTTGGGGTAATAGCGGTAGTCGGCAAAGACGGAGATGCCGCCGTGCGGGAGAGCGTGTCGGCACGCAGCAGTTCCTCGGCGGCTTTGCGAGAACAGATGGTCACGTTCATAGATAAGATGCAGGAAAACGGCGCGGACACAGAGGCGGAGATCGTTGAGCGGTACATGGAGGCGGCGGAGCAGGAGGGCGTGACGCTGACGCGGGACGAGGTGATGGACGAGCTTGCGGCGGACTTTGCCGGTGATATGCTGGACGACGCAGACCTGTTTGCCCAGTTCTCCAAGGAAAACCGGACGGCGGCGCAGAAGTTGTTGGACAACTTAAAGGAATTTCTTGCAAAGGTCAAAACTGTGTTCACAGGCAAATACCGCGACATGGCCGCGCAGGAGGCATACGGCAAGGACTTTGCTGAGCTGGAGGACATTGCCAAGCAGTGGCAGGCGGCTTTTGACGCGGCGGAGCGGAAAGCGGAGAGCGCGAAAAAAACCGCCACGGAGGGCGGCGAGGCGCGGTACAGCCTGAAGCAGACCAGTAACGGTCAAACATACGTCATGGTGGAGAACGCCATGACAAATGCGCAGCTCAAAGACCATCAGGCTATAGCAGACTATATTGCTGAACACATCGGGGAAGTGTATACCATCATCGAAAGCGGGCAGCGGGTGTACATTGGGAAAGATTTGCCGAATGAGTATACTCACAGCAAGTATACTCAGCGGATTGCCAACAGCGCAAAGCAGAGGGCAAAAAACAGGGCTGTTTCCAATTTGGGCGAAATGGTCGAAATTGCCACAAACCGCAGATGGGAAAAGACAAGACACCCTAACAACAAGGACGCTGCATATGGGATGTATCGGTATGATACGACATTCGCGTTTTCTGTAAAAGGAGAAAATGGAGTATATCGTGCGTATGACGCAGAACTGTTGATTCGCAATGCCTCTGACGGCAGGAAATACCTTTATGACATTGTGTCTATAAAAGAAAACACCGGGCTTGCGCTTGACCTTAATCAAAAGGCCAGAGGGCGGCAAAACGCCGCCACGCAATCCGGTGCTTCTGGTACCAGTATACTCGCCGATGGTGAGAATGTCAAGCCGCAGTTTTCGCTGAAAGCTTACACGGATGCGGAGAAAAAAGATCATGTAAAATCCGCAAAGGAATTTTTCGGCAAGACGTACAGCTGGAACGAGACCGGGTACATCACCACGGACGGCACGAAACTGGACTTCTCCGGACGGCATGATGGCGCTCCCGGCGGGCAAACTGGGCGAAGGGGCGACGGCCGTGACCGGCGCGGAGCTGTGTGAGCGGCTATTTCAATCCGCGCCCCCTCGCGAGGGGGGCGACGGCACCTACGGTAGACAAAAGCAAATACTATACATTTCAATCCACGCCCCCGCGAGGGGGGCGACGAGGATGTCAGCGACGAGATGCACAGCGACGACACATTTCAATCCACGCCCCCCGCGAAGGGGGCGACGATGCGCAAGTCGGAGATCCGCGGCGCCAGGTTCATTTCAATCCACGCCCCCGCGAGGGGGGCGACGGTTCCCTGGTGGCAGTATGCCGAAAAACAGCAATTTCAATCCACGCCCCCCGCGAGGGGGGCGACGACCGCTGTACCTGGCAACGCTGCGGCTGCCATATTTCAATCCACGCCCCCCGCGAGGGGGGCGACCGCCGCCTGCGGCTTGCCGTGGGCGTCGTAGACATTTCAATCCACGCCCCCCGCGAAGGGGGCGACTGCCGTGGGTGTTGATCTCCATGTTTGCCATGACATTTCAATCCACGCCCCCCGCGAAGGGGGCGACTTCTGGAGGGGTTGACCGCATCAGCCCCACCCCATATTTCAATCCACGCCCCCCGCGAAGGGGGCGACCCACGCATTTCCGAATATGGCAAATAAATTGCCATTTCAATCCACGCCCCCCGCGAAGGGGGCGACGTCCGTCGCGCCGCATTAGTCTTTTTAGATTTGCGATTTCAATCCACGCCCCCCGCGAAGGGGGCGACCGTCCACCAGCAGCTTGGACACCAACTTGTGCAATTTCAATCCACGCCCCCCGCGAAGGGGGCGACGTACAGCAAACGACATAGCCGATGGGCTTCTTCTCATTTCAATCCACGCCCCCCGCGAAGGGGGCGACGTCCATATGGGTGCAGGGCGACCCGTCCGGGCATTTATTTCAATCCACGCCCCCCGCGAAGGGGGCGACAGCAAAGATGCACAGTTTTACCTGCGGATCTTTGACAAACAAGTAGAAATTTTGCATTTCTGGGGAAAAATACGGGGTGGTTGCCTGAGAAACCCGGAGAAAGACCGGCGTTTTCTCGGGAAAAGCCTTGCGAACCTCCCGGCAATCTCTGGTCACTTGGACTTCGCGGGGGCGGGAAGGCGCGTCCCGGATACCCGTGCGCCGTACCACTGCCGCGCCGGGCGGCGTGTGTCAGAGGATCAGGGGATCCTCCGGCAGATAGGTGCTCTTCGTACCGAAATGCTCCACTTTTTTCTCATATTGCTTCCCCAGGTAGTAAAAGCGCAGACTGTCTTTCTCGGAATCCATGATGGACAGGAGCTGTGCCTGCAGGCGGCGGCACTGCCCTGCGTCCAGCAGACACTCAAACACGGAATTTTGCACCCGCTGTCCGTAGTCCACGCACTTTTTAGCGATCTGCCGCAGGCGCTTGCGCCCGGCGGCGTCCTCGGTGTTTACATCGTATGTGATCAGCACCAGCATAGCATCACTTCCATAAAAACGGCGGATAGCCGTCCAAGTCGCCGCGGAGGCAGCGAGCCAGCAGTAGCGCCTGCGCATAGGGGATCATACCCCAACTCAGCTTTTCCCCCAGATAGGGGTGGGTCAGCGTGTCCTGCTTCCGCTCCTGCCAGGCCTTCAGGAATTTCCGGCGGCCGTCATCGGACAGCAGCACCGCGCCACTGTCCTGCATCTGAAAGTCCTCCGGGCGCAGCATTCGATTGTTCACGAGGGTCAGCACGAAGCGGTCTGCCATGCAGGGTCGCAGCTCCTCCATCAGATCCAGCGCCAACGACTGCCGTCCTGGCCGGTCGCGGTGGAGGAAGCCTACATAGCTGTCCAATCCGACGCTTTCCAAGGCGCTGGCACAGTCGTGTGCCAGCAGACTGTAGGCGAAGGACAGCATGGCGTTTACCCGATCCAGCGGCGGCCGACGGCTTCGTCCGTAGAAGAAGAATGCCTCCTTCCGGCTCAGGAGCATATGATCGAGGACGTCGAAATACGCGGTGGCAGCAGCGCCCTCTATTCCCCGCAGGGAGTCCAAGTCAGCGGCAGCCAGCACCTGTGGCAGCATAGCCCGGAGGTTGGCAGCGGCTTTTTCCAATCCGCAGTCCGCCACGCGGGGCGCGTGATCCCGCAGGGTGCGCTGGATGCTGGCGGCACCGTTGCTCAGCTTGCCGAAGATCATGGTGCGGGCTATCTCACAGCTGCGAGCGGGGTCGTCAGCGATACGGTACTGTTCACGACGGAGCAGTACGTTGCCGCTGCTCTCGCCGCAGGTGCGGGCAAGGAGACGTCCGTGCGGGGAGCAGAAGGCCAGACCGATCCCAGCCTCCGCACATTTGCCCATCAGCGCAGGGGAGGCACCGGCGTAGGAGAAGCTGACGATGGCTTGCAGCGTGTGCAGCGGGTAGCGGGCGACGACGGTCTTGTCTCGGTTTGCCAGCACATTTTCCCCCTCCAGCGAGAGGTAAATGTCCTCGGAGGTGACAAATAGCGTGTTGAGAAGCTGCTTCATGGTGATTCCTCCATGGCCGCCCGGAGATACGCGGAGACGGCTCTGCTTTTCATCAGCTTGGGCAGGCACAGCTCCTTCAAGGAGCAGGCATTGCAGGATTTGGTGGGCTTGACCTTGGGGGTATAGCCCCGACGGTACAGCTCGTGCATTTCCGCCAGCAGCTCCCGCACCCCTGCGCGCAGCTCTGGGGTGAAGGAAACCCTCTCTCGCCGGCGGATCTCCCTGTAATAAAGTGCGCCCTCGGGGATGTCGCAGCAGAGCATGGACTCCAGGCACATGGCCTGCGCGCATAGCTGCAGGGTGTCGCCAGTGTCCTCGCGGGGGCGGCCCCGCTTGTACTCCACCGGGTACGGCTGCCACAGTCCCTCTTTCCCGGAGAGGGGGATCCCGGCGGAGCCCCGGTGGTATTCCAGTACGTCGCACTGTCCGGATACACCCAGCTCCGCGGAATAGACGCTGACGCCACGCGTAATAAAGCGGTCGCCCCGCCGCTCCTGAAGGTCCGTGTCGTGGGCATTTTCGTGGAGGATCGCGCCGTCAATGGTGCGGTAGTTTTCCGCCCACTGGTGTTCGATGTGGATCAGCGCCCACTGCCGCCTGCAAAACCGAAAATGCTGTAAGCCGGAGAGCTGTAGGAAGTCCTCCTCATTATATGCCATCGATCACCTCCGGCTCCAGACCCGGCAGCGCCTCCAGCGAAATCACATAGTCGTCTGCGGAGGTGGGGATGGTACCCGCGTCCCGCAGCGCGACCTTGACGGAGCGGTGGACCTTTGCGGAGGAGTACTGCCCGTCCTTGCAGCTGTGGCGCCACCAGAACAGCTTCACCACCTCCATGGAGCCGTCGGGCCGTGCGGAGGAGGCATCGTTCACAAAGAGGGTGCGCAGACATTCCTTGACCGTGTCGGCGTCCTCCTCGGAGAAGCCGGTCTTTTCCGCCAGCTGGACATTGATGGAACCCTTGATCTCGTACAGCCCGAAGCGGACAAAGTGCTTCATGCCCATGGTGTCGGAGGCGCGGTTCTCACCCCTTTCCTTCTTCTCACCATTCACGCTCTTGGTGATCTGGAGGGACTCGATCTCCACGGGGGACAGGCTGGACGCCTGATGGATAGAGACGGGGCCGCGCACACCGCAGGAGAAGCCCTTGGCATCCTTGAAGGCGAAGACCTGCCCAAAGGCACGCACATCCAGCCATGTCTCGCAGGCGCGCCGGGCATATTCCTCCCGACCCTTGATGCCCTTCATAGCGGCGGAGGCCCGCTCGCTGAGGCTGCCGCAGCCGTCGCTGCACCGATCCTCCGACTGAACGAAGATGGGCTTGCCCAGATCCTGCATCCGGTTGCGGATCTTGCGCTTGATGCACACGTCGCTCATTTCCCCTAAACCGTTGTAGTCGGTGCGGGGGCTGTTGCCGTTGAGAGGGTCGCCGTTGGGGTTTGCCATGGTGGCGGATACAAAGGCCACAAAGTCGATTTTGTTCTGTAAGATACCCCTTTAAAAATCCCGCGCCCATATTTCCAGGCACTGCGATCACCCATTTTCTGCCCTCTGCCTTTAAGACATTTAGATGGGTACGGATCGTCTCGACAAGCGCTTCCTCACTCATGGGCTCCACAATCCCGCTGGTCCCGAGAACGGAGATCCCGCCCTCGATTCCCAGGACCGGGTTGAAGGTCTTCTTCGCGGCTTCTACGCCTGCAGGAACCGATATGGTGATCGATACCAGGCGAAGCTCTCCGGCTTCCTCCAAAAGCTCGTAGACAGCGTCCCGGATCATCTTACGCGGCACAGAATTGATCGCTGCAGCGCCTACCGGCTGATCCAGACCGGATTTTGTGATGCGACCGATGCCGATGCCGCCGTCGATTCTGACAAGTGACTCAGGAAGCGCCTCTTTCTGATGAGCGGCATTCGCTTTTTTCTGCTGTTTCTGGTTTTCTGGACTCAGACCAGGTTTTTCTCCTGCAGCTCCGAACCCGGAACTTTCCAGATGTGACATCTGAACCTTTTGATAAAAGTTTTTGTCTTTCACAAACTCCGCCCGCGCATACACCAGGATCCCGTTCGTCACATCATAATCGTCCCCTGCGTCCTTCCTGACCGCGCACTCCGCCCAACTATCCCCGGAAGTTTTCTCTTCCAGCGATACGCACACCGGAATCCCCTTCGGGGTCATGATCTCCTCCGTCTCCTTCCAGGATCCTGTGAGCAGAAATCGCACCGCCCCCTGAGCCGCCAGAGCCGCGCAGGTTCCTGTGGTGTATCCGCATCTTAACTTTTTATGGTCTTTGTATACAAAGGTATCCATATTTCTGCCTTTCATCCTATATTTTCATCGGAGTCGGCATGATACAGCCATGCAAGTCAAACAGACCGGACCGCTACCTGGCAATCTCATTTCTGTCCGCCAGCAGCACCTCTAAAATTCCGTCCGCTGTATAGTCGGAAGCTGTCAGGGCATTCTTCACTCCGTATTCCGCAAGGACTGCCGCTGTCACCTTTCCGATGCAGACTGGTCTCACCGTCTCAAACAGAGATGCCGCTTCCGCCTCACGTCCCGCGAAGAATCCTCGGACGCCGGAGCCGCTCTCAAACGTGATATAGTCGGCAGTTTTAAGTCTCGCAAGCTCCGTCTGCTCCACCAGGATATCATAGATTGGAATATCATCAAACGCATATCCCTGTTCCGCCAGTGTCTCCGTGAGGACCTTCGAGCCCTGCTTTGCCCGTGGGATCAGAAATTTTCCTGCCTCAGCACACGGACAGACATTTTCTGAACTGGAAATGCTGTCGGCTACATTGGCGGCAGCAGTTTTTGCCCCAGAAGTCTCTCCATTCTCCTTCAGGTATTTGACAAGTCCATCTGCCAGCGCCTTCGTTGTATATTCCTCCGGGATAAAGTCCTCAATGTCCTGC
>OIXH01002607.1_pt1 | contig 17556 bp, 11 predicted proteins | sample 1587741 | NCBI WGS metagenome assembly OIXH01 (sample SAMEA3888916, study PRJEB22519) | human gut metagenome | biome: human gut; feature: human-associated habitat; material: faeces | place: Denmark | collected 2011 | reverse complement strand
CCAAAATGTTTATCTTTAATTATCAATCACTGTAAACCTTTTTCAGGACGGGACAATCTCCAGACGGTTGTAATATTGCACCGGGAAAGACCCGCCCTCGGAGGCTTTTCAAAGTTTTCACAAAAAATTTTCCGCCGCGGATTTTGTTATCGCCAGATAACAGCGAGCTGTACCTTTGTATGCCGAAAAATTTTTCGGCATACAAAGGTGCTCGCTCTGCGAGGCCGGGTGGCGTTCCCGAGTCACGCCACTTAAACTACCAGCTTGATGACAACCACGAAAAAGAGGATCGGACGCCCGACAACGACAGATCCCAGAGTCCACAGGTATAATTTCAAACTCACCACCGAAGAGAATATCCGCTTTAAGCAGATGCTTTGTGAGGCAGGATTGGAGCATAACCGTAGCCGTTTTATCGTCAAAAGGATCTTCGGCGAGGAGTTCGTTGTCGTCAGACGCGACCCTTCGAAAGTGCAGTTTATTGCCCGTCTGAATGACTTTTATTTCCAATTTCAAAAGTTGGGAAATAACTACAACCAGATTGTAAAGGTCATCAATGCGCACTTCTCCAACGTCGCGATCCCGCATCAGATCGCCGCATTGGAACAACGAACGAGAGAATTAAAGGCTCTGAGTATCGAGATTCTGAACCTAGCAAAACGCGCTGCGGAATGGTTGCGAATATAAGATCGGGTTCCTCGCCCGGTGGAGCCCTGCATTACAACAAGGAGAAAGTGGATAAGGATGAAGCCGAGGTGCTGCTTTGGCAGAAGATGCTCGAACCATACGATAAATGCGGACGCCTTGATATTGACGCCTGCATGGAGAGCTTCATGCCGTATCTCGAAGCCAACCGCAGAACAACCAATACGGTTTTCCATGTTTCGCTCAACCCCTCGCCCGAAGACAAACTGACAGACGAACAGTTCCGGGAGATCGCACGCGAATATATGGAACGCATGGGCTACGGCAACCAGCCTTATATTGTTTTCAAACATAAGGATATCGACCGACAGCATCTTCATGTCGTATCGTTGCGCGTCGATGAGAACGGACATAAGCTGCCGCATGATTTCGAAGCAAGACGTTCGATGGAGATATTACGCGATCTGGAACGCAAATATAATCTGCATCCGAGCGTCAAGGGAGAGGAGCAAGCCGACAAGGTGGGATTGCATAAGGTAAACTACAGGGAAGGCAATGTCAAACAGCAGATCTCATCCATCGTGAGATCGTGCCTGCGAAATTACAAATGCTCGTCCTACGGAGAGTTTTGCACACTGCTGGAACTGTTCAACGTCTCGGTCGAGGAACGCACCGGAACGATCGACGGAAGAAACTATGCAGGTAGTGTCTCGGGTTCTGACCGACGACGGCTACGGCATCGGCACGCCCATCAAGTCGAGCAAAATAGGGAAAGACGTAGGCTATAAAGCCCTTCAAAAGTATTACGAGCGGTCGAAAAGTGCGCTGAAGCAGGACGGGACGCTCAACCGGCTGCGACAGACAGTCCGGGATGCTATGAGTCCGAACAATACACGGAACGAGTTTCGGCAGTTGCTCAAAGTGGAGAACATCGACGCGATCTTTCGCATCAACCCGATCGGCAGAATCTATGGCGTGACTTTCATTGACCATAACGAGGGTATCGTTGCCAACGGTTCGCTACTGGGAAAAGAGTTTTCGGCCAATGTTTTCAATGAATTGTATCCGGCACCGAAACAGGCGCAACAGGTCGCAGAACAACACGTGGAACAGAAACATGAAGTGCAAAACCATGCCGCCAATCCTATTTCTGGCATTGTCGATACGGTATTGGATTTGGCCGACACGCGGGCTTACGAGGAACAGCAACGGCAGATGCAACAAAGGCGTAAAAAAAGACGACATCGTTCCTGATACGAAAAACGGGGTCTGATATGGATCAGATCCCGTTTCTCATTGTTCCCTGTCGGCTTTCCGTCGTGGCCTCCCCGTGCCACCGGCATCTTCTATTTCTCTGCCGGAATAAAAGTTATTGCCTGCCCGCCCCGTTCAGCCATCTCGATGCGTATGGTATCTCGTGCCGTCACCGCCCGCTTCCCGATCAGGTATGCCTCCGGATTGCGCCCCGCATCCGGAGCATCGGCATATATGGTCGCGGTATACGTCACTCCGGGTTCGAGGAAGTCGAGCTTCTGCACGAGCGTCCTTGCCTTCTCGTCCGTTCCTGCCCCGAGAAAGTATCTGTCTTTGGCCCGTCTTGCAACGACGATATAGTCGCCGATCTCTCCCTGCAATGCCTTCGACCAGTCGCAGTCTGCGTCGAAGTCGCGGAAGAACCGGAATGCGGGATGCCCTTCGTAGTTCTCGATCAGGTCTGCGGCCATCTGCAGGGGCGAGTATATGATCACCCAGTTTGCTATCTGCCGTGCCAGCGTGGTCTTTATGCAGCATTCCGCGTTGGGCCCGTTCCACTCGATCCGTCCCTTGTCGGCCTTCGCTGTGGAATAGTCGATGTCGAAGATTCCCGGAGTGTAGTCCATCGGTCCGCTCAGCATCCTCACGAAGGGCAGCGTCGTGAGATACTCTGCCGAATTCCCTTCCGACCATGCGTTCCATTCCATGCCCCGCGCCCCTTCGCGTGTCATCATGTTGGGCCACGTGCGTCGTATCCCCGTCTCCTTTATCGGCTCGTGTACGTCGAGCATGATCCGGTATTTCGCCGCCGTTTCCACGACCCGCTGATAGTGCTGCACTCCATACTGCGAATGATGGAGGTAACCGCCTTTGAATCCCCCTGCATATCCCGTTTTGAGCGTGTGAACCCCCAGTTCGGCATACCTCCTCATCGCTGCTTCCATGACGGCTTCGTACTGGGGAATATTTCCTCCCGTTTCATTGTGCATCCACAGTTGCACGCCCTTTTCACGGGCATAGGCGGCTATTCGCTCCAGATCGAAATCCGCATAGGGTTCGAGGTAGTCGAACTGCTGGTTTCCGCCCCAGTTCTCCCATCCTTTGTTCCAGCCCTCGAACAACACTCCTTGTATGCCGTTTTCCGCAGCAAAGTCGATGTGCCGGATGGCATTCCGTGTCGTTGCTCCGTGTCGCGGCCCCATCGTCCATACCTGCGTTCCGAGGTGCATTCCCCACCATACCCCGACGTACTTCTGCGGCACGATCCATGAGGTATCCTCGATCTTCGAAGGTTCGTTCAGGTTGAGCACCAGCGACGAGTTTATCAGGCCTACGGCCCTGTCTGCTATCTGTATCGTGCGCCAGGGCGTCGTGAAGCGTCCCGGAATGTACGCCTTCACGCCGTCGGGCAGGGGCGCGAGGTCGGCTTTCAGCACCCCCGCACTGTCGCGCCTCAATACCATCTCGGGCCAGTCGTACAGGGCCGCCTCGTGCACGGCTCCGAATATTCCGTCCCCAGTGCGGAACGTGAAGGGCGTGTTTGCATCCGTTATCCGTGCTACGGGCTGCTCGCGGTACTGGAGTTCATAGGTCTCGAAATTGCCGGGTATGGACCACGACATCGTATGACCCTCATTTGCGAACCGGAATTCCGTCAGTTCGTCCGTCACGGCCAGCGAATCGGGCTGCGCCAGTTCGTAGCGAAATGCTATTCCGTCGTCGAATGCGCGGAAGCGGAGCGTGAAGGCCATGCTTTTATCCGACTTCCGCACTGCGACGGACATTTCGTTGTAACGGTTGCGGTGCCGTTTGTTCTCGCCCCAAGGGGCTGTCCACAGCCCGTCGTGGGAGGAGTGCCATACGCCTGTTATCGTCGCTCCCTGCAGCGAGGTTCCGCATGCTGCGAGTCCCATCGCCGAGGGCAGTATCAGGGGCTTGTCGTCGACCGTGACGGCATAGGTCACGCCCGCCTCTGCATCGGCTTCGACAGATACGGCGATGCGCCCGTCAGGGGAGGTTACGAAGGGCTGCTGCGGAGAGCATGCTGCAAACAATGCACAGGCGAAGGCCATGAAGGCAGCATGTGGATTCGGAATCTTCATGGGAAGGCTATTTTTCGGATTCCATCTCGAAGCGCACCTTCGCACCTTCCAGAAGTGTGGAATAGCTAAGGAACGGCCTTTCCGATACTTTTCCGTCGATAGCCATTTTACCGACATAACGGTTCTCGGAGCTGTTCTCCGGAGCGTCGATCTCGATCGTATTGCCGTTTTCGAGGTGAATGACGGCCTTGCGGAACAGCGGCGATCCGACTGCGTATTCGTCCGCGCCGGGACACACGGGATAGAACCCTAAGGCCGAAAATACGTACCACGCCGAGGTTTGTCCGTTGTCCTCGTCGCCGCAGTAACCGTCGGGTTTGGCCGAGTAGAGGCGATCCATGACCTCACGAACCCACCACTGCGCCTTACGGGGTTGCCCGGCGTAGTCGTAGAGGTAGATCATGTGCTGCGCGGGCTGGTTTCCGTGGGCGTAGTTGCCCATGTCGGCCACCTGCATTTCGGTAATTTCGTGGATGCGGAACCCGTAGTAGCTGTCGTCGTAGACGGGCGGCACGACGAAGACCGAGTCGAGCATCCGCGTGAATCCTTTGCGTCCTCCCATCAGGTCGATCAGTCCCTCGACATCGTGGAACACCGACCATGTGTAGTGCCACGCGTTTCCCTCGGTGAAGGCGTCGCCCCACTTGTAGGGGCTGAAGGGCGTCTGGAACGTCCCGTCGGCATTGCGGCCCCGCATCAGGCGCGTTTCGGGATCGAAGAGGTTTTTATAGTTCTGCGAAGCCTTTTCCAGCATCGCAGCGTCGTTCGTTTTTCCCAGTTTTTTCGCCACCTGCGCGATGCACCAGTCGTCGTAGGCGTATTCGAGCGTTCGGGCGACATTCTCGTTGATACCCACATCGTAGGGGATGTATCCCAGTGTGTTGTAGTATTCGTGTCCGAGGCGCCCCGTGGAGCTCACCGTGGGGTGTACCTTCCGGCGTCCTGCGAGCATCGCCTCGTAGAGCGTCGCAATGTCTTCCTCGGGGGTGACACCTTTCAGGATGGCATCCGAAACGACCGACGCCGAGTTGTTTCCGACCATGCACCCACGGTGTCCGGGCGAAGCCCATTCGGGCAGAAATCCGCTCTCGCGGTAAGCGTTTGCCAGCCCGGCCTGAATTTCGGCATTGACCGACGGATAGACCAGATTGAGCAGCGGAAACAGACTGCGGAAGGTGTCCCAGAATCCCGTGTCGGTATACATGTATCCCGGCAGTACCTCACCGTTGTAGGGGCTGTAATGCAGGATATTGCCGTTCTTGTCGATCTCGTAGAACTTGCGCGGGAACAAGGTCGAACGGTAGAGGCACGAATAGAACGTGCGGTACTGGTCCGTCGTGCCTCCCTCGACTTCAATACGTCCGAGCACCTCGTCCCAGCGTGCTTGCGCCTTGGCCTTCACGGTTTCGAAATCATCTTTTCCCAGCTCCCCGAGGTTTTGTACGGCCTGCTCTTCGGAGATGAACGACGAGGCTACGCGTGCCATTACCTGCTCGCCGCGGTGGGTTACGAAACCTACCCGCACGAGGGCGTGTTCGCCGACTAACTGTTCGCCTTCGACCGGTTTCGCCCCGTCATAGATCTGGAAATCCCGGATCTTCCGGTCGAAGCGCACGATAAACCAGTTCTTGAAGTTGTCGGGCACACCTCCGCTGTTGCGCGTGGTGTATCCCACGACAGTCCGTTTGTCGTGCATGACCCTGATGTACGATCCGCGGTCGAAAGCGTCGATCACCACGCCCGACTCGTCCGATTCGGGGAACGTGAAACGCATGATCGCAGCCCGCTCGGTCGGGGCGATCTCGGCCTTGATGTCGTGGTCGGCGAGGTATACCGAATAATAGTAGGGGCGTGCCTCCTCCGACTGGTGCGAAAACCAGCTCTGGCGGCTCTCCTCATCGACCTTGTCGCGTCCGCGTACAGGCATGATGGAGAACTGCCCGTAGTCGTTGATCCACGGCGAGGGCTGGTGCGTCTGCTTCAGACCTCACTAAAACCGTCTTACAGCATGTTGTAAGACGGTTTTTCTTTTATTTTCTTTTGTCATGCATTTATAATACCAGACAGTATTACATAGTTTTACTTTCCTTTTATTTTCTGATTCCGCTTTAATTCTTTTAGCGGATTCTGGTTGTATACTTGTTTGAGTTTATATAGATCCGTATTGGGTTCGATAATAGCTTGTCGATAATTGACGTAATATCCTATAATGTATCAATGTAAAGGTTTCCGGTAAGTATGATTTGCTAAAATCGTTTCTGTGAATAATATTCAATGTCATTTCCCATTCTTTGGGTGATACATTTTTTGCAATCACAAAAGGCTTTCCACCATGAATGTGTTGACGCATTGCATATTGAATCATTTCCTAAGATTTCAATAGTCATTTTCTTTCCTCCATTTTCAAGCCCAAGCCATTCGAAGAAATAGCGATAAATAATCATGGTTTCAGGTATCTCAAGGAGTTTATGGTACTCTTCGATATTTTCGCCAAAGGCTTTCCTGAAAAAAGATGTTCCCTTGCCTATTTTACCTTTTGTACTATTAAGAACAGCTTGAATAGCCCGAATATACTTGCGATTCCAATATTTGCCAATATAGTCCCGATTGTGAGAATAATCTTCACCCATATCCGTAGTGCGACGGATTGGGTGGCATTTCATAGGGAAAGAGTATATGCTCACATTTAACCTATCACACAATTCTTATATGGTTTAGCCCTAAATCCATACAGTTGGTTGGACTTTAGAAATTTGCACGGTTTATGATGGGATAAGGTAACGATCAGGCGACGGCTCTGTTTTCCGCATATTACGCCGATATTCACCACCTCAAATAACTGAAGTAAAGATAGTAAATAATCCGAGAAAGCAAATAAAAAACTTCGTTTTTTCGGGTTTCCAGGGCTATTTTTGCATCCCCGCGCCACAACGCCCTACCTCTCCGACACCTTGGCTGCGCTGGTCGCTACCGACACAGGGGCAGGGAATATAAGATACAAGGCACCCTATTAGGACCCTTAAAAAAAGGCAATAGTCTGAAAAATTGGGCTGTTGTATTTTTTATAATAGGACGAGGCAACGAAAAGGCAACGATTCCACTTGCTGCTGCTTGCGTTGGCGTTCACAATCTCAAATAACTAGCATAAAAATAATAAAATTATTGCACGAGAAAAAATATCACCTCGATATCCAATAACGAAATTACTACTTCATACCAATATTGTCGTACCTTTGAAACACGCCAGACGAGGCAGACATTGGGGATAATAATAAAAATCACGTCCGAACAAAACCGCAGAAGCGTTGTTAAGTTTTCCTTCATGCAACAGGTTGAATTTTTCGAGGATGGTCGGCAAATCCTCCCTTATGGTCGCTTCGGGCAAACGTCCGCATTTGATGCCCCCAGGTACCGCGCCCATGACGGCATGTTCGTCAAGGTCGGATATTTTAAGGTCGGAATTCGCCATAGCCTCCCAAGCTTATTTTCCTCCACGCTGCATCAGGTGCTGGTTGTATATTTCCTGCGGCATGGTGGATGTCATTTCCGTTTCCATACCTTTATAACTCATTATCCGTCATCATCCTTCTGCAACGCTTGGAACGAGCAAAACGACATACTTCTATCGGTTTTGAATCAATGCAGAAATAATCTTCGCCTCCATCTATTTCTGCGGCTATTCTTTCCCGGATTGTATTACATAGGGACAAAGTAATTTTACGTCTGTCATTGTATTGTCTGCGGAATATAAGATTGTGAATTTCAATACTATATTCCTGTAACTTTGCAAACAACAATGACTCACTGTCAATGCCAACAGCCTTTGATGTCATGTTCAATGCCTCTATTTCAAGGTCTGAGAACTACTCCTCTTCTTGACATATTCCCTGATTCATTGACCAAATTGCCGACTATTTGCTTGTATGGGTTAGGATTTTTTGCTAATATTGTGTTACTATATTTTCTATTGAAAAGTTTTAATTTGCTAAATATCAACAATATGCACAACTTTTTATACATAAATCTTTTTATCAATCTAATTCCGCCAACGGATTTTTAAATACCAAATATTTTATGAACGCACGTACACTTCTTATTCCACGTACACTTCTTATTCTTAGTCTGGTTGTCCTCTCCGGAGCGCCATGCGCATCTGCGCAGTCTTTCAAGGAAAGACTCAAGAACGCCGCAAAGAAGATAGAACAGAAAGTCAAACAGGAAGTAGCGCCCAAAAAACTTCCGGAAAAGTCCGGTAACACTTCAAGTCTCGACAGCGAACTCCAAAAGCGCCACGACGCCATGGTGGGGCCGGACAACAATAAGAACGCTGAAGACGAAGCTCCCACCGTCAGGTTGCCGGAGACCCACACTGCTCTTTTTGCGCCACTCGGATACCCTGTCGAGGCAACGTATGGGATCAAATCGGTAAAGCCGGTGATGCCGCCGAGAGAGGCATCCGATCAGGTGAACTGGAGTGAAAAACAGCCGAATGTCTATGAGCTCGACAACCAGAGCCTTGTAGCCGAGTTTCTGATGCTCGACGACTGCTTTGCCGACGGCTACATCAAAACCCTCACCCCGGCACATTGGAGATACGATGAGATCGTCAAGGGCGAACTTTGGGCTCGCGTGGGCGCATTGAACAAGATGGTCGAGCAATACAACGAAGCCAAAGAAGAATACGGCGCCGACACTTACCAGTGGGTCATCAACGGCATCCACAACAAAATCGCCTCCGTGCTTGACTCTCGCGAGTACAAAACCCTGATCCGCTCATCCCTCACTCCGCTCTTCACACTTAAAGACAAGTGGATCAGTGATGAGACCAAGGCATATTTCAATGCTCACGGAGGCTATGAGAACGCCCACAAAGCCAACTGGACCGTCTGGGATCCGCAGCCGAACAAAAAAAGCATCACGACATCAGCGTCCGGCCAGACCGGGAAAGTGATTGAGGAGGTCGGGGCAGGTGCTACGGTTGACATCGAGGGAGTCCTGTATGTCCTGCACAACTCCAACAACGGCGGCGCATCCCACGCATTCATCTCGGAAGTGGCGAAGACGGCCGTTGCCGGCAAGAACATCGTGATCCCGGACTATGTCACATACAACGGTAAAAAATATCCGGTGACGGAAATGCGTGGCAATATTTTCTCCGGCACCGCCATCAAGTCCGTGAAACTTCCGTCCACGTTGACGGAGATTTCCAATTCGGCATTCCGCGAGACTCCTATAACTGAAATAGTAATCCCGGCCTCGGTCAAGATAGTTCAGGGTTCGGCTTTCTACGGCTGTAAGAACCTCACGAAAGTAGTCTTCGAAAACGACGTCATGGATGAAGTCCACGGCTGTTTCCAGAAGTGCATAAATCTGAAAAACGTCAAGTTCCCACGCCGCGTCGGACTGATGAGTTACGATATGTTCGAGGGCTGCGTCAATCTCACAGAAGTGATGCTTCCGGAGAATCTGAGCGAAATTTATTCATCCATGTTCAGTGGCTGCAAGAACCTCAAGAATGTGGATATCCCGGCGAGCGTGACCAAGGTCGGCAACAGCGCATTCTCGGACAGCGGCATCACCTCGCTCGACCTCTCCAATGTCAAGGAATTCGAAGGGTTCTGCTTCTCCGGATGCAAAGCGCTCAAGACTGTCAAGCTGAACTCCAGCCTGAAGGAGAATTTCCTTATGGAGACCTATCAAGAATTCACGGAATGTCCGTTACTGGAAGTCAAGTACATAAACAACGAATATGTCTTCCCGGAAGGGTTCATCTTCGTAGACGGCAGCAAGTAGAGTCATGAAAAAGATATTATTTCTACTTTCAGTGGCGGCACTGCTGCTGCCTTTGGATAGTTCGGCCCAGAGCAAGCCGAAGATCAAGTCAGTGGATTTCACTATACAGGTTCCGACCCCGGGGATGTCGCTTTTCGATGCACGCGAGATGCAGTTCACATCTGCGAAGACCGAGTTCGGAGACCTTGCCGCCACGGGCGGCATCCAAGTCCAGGAGATTGACTGGATCGGGGATTTCCGCGAGGACGATGAAGGGGACATGTTCTTCAAGGACGGGTTCATATACAAGGCCCGGATCAAGTTCATGGTAGATCCTTCGGGCAAGTACGACACCGATTACATATTCAAGGACAACGACTACTACATCGACGGCAGCCGCATCAGCGCCACAGTCAACGGAGTGCAGGCCAAGGTCGAGCGCAGCGCTCCTTACTTCATCGACATTGAGGTATCCATGCCTGTTGGAGCCGGTGGAAAAGGCTCGATGCGTGATCTGGCACAGAGCAGCCCAACGGACTATGAGCTTAACAAGGACTCATACCGCGCATCGCAGAAAGCGTATTCAATCGCCGAGGCCGATGCTGCTTGCCCGGATGTGAGCCCACTTGACGTGATAACCATCAATAATACGTATCACGCGGCGTTCCGTGCCATGCGCGAGTTCGGAGATGAGTTCATCGGGCATAAGAATATGCTTGTCACCAAGGTAATCGTAGATACCGATGACGAGCGCATATATGGAGATGTGGCATCGGACGTCAACAATACCATACAAGGCCCATTCAACATCAGGGAAGTCTGGCTCAGCGACAAAGTCGATGCGGTAAAGTTCATACGCGCCATATTCGCAGTAATGCAGGGTTATACACCGGAACACAGCGATATCTACTGCCCCGAGTTCAGTTACCTCTTCCATGCCCAGCGTGCCACGCTCTTTATCCCGGAGACTGCTGTAGCCGATGTAAGGGCGATGTTCAGCCGTCCGACCTGGAGTTTCCGCACACTGTTCTCGCTGAAAACCTACTCCGGCGACGTGCACTCCGCACAGGGAGCCGGTGCGACGGCAGCCAAACCGTTCTGCACAAGCCACGTATTCACCGACAAGGTAGCTGCGGCAGACAAGGTTTTCAGGTACGGCACCTGTAGCAATTGGCCGGAATATTATTATTCCTGCAAAATCTGCGGAAAGTGCGAACACAATGACAAACACGTGTTCAGTATGAACAGGCCAACGTGGGAGGTCCGGGCTCATCAGTATGATCAGCCTGTTGCTGATGACCAGGCTTATGTCGGAGTCAACTCCGCCGGGCAGCATGTATGGTGGTACAGTTGCATCTGGTGCGGACACTCCGAAGGCTATGACCAGAGGCACATAACCAAAGCAGAATGGCAGGCAAGCGGCACAGAGGGAACATACGAGAGCTATAGGGACGCCATGGCCGACATGACAAAACAGTTCGAGGAGAGTGCCCTTCTGAAGACCACGGCACAGCCGGGGATGTTCATTCTCAAAAAAAAGTCGGACTCAAAGATGAGTCCTGCCTTCCAGAGTAGTGTGAACTTCGCCCTCAATGACAACCTCTTGGATGAAAGTGTCCTTGGCAATGATTATACACTTCCCCTGAATCACCGCCAGCTCAACTCGCTGGCCGAGCATCTCGTGAAAGAACTTACCGGCAGCGAGGCCACGGCGTCCTCCATTGGCCTGGACAAGGCTCTTGGCGGAAAAGCCCCGGCAGACGACTCCCCTGTCTCCCGCCAAGAGATGGCCGCCGTGATGTACCGTGCCCTTAGGTATATAGAAGAGTGCGGAGTATACTCATATACGGAGTTCGTTTCTGGGTTGGATAAATACTCCGATCACATCCGCATTGCCCCTTGGGCCAAGGAAGCCATGGCATTTATGGAGGCTCTCGGGCTTATGAACGCTTCTTCCGGCGGTACCCTCTTTCCAGAGAAGACCTGCTCCATCGAAGAAGCCATAGACCTGACCGAGAAGTGCACGCACGCCCACCAGCTCGGCTGGTATCAGGCAAGGTCGTGGGGCGAAGGTGACGGCAGATCCTATTTTGGCAATGTCTGTTATATACCTCACCAAGAAATGAGTACCAACCATACCTATGCCCCGGGTGAGAGGGTTTGGGTTACTGGACCGCGTTTGGGCGGGTCATCGAAATCCCTTCCGATTTTGGAGCCGTACACCGGCCAGATTCTGTATGTGGATGCCGAGTGGTTCCGTCCTGTGCGGAAGTTCGTCTATACATCGAAGCGCACAATCACAGGACCTATCATCTTCCAGGATTATTTTGATGGTGTTTCCACCAAGACTTTCTAAAACGAAGAAAGCGGCTAAAAAGGCAATAGACAGATGAATATCCGACGCCAAGGCGTACACGCGCAAATTCCTGACAGGATCTGCAAACTGCCGGGCAGATAAACGTAAAGCGGATAAAAATGCGCTGCTACTCTCGTAAAAGTAAACACAAAGAGGTGAGAGAAGATAGAATATTGTACTTTTGATAGGTGGTTCTCCTCGACTGTTCGAGGAGAACCATTTTTTTGAGTTTCCTCTCCCGCTGGTCGTACAGCGTTTCGGGATACGGTCGTACAGGACGGTAAGCCTCGTTTTTGCTGGTTCCGTCTAGCCGGGCTCGGTGATGACGCTGCCGGAGAGTTCCGATTCTGCGACCGTTGCGATGAGTACTTCCGTTTTTTCACTGCCTCTGCGGGTAGCTTCTTTCACCGCTCCGGATAGATCTTTTGCCAGCCGCTTGCCCATGGCAGCCCTCTTCCACTGTTCCCTATGAGTTTCCATTATCGCCACGAGTATTGTATCTTTTTCGGCAAGAAAGCGACGCAGAGTGTCTATTTCGCCGCCAGGTATGATTGTAGAGTACCGTTGTCTGAGTACGCCGAGCATACTGTCCGTTCTCATGCGATGCGTATGGTATTTGTCCCTTTCCGCATCACTCCATCCTGCCGCAGCCTCGCCTTGCAGGGCAAGCCCGGTGACGTGGCGATGGGCGATGTGTATGTCCTCGTACATCCTCCACAGCCGTGCCACGCTGCCTTCCACTTCCCGCATCTGCCGCCGCTCATATATCAAAATGGCGATCATACTGCCTATGACCGCCGCTAAGATGGTATATCCGAAAATGATTTTATGCTGCAATGGCATTCGTTTCTTTTCCATACGTATCACTTCTTATCCTTTAAAAAAGCAAATTCTCACCACGGCAGACCTTGCAAGCTCGACCTGCAACAAAACTCAACAATATCTTTCTATTCTTCTTCTCCCAACAGAAAGAAGAGCATACAACACTTCCTCCTTTCTTTATCCGGATACTGTCCTAACAGCTTTTGGAAACAGTCGTCAGTACACCGGTTTCTCAGAAAGCAAGGACGGGACGCACATTGTCACTGCCGTCGAATTTACTTGCCCAGATGCAGCGCACCATGCCTTGGAAGTTGTTCAAAATCCAGTACCATGTGTGGTACTTCGAGTGCTCCGAAGACGAACAAAACGAGACGAGGTTGTTGAATGTATCCTTGTCCCCAACGGCGATATTCTCCATCCATTTGTTCAAAGCGGCGGGAACATCTCCTTGGCTCTTCCAGAGGAATTCTCCAGCGATGTCTGGCGAGGTTTGCTGGGTAACGTCCGCCAAAGCCGGACAACCGCCCAGATTTTGCAGGATGTCCCACCATTGGCCGGAGGCTGGAAGATACCAGCCGGTCGTGGTCGCAGGAACCGGACAGGTCGTGTTATAATCATAGGCGGCCTTGAATGCGGGATAACTGTCGAAGTTGCCGCGATTGGTGCGGATATGCTCGCAATTTCCGTAACCGCTGAGGTCGTTGTAGTTATCGGCTTTCGTCCTGCATGTTGTAAGCCCCTCATCCATACCGAAAAGGCCCCACGCTTGGTTTGTCGAAGCGTCCTTCAAGGCCATAACCAGCCCATGCACCTTGTCTTCGCCGCCTAACTTCTCTTTTTCCTTTGCACCGATACGGCTCTTGTCCGTCTGGAAAACGATGCCGACGACTTTAGCCGCCTGCACCGTCGTTTCGTCCGCCTCTTTCGGAATCAGATACCCCGTCGTACCGTTATTTTTCGTGCAGTAGAAGTCTCCGATGCGGGCAATGCCCGATTCGGCATAGGTGACGTTCTTTATGGTTTCCGCCGCGCCGTCCACCTTGTATCTCTTGTATTCCCCTACGACAGGATGGGACGCGGACGTGGTGATGGTAAACTCCCTGTTCCCCCCGTCATAACATCCCTCGATAGTCGGCATGGACGAGTGCACCAAGTAGCGGTAAGTGCCGTCAGCCATGCGCAGCGGCTTGGCGGTGCCTGTGAACGTAGCTTCTGCCCCCACGGTGTAGTCGGGAACATTCGCGTCGATAAACTTGTAAACGGTCTTCGGCATCTCGATGACGGCCAACGCCATGCGGTGTTTCATGGCGAAAGAGAGGTGGATGGTGTTGCCCGTCCCTGTCGTTGAGCCTCCGGCTGTCATCAGGTCGGAGGCGGTGTAAGCGGCATGGGTGCTCTGGTCGTCCCCGGGTTGCCAGCCATCAATGAGCGGCTTGAAGAACTCGGCATCGGTCATGACCGCCCCCTCCGCAGGTGTGGCAGTCTTGCCCGCCATGTCCGCCTGATAAGGATAGTAGAGGTAGTAGCTCTCTCCATCCATTCCGGCGGCAAGCGTCGTACCGTCGGTTTTCCACATGATGCCGCCCGTGGCGGCATCCTTTTCGGCTGTCAGCTTCACGTTTGAATAAACCGGCTTTCCGCCGCGCACCATGTAGAATCCGCAGGCATCGCCTTCGGTGAACTCGGTGGTGTAGCCGTTCTCCACGGCACGGGTCTCGACACGGGTTTTCATATTCTCAACAGCCGATGTATATCCGCCATCGGTAACGGAGATTGTCAGTTGCTGCGCCTTGTCTTGCACGGCAGGGAACTCTTCTTGCGTGCAGGATACAAGCAGCAGGAGCAACGCAGCTTGCAAGAGGTGGTATATGTTTTGTATCTTCATATTCTTAAAGGACTAAATAGGCAAATAGTTCAGAAAGCAAGGACGGGACGGACAGCGTTACTCCATTTCTTATAGACAAAGTCGCAGCACACGTAATCAGAGGAGTACACGTTCCAGTTCCGTGCGCGGAACTGATTTAACTCCGATGACGACCAAAAACGGTCACCGGTGGTAAAATCATTCTTGCTGTCGGCTGCAATTTTATTCATCCAAGCATTCAAGGCAGCTGGAACATCGCCTTGACCTAGCCAACGGAAATCACCGGAATCCGACGAGGTTTGCTGACCTTTATCCGCCATAGCCGGACAACCGCCCAGATTCTGAAGGATGTCCCACCACTGACCGGAGGAAGGAATAAACCAGCCTGTGGTATTACGAGGTGGGCGGTATTCATTTATACTGTACATATCATTCCATTTCTCGACGGCTTCGAAGGCCGGATATGCCTCAATTCCACCGATACTATTTGCATGGTCAAGAATCTTGGTGTAATTGTGCAGACCGCTGATGTCAGAGTAGATTTCAGACTTGGACCAGCAGTCTTTCACGTCTTCCAAATTATTCTCTTCATGGCTCCATTGGATATCTGTTGCGGTGTTCTTTAAGGCCATTACAAGGCCATGCACATTCCCTTCGCCCAATTTGGACTTTTCGGCAGTGCCGATACGGCTCGGGTCCGTCTGGAAAACGATACCGATGACTCTTCTTTCTATTTCACTTTTTGTTTGGAGTACGGGAGCAGGCTTGGGGCTTGCTATCTTCATACTGCCGTCAGTATAGATTTTGCGCAGGCCGCCGTCGCTCCAAGTCCCGTCGGAATAGAAGTAGTCGCCGATTTTAAGTTCGTCAGCTGTGAAACTTTGCTTTACCTTTTTGGAGGTGACGTTCTCCTCGCCACATGCAACCCACGTGCCACCGGTCACCGCCTGCACGTCTATTCCGCTTGCTTTCACGGTGATGGTGTAGGCATACCGCTTGCCACCGAAAAACCCAAATTTGCCGGCAGCTTCTGTTTCGGGAGTGTAGGTAAAGTCATTGCTGCCTATGCTGATTCGGATGAGCGGCTTGCCCGTCATATCCTGCGGCGGCACTAACGCCTCGTATTTCTTCGTTGCGGCATCATAATAGGGCTTTATCTCGCCGTCCGATTGGTCACCCGGTGATACCAAGCCGGCGGTTGAGTGCGTTAGCGGGTCTCCGAAAATGGTGACGGTCGCACCCTCCAACTCCTCTTCCGTAATGCCTTCGCCAGCTTTGAGAATTACTTCGATTTTCGCCATGCGGTGGATGAAACGGAGATTTATGGCTTGGTCATAACGCCCTATGGCACTGGCGTACAGGACATCGAAAGCGGCGTACCCGCCACTTTGGTCGGAAATGTCGACATCCGGGCTACCATTAATATATGGAGGAGTCCATGCCGTGATGCGGGCTTCGGCTGTGTTCTTCCAGTAAATGGCGTTCGCGTCATCCTTTGGAACAGCGTTGCCCGAGGCATCCATCACGTATGTCTTGGGCATACCACCTATGTAGCCCTCTACCGTCACTCCGATTTCCTCGCCACCCGTCCACGTCTCCTTGCCACCGGCGCGGGTCTGCGGCTGTTGTGCCACCTCTGCCGTCAGTTTCAACGGGTACATGCCCTCGGGTAGAGACGTGGTATTTCCCACCGTATCATCCTTGCCGCAGGAAACAAGCAACCCGCCGGCGAGCATCAAGGCCGGCAACCACGAGCCGACATGCGGCCATCGCCTTGAATAACCTGTTATTTTCATATCATTATCTTTTTATCGTATTTCTTTTCTTCGTGCCGCCGCCCGCCGCGACGCGGGCAGCTACACCTTTTGGCGTACCTCCGTGCTTACGCCTGATGCACGGCGGCGGCTGTCAGGCATCACTGCATCATCGCGTCGCCCGAATGACTTCCACCGTCGTTCCAGTCCTCGATGGTACACCCGCTGACGGCCAGTCCCGTCTTCTTCACCGTGATGGTGTAGGTGTAGGAGTAACCGGCTTCGAGCGCGGGTTTGATCTTGTCCTTGTTGGCGTAGGTCTGCGACATACCATCATCGGGAATCACCTCGAAATTCAAGTAGTCGGCGAGCGTCTGCGGGAGTAGAATCATGGAGAAGGTCATCACGCCCGTGGCGGCATCGAAACTTGCCATGCACTTGTCCGCGGCCGTTTTCGGGGTGCCAGTGCATTCGCGCAACTTCCAATCGTTCACAACGCTACCCGTGGTTGCGGCGATACCGGTCGTCACATTGAATGTTCCCTCGTGGATCAGGCCGCCCAACTTGTAGTCAGCAAGTTTCAGCACGTCCGTGTCGGAGAATCCGTCAGTTGTTGATGCTTGCACCTTGAGGATAAGGCGGGCCATCTGGTGCTTGAAGGAGCAGTCGCTGCCGCCCGTGGCAGTGTTGTCCGTGAAACTGATGGTCGGGTTACTCTTGCCGGCTTGGGCTCCCGGGGCATAGATGTAGTCCATCTTCTCTTGGTCTTCCACCGTGGGCTGGTTATCCGTCGTGACGGTTATTTCCCCGTTACTCCCCGGTAGGATGGAAGCGTTTGCGCTCGACGTATAAGGTGCGTAGGCGGCAAAGGTAAATTTGCTGGAAGCGTCCTCGAAGAAGATGCCGTAACCCTTCGTTATCGGGGTGAAGTCCGCGGTGGTGCCGGTGCTCGTGGTTTGGTATCCCACGTTCTTGTACTTGTTACCC
>OIXH01002594.1_pt1 | contig 17631 bp, 16 predicted proteins | sample 1587741 | NCBI WGS metagenome assembly OIXH01 (sample SAMEA3888916, study PRJEB22519) | human gut metagenome | biome: human gut; feature: human-associated habitat; material: faeces | place: Denmark | collected 2011 | reverse complement strand
TTCCTCGTCCAGCCAACCGTTCCGGGCTGAGAGGTTCATGCGGTCAAGCAGAATAGCGCTGGACGGGAAGCCATATAACCGTTTTGAAAAGCCATCGTTTGATTTTTCTATATAAAGCATAAACACCCGAGATCACTACGATCTCGGGTGTTTTGGCACGCCCGGCGCGATTCGAACGCGCGGCCTTTCGCTTAGGAGTTACAATTTGAGCAGTAATTCTGTGTCAACCGAAGCCAAAGAAAGTCAGTATTTTTAAGGCTTTCCGGCACTTTTCTGCTTCATGCCGGGCGTTGCGTGGGTATAAGCGCCAAGGTTAAAAAGGCAGTGGTGTGTCCGGGATTCTCCCGAACCGTCTTGATGTCATTTCCTGCTCGGAGGCTGTTGACCTCGTATGGTATAATACAGGTGAAAAGCAGACGAACGCACGGCCAATCAAATGATAATCGGAGGTGCCGGATATGCCGGAATTGAATCACATTACCATCCGTTCGGGCAACATGGACATCGTGCTCAATATCAGCACGGTTCTCTACGTTCTGATGAAAAAGAATTATGCCGAGATACACACATTCAGCGGGAAATGCTACAAGACAAGGGTCACGCTCAATGAGCTCGAGAAGACTCTGGGCGACAGCTTCCTCAAGGTGAGCCGCGGCTGTCTGGTGGCGGTGATGGCGATACACGACATCACCAATGTCATTGAGTTGACCAACGGGGAGTTTTTGCCCTATTCCGTACGGAACAGGAGTGCGATTGTTACCCAATTTCAGACAAAGCAGAAGCTGATCATCAGCCGCTTCAGCGAGGGAAGTATCCCCGAGGAAGAAGATGCCTATCGCGCCTACTACCGGTGCTTCGATGATCTGCCTGTCGCTTTTGCGGACATCGAAATGGTATTCAACGACGAGCGCCGGGCAGTGGACTGGATCTTCCGTTACGGCAATCAGGCCCTGGCCTTTCTGGAAAAGGTGACTTTGGATCAGCTGATCGGCAGCACGTTCAGCAGTCTGTTCCCCGACATGGATGACAAATGGCTTCGGGCATATGAACAGGCGGCGCTTTACGGCGCGACACTGGAGGTCATTGATTACAGTCCGGAGATCGACACCTATCTGCGGGTGATCTGCTTTCCTACATTTCGGGGGCACTGCGGCTGCATTCTGTCCGATGTTTCGCAGATCCACTATCTCCGAACCAGCACCGATTCCTCCGAAGCGATGATTCGCTATTTCGGGAAACTGCTGGAGCGAAACCAAGGAGCCTCTGAAAAAGGCAAAAAGATGCCGCATACAGATGCGAAATTCGTCTGACCCAATGTGCCGAAAGAACGTACGGTGGGACGAATTGCAATATATGCGGCCTTTTAAATAATTCATCCCATTTTTATGCAATTTATCCCATCTACATTGATTTTTTATTCGATATGTATTATTATAGCAGGTGTAAATACTTCTATGCCGAATTGCCTGTGTCGGCGGCATGGCTCGTCGCAGCGGTATCAAACAAAGGAGGAAAACTATGAAAAAACGACTATTGTGCATCCTGACGGCTTTGGCCTTGTGTCTGAGCCTGCTACCCACGACAGCACTGGCAGGGGCCGGCGATGTTGCTTCTGTCACCAGCGGCGGCGTAACAACAGACTATGCAACCCTGGAAGGGGCCATTGCGGCGGCGCAGGCTTCTTCGGGCTCTACTGTTAAAATGCTGCAAAGCGTAGAGTTGAGCAAGAATATTGAAGTGAAACAGGGCACATTTACGATTGATCTCAACGGAAAGGCGGTCTCTTCCCTGGGTGGTCTAAATGGCGCATATGTGTTCAAGCTGCCCAAAGGCTCTACGGCAAATGTACTCCTTACGGATACCGCATCGGGCGGCACCGTTCGGGCTTACAGCAATAAGACCGGTATTTTCATGGAAGGCGGCGCGTTGACGGTTCAGAATGTGACGGTTACCGGCGGCGGTACCGGCATCGCTGCGCGAAAGGGAACATTAACTCTTGACAACGCGACGGTTACCGGTACGACGCAGGCGCTTCAGTCCAATTACAGCAATGATTGTGTTATGGTCATTCAAAATGGCAGCGCCCTTTCCTCTACCGGAGATCATGTAATTAAAATGAGCAACGGAACGCTGACCATAAAGGATGGCACCTTTACCGGCGGCGCGAAAGGTACGATCGGGTACAGCCAGTTATCCACAAATACGGTTACAGTGGATCTTTCCGCGTTAAGCGACCCAACCGGCATTACGATTTACAACACATCGTCGAGCGCTGTGTCTGCGGCGAACATCATTCTCCCCGCCGGATACACGCTTGGCACGGAGAGCCTCGCGTCAAAAACGCAATACAGCATTAGCCGCGCTGCCTGTGCATCGCACACTCTGACGAAAACCGAAGCCAAGACACCCACCTGCACCGAGGACGGCAACAGCGAATACTGGGTCTGTGACCTCTGTGGCAAGTTCTTCTCCGACGAGAACGGCACGACCGAGACCACGGCAGAGGCCGTGAAGATCCCCGCTGCCGGTCACAGCCTGACCAAGACCGAGAGCAAAGCACCCACCTGCACGGAGGGCGGCAACAGCGCGTATTGGACTTGTTCTGTCTGCGGCAAATATTTCTCTGATGAAAACGGCGAAAACGAAATCGCGAAGGATAGCTGGGTGATCTCTGCCACCGGCCACAGCCTGACCAAGGTCGAAGGCGGCAACGAATACTGGACCTGCTCCGTCTGCGGCAAGTTCTTCTCCGACGAGAACGGCACGAACGAGATCACGCCCGAGGGCGAGACCTACCGCGTGGCGGGCGTTGCGGAGCTGTGCGGTTCCAACTGGGACGCCGCCGACGACAACAATCTCATGACCCTCAATGCGGATACCGGTCTGTACGAAAAGACCTACACCGGCGTCCAGCCGGGCGAGTATCAGATCAAGGTCGTTGAGACCCGCTCCGACGGAACGATGAACTGGTACGGCAATGCGCAGGGCATGAACGTGGTGATCTATGTCACCGCCGTCTGCGACGTGACGGTCGTCTTTAACGCCACCACCCACGCCATCGGTATCGTGGGCATCAGCGCCGTGGAGAAGACCTGGATGGATATTGATGCCATCCGCGTGGTAGGCAACGGCGACGGCGCGTGGCTCAACGGCGCAAACTGGGATCCCACTGCGGACGCAAACAAAATGACCGAGGTCAGACCCGGCGTCTACGAGATCACCTATTCCCAGGTCCCCGCCGGCAGCGACTATCAGTTCAAGTTTGCCGCCAACGGCTCGTGGACAGACAACTGGGGTGCCGGCGGCGTCGAAGGAGAGGCGGTCTACAACAGCAGCGAGAATATCCCCCTTGAACTTACGGAGACCACCGATGTCACCCTGCGGCTGAACCTGAACGGCTTTAACGAAAGCACCAAGCAGGGCGCGACCTATGAGGTCGTGCTGGGCAGTGGGGACGACACCGGAAAGGTCGCGGTGGATTATCTGGATGCCGAGGGCAATTCGCAGACCTGCGCCGCGGCGACCGTCCTGGCCGCCGACGCCGCCGTCTGGGAGGGCGGCTGGTATGTGGCGCAGGGAAAAGTGACCATCCCCGATGCCGTCACCCTGAGCGGCGACGTACATCTGATTCTGGCGGATGAGTGCAGCCTGACCGCCGGAAGCGGCATTGCGGGCAGCGGAACGCTGACCGTTTACGCCCAGAGCACCGGCGAGCAGATGGGCTGCCTCACCGCCACAGGCGTTGCCGTGACCGAGACGGAGGCCGTCAGCGCCGGCATCAACGCCGGAGCCATCACCGTCAACGGCGGCGTCGTCAACGCCACCGGCGGCGCCGGCAATGGCAGCGACATCACAAGCGCCGGCCTGTACAGCACGCCGGGCAATATCACGATCAACGACGGCGTTGTCACCGCCACCGGCGGCACCGTCACGGGTGACTGCGGCAATAGCACCGGCATCGCAACCGAAGAAGCCGACGTCATCGTCAACGGCGGCACGGTCAACGCCACCGGCGCAGCCTCTGCCACATGGAGCATCGGCGTCTATGCCGACTGGGGCGGCTTCCGGCTGAGCGGCGGCAGCGTCACCGCTACCGGCAGGGACGCGGAATATGACGGCGGCAGAACCTCCGCGCGGAGCATCGGCCTTTATGCGGACGACTTCGCCGTCAGCGGCGGCGAGCTTACCGCAACTTCGGGGACGGCAGCGGGCAATATGCCTGAGACCTACGGCATCTCCTGCAGCAACGCCCGGATCGACGGCGGCACCGTCATTGCCGAAGCCGGCGCCGCCAGCGGCGGCAGCAGCACCGGCATCTCCAATTACGACGCCTTCACCGCCACCGGCGGTCAGGTCATCGCTACGTCCGGCGCGGCGGCATGGTCCACCGGCATTGACTCCTACGGCGATGCGCAGAGCTTCTCCATCTCCGGCGACGCTGCCGTGGAGGCCACCGGCGGCGAAAGCACGAGCTGCAGCGCAGGTGTCTATGCCTACAGTTGGGATGAAGGCGGAACCGTCAGCATTTCCGACCATGCCTCTCTCCTTGCCATCGGCAAGCACAGCGATGTAATAAGCTTCGGCGTATACGCAGAATCCTCGTATACCGACGAGGCGTCCAGTCTCCACGCCGTGCAGGTCACGGGTGGCGACCTGAATGTCATCTGCTTTGGCGCGGACGATAACAGCTACGGCATCTTTACCGCTATGGTCTACACCCCCTCCGGGGGAGAACCCACGGTACAGGATGTGCCGGGTCTCTATGTCTCCGACGGCCATGTGCGTATCCACAACACGTACGAGGGCGCGCAGGACCATTCTGCCCTGAATGCGCAGCCCGACCTGTCCGGCTACGGTAGCTATAGATGGCGCACCGGGATGGAAGACGGCTTCACGCCCTCAACCATCCCCTATGAATACAGCCCGACCCACAGCTTTGTGGAGTTCGGCGCCGCCGCCAGCTACGGTGTCACCGTCAACGGCGTGGAGGTTGACGAGGTCAACTATACCGATGTTTTGGCTGACGGCGTCAACGACGGCAAGGTCAGCTATGAACCGGCGACCAACACCCTCACCGTCTCCGGCACTCTGACCGATGCAGGGTACACCATAATCCCGCTGGAAATTGCCGGCAACGGTACGACAGACGTGGTGCTGAGTGCCGAAAGCTCCACCATCTCCGCGGGCATGAAAGTCTTCGCCGTAAAGGATGTTACCGCCACAGCCAAGTCCGGCAATCCGGCATTCACCGGCGCGGTGGACATCACCTGCTCCGGCGATGTTACGCTCGCCAACAGCGGCGACGGCATGACGGTCGCCGACGCTCTGACCGTCAACGGCGCGCAGGATGTCACGGTAACGGCAGCCGGCGCCAGCCAGGTGATCTCGGGTACGACGGTGCTCTCCTGCTCCGGCAATGTCTCCATCGTCAACAGCGGCACCGGCATGGCGGTATCCGCCTCGCTGAGCGTCACCGGCGCAAAGGATGTCACGGTCACCGCAAACGCCAACAACCCGACGATCGACGGCAATGCGGACATTTCCTGCTCCGGCAACGTTACGATCACCAACAAAGGCACCGGCATGGTCATGGGTAGTACGCTGACCGTTACCGGCGCGAAGGATGTTACGGTCACCGCGAATACCGACTACCCGGCGATCGCCAGCGCGGCAGACATCACCTGCTCCGGCGACGTGAAGCTCGTCAATCTGGGCGGTGGCCGCGCCATCGGAGGTACCCTTGAGATCCGGAAAACCGATGCTCACGGCTATGCGGTGAAAACCGGCGCCGACCTGGATAATCTCACGGTCTATGCCGAAAAAGCCGCGGGTGAGACCTTCGGACCGGAATCGCTCAGCGCTTCCGTGGTGAAGACCTCGATGACGCACAGCATGACCAAGACCGAGGCGAAGGCTCCGACCTGCACGGAAGACGGCAACTCCGAATATTGGACCTGCTCCATCTGCAACAAGTTCTTCTCCGATGAAGAAGGAACGACCGAGATCGAGAAGGATAGCTGGGTCATCGAAGCCAAGGGTCGCAGCCTGACCAAGACCGAGGCGAAGGATCCCACCTGCACGGAAGACGGCAACAGCGAATACTGGACTTGCTCCGTTTGCGGCAAGTTCTTCTCCGATGAGGACGGCACGACCGAAATTGAAAAGGATAGCTGGATCATCGAAGCCAAGGGTCACAGCTTTGGCGACTGGACGGTCACGAAGGAGCCTACCTGCACCGAGGCGGGCAAGCAGATGCGTGTCTGCACCGTCTGCGGCGCAGTAGAGGAAGCCTCCGTTCCCGCCTGCGCCTGCCCCAGCGCCGAGCTGACCGACGTGCCGCAGGACGCCTGGTATCACACGGCGGTGGACTTCATGGTGATGCACGAACTCATGCTCGGCGTTGACGAGGGCCGCTTCGCCCCCGAGAGCACCATGACCCGCGCCCAACTTGTCACCGTGCTCTACCGCATTGCGGGCGAGCCGGAGACCGACGGAACACACGGCTTCACCGATGTTGCCGACGGAATGTGGTACACCGATGCCATCGCATGGGCGGTACAGAGCGGCGTGGTGAACGGCATCGGCGACGACAAATTCGATCCCGATGGCTATGTCACCCGTGAGCAGATCGCAACGATCCTCTTCCGCTACACGAAGTCCGAGCCGGTCACGCAGGATAAGCTCAGCGCGTTCCCGGACGCCGACAAGGCCAGCTCCTACGCGGTCGATGCGCTCAACTGGGCGGTCGCCGAGGGTCTGATCAACGGCAGCGACGGCAAACTCCTGCCGGGAGAGACGGCAACCCGTGCGCAAGCCGCGGCCATCCTCACGCGCTTCCTCTGGAATAACGCATAAGGCAAATTTCAAAGCAGCACAAAAGGGGCTGTAAAAAAAGTCCCCAGGAAAAGGCAGGCTGTACCGAAAGGTGCAGCCTGCAAAATATTTGTAGAAAAGGGCTGGTTCAGTGGAAGAACCAGCCCTTTGGTGGTATAATGGATCTGTGAAAAAACAAAATAACACCGTAGACTATTCTACTGTTAGAGCCGGCGAAAAATGACCGGCGCTTAGAAAAATAACCGCCACAAAATCACACGATTTTGTGGCGGCTGGCACCCCCGGGAGGATTTGAACCTCTGACCCTTCGCTTAGGAGGCGAATGCTCTATCCAACTGAGCTACGTGGGCAAATGGCGATATTTGATTATTTTGCGGAATATTCGAAACTTTTTTGCCGTTTTCTGTTTTCTGTGATTCCGGATTCTGACAAATTTCATTTTCATCAAAAAGTTCGGATTTTCGCTGTTTTCATTTTCCGGACTTTTTCAAAAGGTGATAGGTCGAACTATCACTTAGGAGTGACCTCGAAACTCGGTTGTAGAGTCACTTCCTGTACCCGATAATCCCGTATTTTCAAGGCTTTTTCGCACTTTGAGTGTTAAGCTGTGTTATGGAATTACTGCTAATTTTACCCCGTTTTCGACCGTTTCATTAGATGGGAATTAGCAAGGGGGTCGGATTTAGGGAAACGGTTATATTCCCACAAGATGCCTTTATTTAATCGCTTGTACCTCGGTCTGTTACCGAGTTTTATTTATTTTACTCACTTCGCTAAATTGGAATTTGTCAATACCTATTACCATAAAGATATTTATTTGAAATTCTCTTTTGTGTTTCCAAATATTTTGTAACGTTTTCATCATAATCAGGATAATTATAACCAAGTGAATCTGCCACTTTTTTAGATATTTTTTTGAACAAACATAGACACAAATCAAACGATTTCCACATTTCTTCATACGAACTCATTGAATATGTATTTAGTAAGTTATCCCACAATTCTTTTGAAATATGCTTATCTAAAAATTTATAGTTTTTACCCAAACTGAAATTAAATCCTTTTTCAGTACCGACATACCAACTAATCATCCTAAGAAGCTCATGACGTAATACTTCATTCATATGGTCTATTGCAAATAGTATTTCACCACGAAGTAAGCCCTTGGATACATATGTTGCAACATTCCAAAATTCGTTACAACAGTCATCAAACTTTCTTTCTGTTGGACACTTAATGTAATAATCTTCATCTGTGGGAACTATTTCTGTTTTAATCATATTATCTTTATCTAACATGATTTTTACAAGTTTATCGCGAGTAAGATACTCCTCAAGCATTGAAACAGGTAACAAAGTTAAATCAATCTTTACACCATCATCAAAAAGCATTATATAAGAAAATCCTTTTTCTTCTGGAGGAAATAATTCCATATCTTCAGGTTTTTGCATCATAATTCTGTTACCAAAAACACTAAGCCAGTCATCGCTTTTCAAAAATTCTCCCATATCTATAACAAAAAAAGTAATATCATAATCTTGAAGATTGTCTTTTGGTATATTAACATTAGTGCGAGACCCCTCAAGAGTTACAATTCTAATTCTCTCATCTTGAAAAGCAAAATTCAAAACTAAATCGTATATTTCTTTTTCAGTCCTCATTTCATTCACCTCAATAAAATTATATCACAAAAAAAAGATTGATTCTAACTGTTCTTATAATTTGATAACCGCATCAAGGCAGAGCGTAAGTGCATATTCGTATGCATTACCGCCCCAGTTTCTTTCGTCGTATTTGTCAACATCTGCAAGACTGTCTGCGGTATAAAGTATCATACCCCAGGTTGCCCCTCTGAAATCAGCACAGGCCGCCAGAGCAGAACATTCCATTTCTACAACTGCACAGCCTTCACTTTTGCGATAAGCCACCTTTTCTTTGGTTTCACGGAAAAATCCATCCGTTGACCAGGTTATAACCTCCTGATATTTCATACTATGCTCAAGAATGGTTTCTTCAATTGCTTTTCTTGCCTTCTCGCTGATTTCCACAAATCGAGAAGGGGGCGCATAGTGATAAGATGTTCCCTCATCACGCAGAGCCTTGTTTGGTACGAGGAATGTACTTTCGGGGAACTTTTCCAGAGCACCGCAACTACCTGCCGAGATTACCTCTCTTACACCATAACCAATCAGCCAATCAAGTATCTGTGTGGCTGCTGCCGCACCAACGGGTGCTTGACAAAGCACAATGTCCTCACCCTTGTATTTGGTGATGTAAATGGGATAATGCTTCGTTGCACTCTCAAAAGTGGATACCTGTTTGGTATCACTTTTACTGGCATATTCATCTATGTAAGCACCAAGAAATGCGAACACACATTTCTTGGGTAAGTTCAAACCAAGATTTTCATGAGTGGGATTAAGAACTGCTGTCTGCTCTGTATCAAACTCCAAAATCGGTATTTCGTTTTTAATAATAGCCATACTATCTCTCCGTCAAATTCTTATTTAGCTAATTGATTATACCACATAAATATGAAAAATTCTACACATTAAAGCGAAAAGAAAACGGCAAGACCATTTTGTGATCTTGCCGTTATGCTTTGTATTTAGTTTCCAACACCGAGCAGGACTTTGAACTTCTGTAAGAAGTCAGGGTTCTGAACCATATAGTTAAGCATTGCTTCTTCGGTTATGCCTTGCGGCTCTTTCTTCGGCTCTACGGTCGCTCCATTGACCTCTGACGGGTTTTTCTTTTGGTAGAAGGTTTCTTCAAACCTCTGAGCATTGAGCCGTCTGTCCTCGTCCAAGATGTGAGAATACACATCCGTGACCATCTTAACCTGTGCGTGTCCTGAATCACCCTGCACGGATTTAATATCGCCGCCATTGAGTTTCAGTTTATAGGTGATACTTGAGTGCCTGAGACTGTGGAAAACAACAGGCGGTAAGTCGTTTTCTCGTATGAGTTTCTGCAAGGAACGGGTGATAATTTGGTGTTCTAACGGTCTGCCGTTGGCATTACAGAATACAAGGTTATAATCGTAGAACTCATCTCCGAACAGTTCCTTGAATTCTTGAATTTCCTGATACCGCACTTTGAGCATTTCTGCAACTGTTTTTGGCAAGAACACCTTTCGGGTACTGGTTTTTGTCTTTGGCTCCTTGAGAACCAAAGCGGTATTGGTTCTTGCTACGAAAGCGGGAAACTTGAACACGATGCCTTTCTCATTGAGCTTTTCAAGGGCATCTCTGTTTACACGCTGTAGCTCCTTATTGACGAAAACAAATGCCGTGCCGTTGGCTATACTTGCATCGGAAATCTCCACACAGTCCCAAGTTAAGCCGAGCATTTCACCCATTCGCAAGGAACAAGAGAAGGCGAGGTTGATTGCAAGTTTCAAAATATCGTCATCGCAAAGCTCAAGAGCCTTAAACAAAGTCGCCGCATCCCATATATCACGGGTTTTATGTTCTTCTTTAGGAAGCGTAGCATTGATACAAGGGTTCTTTGCCATCAGTTCCCACTTAACCGCCTGATTAAAAGCACAGCGGAGAAGTTTGTGGATTTCTCGGACAACATGGCAAGACAGATACTCCGTATTCGGCTTGCGGTTGTTTACCACCCTCGATTTAACCTTGAGCAAGTTCTGATAATACTTTTCCATCATTCGGGTGTTCAGGTCGGAGAGCTTCACATCTCCTAAAATCGGGTTAATGTAATTGAAAATCAGGCTTCGTCTTGCTTCATAGGTAGACATTGCCCAAGTGTTCACTCCGTAAATCGAAGTGTAATCTTCAAGCAATTCCTTTACGGTCTTTGCTTCAGGAATAACAAGAGTACCTGACTCTTGTTGGAACTCGACTTCCGCTTTACGTCTTTTGGCTTCAGCGTTGGTCGCAAAGGTTTCCCATTTTTGTCGCTTATCGCCCTTGTCATCCGTGTAGGTATAAACGACAGAGAATTTGTTTTTTCTTTTTACTATGGATGCCATACTGCACTTCCTCCTTACTTCGTATTACTGTCAAGCCAAGCATCAAAGTCTGACTTGAGAACTCTAACCTCTCTACCGATACGCACACTACGAAACTGATTTGTCCTGATAAGTTTTGTAGCAGAAGAACGACAGATACCGAGAATAGCCATTATCTCCGAGAGGTTATAACTCTTTTTGCCTTTGGGAACGCCGTTCTTCTCATTGAGCTTCTGACAATTCTTCTCTATCATAGAAGTTCTCCTTTCCCTCGACTATCTTGTAGTGAGTTTGATTTTCAAGCCATTCATAGAAAGTGGCTTTGTCGATCAGCAACCTTTGGCTGCTGTATTCGGTCTTAACAGACCTGAAATGTAATCTGTGTATCAGTTCATAAGCGGTCGCTTCTCTGATACCCAAGAGCGATGCCATTGTCGGAACGGTCATAGTCCTTTTGAGTAGTTCCGTACCGGGCATTTCGCCGTTGACCTTCTTATAATGAAGTTGGTTTGCATACCATTTCTCGAAGCTCTCTATCATTACTCGCATTTTGCCTGCGACAAGCCGTGTTTCAAACTGTTCCTTATGAACAAGCCAATACGACTCTGTTTTGCATAAGCCGAGAGATCTGCCCATCTCCATTACAGACATACTTGTTTTGCTCATCATTGAACCTCCTTTTTCTGAGCCATATAGCCAAGCTGCTTTGCTTGGCTATATGGTACTCAAAATCGGAAGTTTTGTTAATGATGCGATTAGGTGTCATCGCATACTTGACAAGATTTACTCTTTTCATCAAGCCAAGCATCAAAACTCCTTTTTGAAATACGGATAATGCCACCGATACGGACCGTGCTGAAATAACCTTTTTTTACGATAGCGTATGCGGCGTTTCTACCTATACCGAGAATATCCTGAATTTCCGAAACGGTGTAGGTTCGCTTCTCATAGGAAGGGGGATGTGTCGTAGTCTGTCGATTTAAGTCGGCAACTTTATCTTCAAACATCTAAACCACCTCCACCATTGTTAGGTCGTTTGGTACGCTTCGTGATTAAGTAATCGTATCCGTAGCCAACCTGACACTTATCGCAAGGCTCTTTTTCGACCTGCAAAGGATCTACTCGTCTAAGAATGTTCTCCGGTACGCTGAAGAACTCTGCACGGCACTTCGGACAAAGGCTGAGAATATATCCCGTGCGGATAGGCTTTCTCTTTCTCATAAGTTGGAACTGATAACGGATACCGTCTTTGATTTTGGCGATCGTTTCGCCGTCCTCAATTCTTCCGATAAAAGAAATCAGTTCTTCTGCTTTGTCGATAGTTCTTATCTGCTCAAGCATTACCATTGACGGCTCGTTGAGTCCACAATCCGTTTCCAACGGAATATGAGAAGCAATATCTTCTCTTTTACGAACCGATGTAATAACTGCCACTACGACCGTAGGACTGCTACCGTTCAGTTTATTGGTCTGCACCACCAATATGGGGCGTACACCGCATTGAACTGAACCCTTCATTTTGCCGAGATCACAAGTGTAAATCTCGCCCCATTTGATTTTGGATAAATCTTTTTTCTGCATTTGTAATACCTCTCAATGATTTATTAGAAGGGATTACAATAATCAGTCCCTTCACTAATTCCCACTGAGAGCAGGCGTGTGGCAAGTCTATTTCAAAATATTTTTCAATTTTTTCAGAGCAACAGCAATCGACTGTGATACCGCTTGGTGTGATACACCTTCCTCCAGTGCTATTTCGTGTGTGCTTTTACCATCGAAAAAGTATTTAATCACTCGTTCCTTTTGCACCTCCTGAAGTGTTGCCAATGCAGAACGAACCTTCTGACAGGTTTCATTGCGCAGGAAGGTTTCTTCAAAATTATCTACAACAAGTTCCGGGTGGTGTGCTGTCAGCAATTCATCATCATAATCAAATGGTTCTATGCTCCTGACTCCCCGCATATAGTGCTTATTTTCGTTGTTAATAAACTTTGTACGAGCTTTTCCGAAAGCGAGATCAAGAACGATAAACGGTCTAAGAGAAGCTGTTTTTTCTGCGTATTTTTCGTTCAGTTCTTCTTCGGTTAGTCCGGTTATAATTGCCCACTTTTCCTCGCCTGTATATCCGGGATATTCGTATTTCAACTTGATAATTTTGCAATCCTTATCGAACTGCTCATCAAGTGTAAGGTTTGTGCTGTTATTCATTATCGTAATCTCCTTTGAATTTTGAATTTTTGGTTGACAACTCAAAATTCGGAGATCACGGGTATTCAGCTATGTAACAAAGCCAGTTGTTCAACATAAAAAGAGCTTCCTTTCTGATTTCTCAGCCGGAAGTTCCTCGCTGTTCAGTCATCTGCCGAAAACAAAAAGCCACCGGCAAGACAGAATTAGCCTGTGGCTATCTGTCCTGTCGGCAGCCTCTCATGTTTGCTTTTCGCAGGTCTGGATTAACTGACCGAAGTGTTATCAAAGCAAGTGACCTGATAAGGAATTACGCAGCCTGTTTCATCTCAACCTTACCGTCGTTTCGCCGTTATTCAGTTTTGAATTATTTAAGCGACGGGCGGCAACTGTATCGCCCAATCGTGCAGAGCTTTTGCCGCCTTTGCCCGTTCCGCAAGAAAAGCATAAAACTCATAGTTGTTGTAAGTGTATCTTATGGTTCTTTCATCGTCCCACTCAAAGCCGTCCGGCAGAGCAAGGACGATAGCTTTTTGCTCATTTTCTTCAAAAGTTATATAGAAGTCATTATCCTGCGTAACATATAAAGCCCTGACCGGTACTCTTGGATTTTCTGTTCTTTCTGTGCCGATCAAGCCTACAAACGCTTTTGCCGTTTCTTCGGAATCGACCATAGCTTCGCATAAAGAATAGAAGGGATGTCCTGAACAGCAGAACTTTGTTTTGTAGCCCTTAATGTTCAATTCTCGGATTAACGGAGCTATCACTTCGTCAATCTCAATATGTTCGTCGTGGAATCTGTCAATGTTCGACTCCGCCCAAATCTCATTCGTTTTCAAATCATAGTAAGCCATTTTTTCTACCTCACTCATATCGTACTTGCCCTACGGGAGCATATAAGTCTATTGTATCGTGCCTTCGACCTTTCTGCTTTCTGACTGAAACTGCTTTACAGTTCTTGCACTCATATTTGATTATTCCGTTTTCATTCCGGTATCCATAGTTTAGATGTCCGCAGTTTGCGCAAAACATAGGAACCGGAGTCCAAGTATCATATTTCAATTACATCACCTCATCAAGTTGCTTTGTACCTTTGCTGAGGTTTTGTAAAATCAGAGTATTAAGCTATTATCAAGTGGCAACTCTGCTTTTACCCTCAACAAACCACTTCCCGTTTTCTTCATCAAAGAGATAGGTTTCCTTACCGCAAATCATCACAGTATACCGAAGTCCCGTACCGCCGACTTTAGTAGAAGCAGCTCGACAGCATTGCTTCACACGGTCGATTTCGTAAACCTCGTCATTTTCAAACTTAATGGTTTCAGGTCGGCAAGTTCCATCAATCAAATGTCTTGCTCTTACCTCCACATATACTTTTCTGCGTTCTTCCATTGCCTAATTATCCTAACTCAACATTCCGGTCGGCATTGTGATTTCCGCCCTTTCAGGCGGCATCCTAAGATTTTGAAATAGGACACCGTTTTTAATGCTGTCCTTGCCGAACCTCTGTCGGATTGTTTCAATACACAAATCGAGCTTTTCCAATTTCTCAATTCTCTCCACATTCATAAACAAATCAATCTGTCGGGGCGTGTCCTGTGGCACCAAATTGATAGCCTGAATCGTGACAGAGCGAATTGGATTTTTCCAGTCGTATCTTTTCTCAAATAAGCTGAAAGCAGCCTTTGCAATGAGCATCGGGGACTGTGTAGGCATATCCAACTTCGTTTGCCATTGTTTTGAGAAAAGCGTGTTGTCCCGTATGTGAATAGCGACTCCATCCGCACACTTCTGATGGACACGGAGCTTGTGTCCGATGTCTTGGGTTAATTCGAGAAAAACGGGCCACACCTGCTCATTTTTCTCTAAATCTTTTACGGTGGTAATTCCGTGTCCTACACTTTTAATTGGCGAAACAAAATCAGTTTTGGTAACACGGGAGTGGTCATTACCGTTTGCATATTGCCACAAGGCGGTTCCGTTCTTACCGAGCTTCCGCTTCAAGAAATCGGGATCGGTCTTTGCTAAATCACCAATGGTCTTTATGCAGTAGCTATCTAATACACGCTGCGTTGCCCGACCTACACCGAGCAAATCCGCTGCGGGGAGTCCCCAAATCTTTTCCCTGAAGGTGTCCGGTGGGATTACTGTTACGGCATCAGGTTTTTTCATATCCGAGCCTAATTTGGCAAATATCTTATTGAAAGACACTCCGACAGAGATAGTCAAGCCGAGTTCAAACTTAATCGTTTCCCGTATCTCGTTTGCCACCTTTTCAGGTGAGCCAAAGATATGCTCTGTGCCGCTAATATCAAGCCAGCACTCGTCCATACCATACGGTTCCACTTGGTCTGTATATCGGCTGTAAACATTCCGTGCCAGTTTTGAATACTTAATGTATTCTTCGTAATGAGGAGGAACGACCACCAAATCTTTGCATTTTTGCTTTGCCTGCCATACGGCATCGCCTGTTTTCACATCAAAAGATTTTGCCGCATAGTTCTTTGCAAGGACAATGCCGTGTCGTTCTTCGACAGAACCGCAAACTGCAACCGGACATTTTCTTAAAGAAGGATCAAGCATACATTCAACGCTTGCATAAAAATTGTTCATATCACAATGCAATATAGAACGGTTCAACTTTTTTCGCCTCACTTCCTGAATTATTTGCAAAACCACTTGACAAACGAAATGTCGTGTTGTAATATATAGACACGACACAAATGTCGTTCGCGTGTTTTAGATTATAGCACGCCACTAATGTCGTGTCAATATGAAATTGCGAAATAAATGTCGTGTTTCAAAATATTCAAATTTTAAGACGAAGGGGTATGATTATGAAATTCAACGAGAGACTTAAAGAATTGAGAGAAAAAAGCAAATTAACGCAAGAGCAGCTCGCTAAGATTTCAGGTGTTTCCTCTCGTATGATACAGAGATATGAGTACGGAACATCTCGTCCTCGTTTAGATGCGGCAGAAAAGCTCGCAAAAGCTCTCAATGTAACTACAGATCAGCTTCTTGGAAATGGCGATATGCTTGTCGCACAAGCCGCAGAGAAATATGGCTCCAGAGGTGCAAAGCAGGCTCAACAGCTTACCGAGGAAGTAACCGGCTTGTTTGCAGGCGGTGAAATGGCACAGGAAGATATGGATGTTATGATGAAAGCGATCCAGGACGCTTATTGGATTGCAAAAGAAAAGAATAAAAAATACACCCCTAAAAAATACCGTTCCGAAGATTAAGTCCGTTTTATGGGACGTATCTTTTGATAGGATTAGTGTAGGAAGGTATGAAAGGGGTGAGAATCAATGTATGTTTGTAATTCCGAAATAGTGCAAAAGGCGAATCGGATTGTTGCTCAATGCGGCACCCGTGATCCGAAACGCATTGCGAGGGAACTCGGAATAGAGGTAATGTATTTGCCGTTTTCCAAGCAGCGAGGCGCATATAAGGTTATAATGCGAAATCGCTTTATGTTTATCAAAGACAATCTGCATCCGGTTATGGAGAACATTGTCCTGCTGCACGAACTCGGACATGACACGCTACACAGAGAAGAAGCCACCCGGACAGGCGGCTTTGAAGAGTTCAACATCTTTGAAATGCAGGACAACCGTATGGAATATGAAGCAAACATTTTTGCTTCTCAAGTTGCTTTACCCGACGATGATTTTCTTGAGCTGGCTGAGAGAGGTTACGACACTCAGCAGATTGCAAGAGCATTGAACTCGGATATAAACCTTGTGGCTTTGAAGGCGGATACGCTCATATCACAAGGATATAGGCTCAGACCGCAAGAACACTGTAATGACTTTCTCAAATACAATAGATAAGACCGCCTGCTCAAAAAGAGAGTAGACGGTCTTATTATCTTTTCACATATAATATAGTTTGTTATCGATTGATTGTGATATATTCTTTTACTTCGCAAGCATATTCTGCTTTAAGATCATCCAAACCAAGAAGATTTTGAGACGGCATATTGTCTAGTATTATTATATCAAGAATTTGAAATCTCAATTCAATTACATATTTAATGTTTGCCAATAATGTTTTATTAAATTGATCAACAAGAGCAGAAGAATTCTCATCATCATATAAATCAGAAAGATTTTCGTCAATTAGAGATGTGATTCCAGTTATATTCTCTTTTGCATCTTCTTCATTAGAATCTGTAATTATCGTATCATCCTGTAATGTTTCCAAAGAAGTAAGTAAAGCAGAAACAACCCAGTTGACTTCATTTACTTTTTCTTTTAGCTCTGACGCTTGCTCGTTCAAATTATCTGATGACAATATTCTTAATATATCATTCGTATCTTGTTTGAAATAATAGTAAAGCGAATAGATTACATCGGTATATTCGTAATTTTCAGAATTGTTTGATTCATTTTTTATGCTGCAAGCGCACAATGAATGCTCATGTACGGTAAGGAAGCAAGCAACCGAAAACAAGAGATAGACCGCCAGCACTACACTATTCCGAACCAAAGACCAAAAGATAAGCATTGTGGGAAAATCTAAACTTTTGGATTTTCCTACAATGCCAACTACGGCGGAATCCCTCCCACTCCTTATATCTTTCTGTATACATTGAATTTGTATTTAGTAAAATGCAGACAACACCACGGATC
>OIXH01002593.1_pt1 | contig 17632 bp, 14 predicted proteins | sample 1587741 | NCBI WGS metagenome assembly OIXH01 (sample SAMEA3888916, study PRJEB22519) | human gut metagenome | biome: human gut; feature: human-associated habitat; material: faeces | place: Denmark | collected 2011 | reverse complement strand
CGCCGACGAAACCGCCAACCGCCAGACACCCTCCTACGGCGTCATGACCGAAGAAACCCTGGAGGCCGTGCTGGATAAGGTCCTGAGCAGCGCGGCCCCCCGCTGCACCATCGCCTTTCAGGGGGGAGAGCCCACCATGGCGGGGCTCCCCTTTTTCCGCAAGGTGGTGGAGCTGGAAAAGAAACTCAACCGCCGCCATGTCACGGTGGAAAACGCCATCCAGACCAACGGTTACGCCATGACCGAGGAGTGGGCGGCCTTCTTCGCCGAGAACCATTTCCTGGTGGGAATCTCCCTGGACGGGGACAAGGCCCTCCACGACGAGAACCGCCTGGACGCCCAGGGAAAGGGCACCTACCGTCCGGTGATGCACGCCATCCAGCTGCTGCAGAACCACAAGGTGGATTTCAACATCCTGACGGTGGTGACGGCCTCCACGGCCCGGAACATCCGGCGTATCTACGGCTTTTACGGGCGGAACGGCTTTACCTGGCAGCAGTACATCCCCTGTCTGGACCCCCTGGGCGAGGAGCGGGGCGGCCATCCCTGGTCCCTGACGCCGGAGCGGTTCGGCCAGTACCTCAAGGACCTGTTCGACTGCTGGTACCAGGATGCCCAGCGGGGCCAGCGGAAGTATAACCGCTATTTCGACAACCTCCTGCTCCTCCTCCAGGGGCGCTGGCCGGAAGTCTGCGGCATGAGCGGCGTCTGCGGCCGGCAGCTGGTGGTGGAGGCCGACGGCGGGGTGTACCCCTGCGATTTCTACGCCCTGGACCGCTGGAAGCTGGGCAATCTGGTCACGGACAGCCTGGCGGACATCGAGGCCAAACGGGACCAGCTGGGTTTTGTGGAAATGAGCCAGCCCATCCATGAGGACTGCCGGAAATGCCGGTGGCTTTCGCTCTGCCGGGGCGGCTGTCGCCGGGACCGGAGCAATACCATCGACGGTCCCCTGGGGAAAAACTACTATTGCAGCGCCTACCAGGAATTTTTTGAGTACGCCTACCCCCGGCTCCGCCAGATGGTTCTGAACGAAAACGACGCGCCGCGGGGAGCAGCTCCCTGCGGCGCGTTGCGGTTTATCCGATGTTTTTCTGCTTCCTCCGTCTCCGGAGAAGCCAGACGCCCAGGGCCAGAAGGACAATGACCCCGGCGACAATCCCGATGAGGGCCGGAATGGGGATCACCCGGATGCCGAAGGACATCTCCTGGGTGAAGTAGGTCTGTTCTTTGTAGGTGAGGCTGTAACTGGCATACAGCACCCCGCCCAGCTTTTGATAGGAGACCGACTGGGACACCAGAAAGGCGGTGTTCTCCCGGGCGTCCAGCTGCCGCTGCAAGGCTCGGTCGAAATAGGCTTTTTGCCGCGCCGTGACCTTGGGGGCGAACCGCTCATGGTCCCAGACGTTGAGGGAGGACACCTGGCCGTTTTTCTGGAGAAAGACCCGAAGGACGTCCTGGTCCGGGTTCTCAAACAGAAGCTGCTGGCCGCTGTCGTTGGAAAAGGTGTCCTGGACCCAGAAATCCTCCTCGGGGAACCCCAGCTGGGCGAGAAAGTCCCGGGCATGGCGCTCCAGCTGCGCATCGTCCAGGGCTTCGTCCTCCTGGACCACATCGAGGGACCGCCGGATGAAAGCCTGGAGCTGTCCGGAGGGGGCGTAGTAGTATTCGGCTCCATCCCGGAGCTTCCCGGGATAGACCACGGTGGCATCGGGGCCGCTGATCAGGTTGTGGGTGTCGGAGTAGGTGACAGTGATAGCCAGATCGTTTCCGCAGCCGGTCAGCAAAAGCAGGGGCATCAGAAAAAGCAGAAGGGTTTTCCGCAGGTTCATGGGATCGCTCCTTTCTGTGGTTGGGCTTCTGCCTTCATTATCCCATATCCCGGGGAAAAATGCAAGAAAAATCCGGCGGGCCGGAAAATGGTCCGCCGGATGTGGTCACTGGTTCAGCAGGTGGAAGTAGTAAATGGGGATGGCGCTCCACCCGTGGCAGAGGCTCCCGGCGTTGTCGAAGGCCGCGGCCCCCTCGTCGTCCTCCCAGACGGTGGTGGCGCCGTGGTCCAGCATGTCGGCGTACCGTCGGCGGATCTGTTCCAGGACAAAGGGCCCGTAGACCTCCCGGTCCACGGCCAGAAGGGCGTCGTAGAAGAAGCACTTCATGCTCAGAGACGCGGGGATGAAGTCCTGGGGGGAGACCGTCATCTGCCGGGCGATCTCTGCCGCCTCCTCCGGAGAGGCCGCACCGGAGAGAATGGCCAGGGAGTTGGTCAGCTCGCTCCAATGGTCCAGCCTGGGGAAGGTGGAGAACCGCCGCTGCTCCGGCCGGTAGAAGGTTTCGCGGATGGCCTGGCGGGTCTCCCGGGCCAGGACGCGGTAGGGCTGGCCATTTTTGCCTATGGCCTCGGAAATGTTCGCCATGTGCTCCAGAGCCAGGACGTAAAGGGCGTTGAGGATCAGATCGCAGCCCTCTTCCGCCGCTTCTTTGCGGTAGCCGTCCAGCAAGGGACGCCATTCGTAGAAATTCCATTGCTCCTTTCCGGGGAACATGGGGATGAGTCCCCTCTCCGCCCGGCGGGAAAAAGCTGCCAGAACGGAGCAGAGCTTTTCGTAGACCTCCCGGGCCAGACCCTTGTCCCCGGAATGCTGAACGTATTCGTCTACGGCGGTGAAATAGTGGAGGGAGAAGGAGGGAATTTGCAGCCAGCCGCTTTGGTTGGGGCAGCAGATGGAAAGAAGTCCATTTTCCGTCCGGTCTTGGGCGAAAAGGGCAAGACCCGCCCGGGGGGCTTCCAACTCCCCAAAGGCGATGTACCCGGCCAGCATCTGGTTCCGGCTGTCCATGGCGTAGAAGGATTGTTCCCGCCAGGGGCAGTCCTCGTAGTGCTCGTGGAGACAGAGCTCCAGGGTCCGGGCGCAGATTTCGTAGATTCGCCGGTCCAGGGTGCCTTTCGGGAGGTATCCGGTCCGTTTCAGAGGGTAGGAGGTGGGGCGGATTCCGGCGTAACGGATGCGGACAGGGGCCTCGCATTGCAGCTCCAGATACCGGCAGCCCAGGCGGCGGAAGGGGTTCAAATACCGGTTCTCCCCGGCCTTGGCCCGGTAGGTCACGGAGAAATCCCGGCCGCCGATCCGCCGGGGGACCTCCCCGTCCTCCGTCAGGTGCTCGCCGTAGGCGATGAGGATGGGCTGATCCCTGTCGGAGTCCAGGTCCAGCTCCAGGAAACCCACCTCCTCCCGGCCCAGGTCAAAGAGGTACCGCCCCGGCCGGGTCCGGAAGGGGACCGAGGCGGCCCGATCCTCCAGAATCAGCTTTTGATTGGGCCGGGGAACCAGCTCCAGGCTCTTGTCCACAGGCAAGGCTCCGGAAAAGCCCGCGCCGTCCCCCAGCATCCAGCCGTCCTCTTTGGCGGCGTCGTAGTCGAAGGAGCAGCCCAGCTGGCCGGTGATGATCTTCTGCTCCCCATTGCGGTAGGCCCGGCTTTTCCGGCAGAGGGTTCCGGCGGAGCTGGCGGCCAGCAAGGTCTCCCCGCAGGTCAGGTCAAAGAGCAGCCCGGCCTTTCCGGGGCAGTAGGTGGAGTAGGCCGCGCCGTAGTACCAGACCACCACGGCCAGGTGGTTCTCTCCCGGGCGGCAGAAGGCGGTAACGTCTACGGTGTCGGCGACCTTATAATGCTCAAAGTCTGCGTACTGACCAAAGGCGGCCAGTTGACCGTTGAGATAGGCGGCGTAATTGCTGTCGCAGGAGACGGTCAGCAGGACTTTTCCTGCCGCCCAGGAAAAGGGGGCGTAAAATTCGCCGTAAGAATCGGCCTGGGCGGGGGATTCCGTCCAAATCCATTGTCCGTGATGGCGCATGGGAGGGCTCCTTTCATTCCGCAGAGGCTTCCGACCGCCGCCAGGTGGGGAAAAGCTCCCGCCAGACGTCGGTGTGGGCCTCGCAGTCCAGATAGTGGGCAAAAAGCTGGGTGTTTTTTTCGATGGCGTCGGTGTATCTGGAGCGGTTTTCCTCGCAGAAGCGGTGCCAGCCGTCCAGCCAGGCATCGGTCAGCAGGTCCCTGCTCCGGGATTCCAGCCGGTCCAGGATTTCCCGTGCCGCGCCGTCTTCTGCCAGGAAGGTCCCGGCGTCCCGGGTCTCCACGGGGATAAAGCGGACCGTGGGACGACCGCCCAGCTCCACCTGGACGGCCAGCGCCTGCCGCCAGTCCGTCGCCATAGGGGAAGCAGAAGTTCCCCTGGCCGTAAAGCAGGGTCGCGCCCTGGAATTCCTCATAACAGCCGATGCAGTGGCTGTGCTGGCAGAGGACCAGGTCCGCGCCGTTTTCCGCCATGGCCTGGCAGAGCCGCCGCAGCCGGGGGGACGGGTAGGGGCAGTGCTCCTTCCCGCCGTGGTAGAGGACCGCTACATAGTCCGCCTGCTCCTTGGCCCGGCGGATGTCGGCCATGGTGTCGTAGGGGTCGTAGGCCCGGGCTCCCGGGACGTTTTCCAGGGCATAGGAGTATTCGTGCTCGCAGACCGCCAAAACCCGCACCGTCCGGCCGCCCTCACAGAAAACCCAGTCCCGGCGGGCGTCCCGGGCGTTTTCCCCGATGCCGGTGTAGGAAAGGCCCGCGTCCTCCAGGGCCCGGAGGGTGTCGGCCAGGCCGGGGAGACCGAAGTCCAGAATGTGGTTGTTGCTGAGCCCGCAGGCGGTCACGCCGGACTCCCGCAGAAGCTGCGCCAGCCGGGGCGGCGCGCTGAGATTGGGCCCCAGCTTCTGGATGGGGGTGGCCTGGTCGGTCAGGGCACATTCCAGATTGACGAAAACCTGGTCCGAGGCGCGGAACAGGGGCGCTGCGCCGCCCAGGAGCTCCCCGGCGGAGATCGTCTCCCACCGGGAGCGGATGGCGGCGGCAATGCTGACGTCGCCGCAAAAGGTCAAGCGCATGGGGAGTCCTCCTTCTTAACGGCAGTTCATTTCTTCGTAAAGGGCCCAGCTTTCCTTGCCGTAGAACCGGTGGCCCCCTTCGCCGACAAGCAGGCGGCAGTTTTCAGGGCACCCGGCCTTCCGGAACAGGGACTGGGTCAAGGCAAAGCTCTCCCGGACGCCGTCCAGGGGGAAGATGCCGTCCTCCCGGCCCGCCGCCGCCAGGAGCTTCCGGGGGGCGATAAGGCCGCTTAAATCTCCCATGTCAAACCATCGGGCGATGCCGGGAATGTAGTTGCAGGCGCAGTGGGGCATGGCGGCGATGGAGTCGGCAAAGGTGCAGAAGGCGCAGGAGACCATGGCGAAGGCGATGCGCTCCTCCATGCAGGCGGCGTAGAAGGTGGCGGTGCCGCCGCCGGAGTTCCCCATGCAGACCAGCCTTTCCACGGAAAAGTACTGGGAGAAGGAGCCTTCCAGCACGTCGATGAGCCGCATAATGTCCCAGACCCGCTGGCCGATGGCGCATTTCCCTTCCAGCAGAGCGGGGAGGGCCTGGTTGTGGACGCAGCCGGGGCCGTTTTCGCTTCCGCCGCACTCGCCCATGTAGCGCTGCTCCATAGCAATGGCCGCGAAGCCCCGGTTCACCGCCTGAACGGCGAAATCCCGGTCGCCCCGGATGGTCTCCTCATCCCCGGGGTATCTGGGGCGGCCCAGGGAGATGTGCATCCCGGTGGAGTGCCCCTGAAGGCAGATCACCGGCGTGGGATTGGGATTTTTAGGGAGAAGCAGGTGACAGGGAATCCGGCAGCCCGCCTCGCTTTCAAAGGTGAAGCGGATTTCCCGGACGCCGTTTTCCTCCTTCTCCCAGCAGATTTCCAGTTTGGGGTCGCAAGGGGTGAACAGGTCCAGGCCCAGGAGCTCCCGGAGCTTTTCCCGGGCGGCCTTCTGCCATTCCCAAAAGTCCTGGCCCTCCTTGATACGAAGGGCGGGGGTCAGGTCCTTGATTTGCTGGTGCATAAATTCAAAGCCGGGTTCTGCCATGGTGATTTCTCCTTTCAATTAACGGTTCATTTCGTCGTAGAGGGCCCAGGTCTGGCCGGCGTAGACCCGGTGGCCGCCTTCGCCGATGAGCAGGCGGCAGTTTTCAGGGTGCCCGGCCTTCCGGAACAGGGACTGGGTCAAGGCAAAGCTCTCCCGGACGCCGTCCAGGGGGAAGATGCCGTCCTCCCGGCCCGCCGCCGCCAGGAGCTTCCGGGGGGCGATAAGGCCGCTTAAATCTCCCATGTCAAACCATCGGGCGATGCCGGGAATGTAGTTGCAGGCGCAGTGGGGCATGGCGGCGATGGAGTCGGCAAAGGTGCAGAAGGCGCAGGAGACCATGGCGAAGGCGATGCGCTCCTCCATGCAGGCGGCGTAGAAGGTGGCGGTGCCGCCGCCGGAGTTCCCCATGCAGACCAGGTTTTCCACGGAAAAGTACTGGGAGAAGGAACTCTCCAACACGTCAATGAGCCGCATGACGTCCCAGACCCGCTGGCCGATGGCGCATTTTCCGGCCAGCAGAGCGGGGAGCGCCCGGTTGTGGACGCAGGCGCGGCCATCCTCCACGCCGCTGACCTCGCCCATGTAGCGCTGCTCCATGGCAATGGCCGCGAAGCCCCGGTTCACCGCCTGGACGGCGTAGTTGTTTTCGTGCTCAATGGTTTCCTTGTCTTCTTCGAGCTTGACTCTGCCCAGGGAAACATGCATCCCGGTGGAGTGGCCCTGGAGACAGATCACCGGCGTGGGGTCCGGGTTTGGGGGAAGAAGCAGGTGACAGGGGACCCGATACCCCGCCTCGCTTTCAAAGGTGAAGCGGATTTCCCGGACGCCGTTTTCTTCCTTTTCCCAGCAGATTTCCAGCTGGGGGTCACAGGGAGTGAACAGGTCTAAGCCCAGGAGCTCCCGGAGCTTCTCCCGGGCGACCTGCTGCCATTTCCAAAAGTCCTGGCCCTCTTTGATACGAAGGGCGGGAGTCAGGTTCTTGATTTGCTGCTGCATAAATTCAAAGCCGGATTCTACCATGGAATTCCTCCTAAAAATCAATGGATTCTTCCTTCATTATAGTGGCTTTCCATTTCCGTGTAAAGAGAAGAAACCGGCAATTTTGGGGAAAAACAGGAATTTTTTGACGAAATCACGCCTGGTCGATGTGGAGATATGCGCCGCGGCGGAGGAGGCTCTCCTGGAGAGCGGAAACGTCCACTCGATGGATGTCCGGGAGTTCCATGGCAGCGGCCTGAGCGGCGGCAGCTCCGGCGGCCTCCCCGGTGACAAGACAGGGCGGCATGACCCGGACGGACCCGTTGACGGCGTGGTCGCTTCCGATGCACCGGCCCGCCACCAGGACGTTTGCAAGCCCCACAGGCGACAGGCTGCGGTAGGGGATTCCAAAGCTTTCCCCGGCCTTGTAGGTCTCGTACCGGTCTGAGGGTTCCACACCCTTTTCCCGGTCCTTGGAGGTGGGATGGGTGTCCACGCAGTAGCTGCTGCGGCCGATCTCATCGGGGAAAGAGCGGCGGGCCGCATAATCCTCCGCTGTCAGATTGTAGTCGCAGAGGACCCGGCGGCTCTCCCGTACCCCCATCAAAGCGCCGGTCTGGGCCACATAGGCGTTTCCGAAAGCCGCAGGGGCGTATTTCCGAAGCCCCTTGCAGAACTGCTCCGCCATTTTCCGGCCCTGGATCAGGGCGGCGGAGACGGCTTCGGGGTCCCCGGAGTCCAGCTCGTAAATATGCCCGGCGTTGAATCCCACGGCGTCGGGACTGATGGCATCGGTGCAGACGAAATTGTCGGTGATCAGATCAAGCTCCGGGTCGTCCCGAAGCTGCTTGGCGGGGCCGCCCATAGTCCAGCGGAATTCGAAAAGGTAGGCGTAGATGTCCGTATTGCCTAGAACGAAGCAGTGAGTAGAGGGCTGGACCAGTCCGTCGCCGTCGCCGCTTTCATACTGAGCTCCAGCCTGAACTGCCAGATCGGCGTCGCCGGTGCAGTCTACGAAAACCTTGGCTTTGTAGGCTGAAAGCCCGCTTTTGTTGGCCGTCAGCACTGCGGATACCCGGCCCTTTTCCTCAAAAACGCCGCAGAGGGTCGTCTGGAACAGCACTTTTGCTCCGGCGGAAGTGACCAGATCGTCATAGACGCGCTTGAGGACCTCGGCGTTGATGCCAACCCAGTCTACCCGCTCGCTGTCGTGGGGAAGGGCGGCCCGGCTCTTGCGGAAGACCTCCTCCGCGAGGCCCCGGTAGATGATTTTTTCCTGGTCAGAGAAGGGGCACCAGCCGGGAACCAGTCCCATGGTGCCCATGCCGCCCAAAGCGGCGGTGGACTCGATGAGAAGGGTGCGTTTCCCCTCCCGGGCGCTGGCTGCGGCTGCGGTGCAGCCGGAGGGGCCGCCGCCTACGACGATGACATCGTATTCCCCCCGGACGGGGACGCTCTGCTTCAACGCAATGGTTTCAGAGGGCTTGTTCATGATAAAAACCGCCTTTCGATAAAAAATTGCCGGCCGCTTGGACACGGCCGGCAGTAGGAAAAGGGATTACTTGGAAAGAGCCGCCGCTTCTTCCAGATAACGGCTGTAAGCCGCCTGATAAGCCCCCAGGACTTCGTTCAGGTGCATATCGGTGATTTGCTTTACATAGGCGTTCCAATCGTCATCGTTGTCGATGTCGTAGCCGGATTCACCGGTGACGAACTTGACGTTGCTTCCGCCTGCAAAGGAGTTGATATCCGCCAGATAGGTGGAAACAATATCGCTTTCCTCGTCGGTGAGGGTCAGGTTGTTGACATTGAAGGCCACGTCCACCTGGACGGTGTCGAAGGTCTTCTTGTTGGCCGTCTGATACTGGTACTGGGTGTACGTGCCCTCATCGGGAGCAATGACCTTCTGCCAGACGATGCTCAGGCCGCTGGAGAAGCCGGTCTGGCTGTCACCGTCGCCCAGCATGCGGTAGGTGGTCTTGGCTTCGTCGGCGTATTCCCAGTCAACGCCTTGCTGGCCCAGCCAGGCGGAGATGCCCCACAGGCCGTCGGCCAGAGGATGCTCCTCGTCGGCGTAAAGGCCGTCCAGCCAGGTGATGACGATGTCCAGATACTCGCTCTTGGGGTTGATGGCGGTATTGGACGCCGCGCCGACGCCGGCGTAAGAGGTGTGGGGAGTGTTATAGTACTCCGAGGTCAGAGGCGGCAGAACGCCCACGTTCCACTTGCCCTGATCGGCGAAATCGTCCATGGAGAAGTTATAAAGCTCCACGTCGGTGACGATGGAATTCCGGGACTTGACCGCAGCCACGTTGGCCGTCTGGTCGGAGGAGAAGCAGTTGGGGTCAAAGAGGCCGTTGGCATAGCACTTCCGAAGGAAGCTGACGTAGTGACGGTACTGGTCGCTGGTCCGGACGTACTCCACGGTCTTTCCGTCGCCGGTGTCGAAGCCGCTGAAATTGTTCAGGGGGCCGAAAGCGGTGAAGATGGACTTGGTGCTCATGGCCACGCCGCCCCACTGGGTCCGGGCTGCGTAGAAGTCGGGGTTATCGGCGCCGAACTTTTCCTGGGCGGCCGCCATCATGTCATAAAGCTCGTCTACCGTAGTGGGAAGATTGCCCTTTTCCTCGGAGTACCCCAGCTCCTCGGCCATGTCGATGTAGTAGCTGATGCCCATCTGGCCGAAGCCAGAGTAGGTGAAGGTGTAGGTGGGGAAGGCATAGAGCTTGCCGTCGGTGCTGGTGTAGACCTTGGCGTTTTCAGAGGGGTAAACTGCCATGACCCGGGCTAGGTTGGGGAGCTTGTCCATGTTCTGGGCAAGGTCCAGGAAGTAGCCCGCATCGCCGTACTTGAGCAGGTCCGACTTGGATACGCCGCTGCCCAGGAACAGGAAGTCCGGCAGCGTGTCGCTGGAGACGGCCAGCTGGACCGCTTGGGCCCACTCCGGCTGGATCTGCCATTCCACGTGGACGTTGGTCAGGTCCTCGTACTTCTGGATGAAGGAACGGGAATCCAGCTCCTCCTGGTCCCAGCCCCAGTCGGGAAGATAGGCTTTCAGGGTGATCTTCTCCTCGGACAGGGGATAGGTGGACTTCTCCGTCTCAGACGCCGCAGAGGACGCGGATGAAGCCTGGGAGGGCTCGCTGACAGGCGTAGAGCTTTCCCCGCCGCCGCAGGCGGTCAGACCGGCCAGAAGAAGGGCGGCCAGCGCCAGGGACATGAGTTTGGTTTTCACGTTGCGCATGTTTTTTCCTCCAATCATTTTCTATCTGATTATACCACCGGAATTCCCGACGGCACAATAAGATTCTTTTTCCTCAGCCCTTGACTGAGCCGACCATCAGGCCTTTTTCGAAGAATTTCTGCATGATGGGGTACAGAATCATCAAAGGCACGGTGGAAACGATGATCACCGCGTATTTCAGCAGATTTGCCAGGTGCAGGTTCCGCAGATACTGCTCGGTGCTGACGCTGAAAGCATCGTTGGAAAGCTGCTCTGCCTTGGAAAGGATATTCCGCAGAAAGAGGGCCAGGGGCCATTTTTCCTGGGAGTTGTTCAGGTAGACCAAGGCGGCGGTGTACCCGTTCCACTGGCCCACCACGCAGTAAAGGACCAGCACCCCCAGAACGGATTTGGACAGGGGCAGCACAATGGTGGTGAAGATGCGGAAGTTGCTGGCCCCGTCGATGATGGCGGCCTCCTCCAGTTCCGGGGAAATGGAGCTGGAAAAGAAGGTCCGGGCCAGGATCAGGTTGTAGGAGCCCACGCCGCAGGTGAGGATGAGAACCCACCAGCTGTTGAGCAAATGGAGGTTGCGGATGTTCAGGTAGGTGGGGATCATGCCGCCTCCGAAAAACATCGGCACTACCACCAGGAACATGAAGAAGGCGCGCCCCCGCAGCCGCTTTTTGGATAAGGCGTAGGCCGCAGGCACCGTGAGGAACAGGGACCAGAGTGTGCCGCCTACGGCGTAGAAAATGGTGTTGCGGTAGCCGATCCAGATGCTTTTGTTCCGGAAAACCTCCAGATAGGCGTCCAGGGTCAGGCCCCTGGGGTAGAAAAGCACCTGGCCGGTGGCCACCAGGGTGGGGTCGGAAAAGGAGGCAATGATAATGAAGTACAGAGGGTACGCGACAATGAGCAGGAACAGGGTGAGAATGACGAGAATCACGGCGTTGAACACCCGGTCGGCAAGGGTCTCTTTGATGGCGGCCATTGCGGTCCTCCTTTCTTACAGGAAGGAAATCTCGGTGGTTTTCCGGGAAATCCAGTTGACAGTGACGAGTACAAAGAAGTTGATAACGGTGTTGAACAGCCCGATGGCAGTGGTCAGGCTGTATTTCCCGCCCAGAAGGCCCTGTTCGTAGGTGTAGGTGGAGATTACCCGGGAGACTTCCAGGTTCATGTCGTTCTGGAGCATGTAGATCTTTTCAAAAGAGGTGCCCAGGATGCCGCCGCAGCTCATAATCAGGGTGATCATAATAGTGGGGAGAATCATGGGAATGTTGATGTGCCAGATCCGCTGCATCCTGGTGGCGCCGTCGATGAGGGCGGCCTCGTGAAGGGCCGGGTCCACCCCGGACAGGGCCGAAAGGTAGATGATGCAGCTCCATCCGGTGCCTTGCCAGACGCCGGACCAGACGTACAGATGCTTAAAGGCGGTCTTGGAGATCAGAATGTTGCCGATGTCCACCCCCAACTGCTTCAGAAAGAGAACGATGGGGCCGTAGCTGGGGTTAAAAAACAGAATGATCATGCCGCAGAGCACGACGGTGGAGATAAAATTCGGCGCGTAGGTCACGGTCTGGACGATTTTTTTGTAGCGCTCGCTTTTCAGTTCGTTGAGCATCAGGGCAAAGAGAATGGGCAGCGGGAACCCGGCCACGATGCCGTAGACCGAAAGGGTCAGGGTGTTCCGGATCATGGGCCAGAATAACGGGGAGTTCAAATAAATCTTGAAGTACTTGAGTCCCACCCACTTGGCCTGATCGATGGCAAGCCCCGGGGTGTAGTCCCGGAAGGCGATCTGGATTCCGTAAATCGGAACATAGTGGAAGATGATCAGCCAGATAATGGCGGGAGCCAATAGAATGTAAAGCTGGCGGTCCCGCCAGACATCCCGGCCCAGCTGCCGGAAGGCAGTCCTGCTGTGTCCCGGGGATTTTGCGGCGGACCGGGCTGCGGTATCTATTGCCATACGCACAACATCCTTTCTGCGGAGCCTGCGGCGAGGGGAAGGCTCCGGCTGTGGAATTTCGATGGCTTGATTATAGCATGGGGTTCGGGCAAGGACAAGCCGCAGCTTTTTGTGAGAAGGATGTGACTTTTTGCGGAAAATTTCTTGCAAAAAATCACAAATTCCATGCAAAAAGCCGCAAGAAACCGTTGTGTGAAACGGATTGACGGCTTTTTCGATCTGCGCTATAATGTTTTTGAAGAATTTTGCCTGCGTCCCCGCAAAAATTCCCCGGGAGGTGACCGCCATGAAAAAGCGCCAGAAGCGCCCCTTCTTGATCAAGCTGATCAGCACCATCGGATTGCTTATCTGCGTGCCGGTCCTGCTCATGCAGTTTTTCACTGCCTGGAACGCCTATCAGAAAATCGGCCAGGAAAAGCAGTCCTTCGATACCTCTACCTCGGGGATGATCGCATCTCAGTTTTTCGCCCAGCTGGATACCCTCCAGGACCTGGCCCGTGCCACTGCGTCGGACAGCAGCGTTCTGCGGTTCGTCAACAGCGGTACGCCCTACTCGGTCTATGTGGCCAAGGAATCCTTGCAAACCCTGAAAGGCAGCGTACCCATAGCGGAGAAGGTGGGCCTCTATTATAAGGGAGGGGACATGGTCCTCTGCAACAAATACGCCTACCCCCTGGAGCAGTTCTGCCAGGTTCTGGGCGGCTTTGACGATGGAAAAAGCCGGCGCTTGCTGGAATGTTTCCGCACGGAGCAGGCCGGGACGCAGTTTTTCTCCACCGATTCCCTGGTGGGCGACCGGGAGAACGCGTCTCTGTTCGTCTTTCTGCCGGTCCATGTGCTGAGTTACAGCGAATTTGACGGCGTGGTTTTTTATGAACTGCCCCACCGCCAGGTAACGGCCAGCCTCTACGCCGCCACTTTTTCGGACCAGTGGGACTTTGTCCTCACCCAGGAGGGCGGAAACGTCCTGTACAGCAACCTGACCGACGCCTCCTTATTGGACGACGCCGACTTTGAGAGCTTTTTAAGCGGCAGCGGCAAGGAACTTCCTACCGTGACCTGGAGCAACAGCCAGTACGCCGGCTATCGCTGGGAGGACCCCAGCGGCCGCCTGACCTTTTTCGCCATCCTCTCTCAGTCCGAGTATCAGAAAAACGTGTCGGAGTTTTACCGCTCCATGATCCGGGTACTTCTGGTCACAGCCCTTTGCACGGTGCTTTTGCTGGCCCTGACGGTGTACATCAACTATGCGCCCCTGAACCGCCTGGTGAAGCAGATGCCCAAAGACGACTCCTGGGCCGGAGAATTGGCCGGGATCGAATCCCACCTGGTGGACCTGGACCGGCAGTTCTCGGACCAAAAGCTGCAATTCATGGACTGCCTGCTGGGCGCTATGCTGTTCGGCGCACCGGTGAACCGGCGGCTGATCCAGGCGGTCATGCCGGAGAAAAGCATCCGCAGCGTCTGCGTGGTTTCGGCGGACTGTGCCAATCTGGACAACCGCCAGGCCATCGTTATGATCCAGCGGCTCCAGGAAGAGACCGGCTGGCAGACCTTCATCACCGGCATCCCGGACAAACCCTTCACCATTTTTATCGTCGTTTCTTCCGGAGAGCTCTGGCTGGAAACGCTGCGGGAACGGTTGGAGGAAGCCCTGGACCAATGTCTTGACCAGGTCCCCCGGCTGGGCTTCGGGGAAATTCTGACGGACATTTCCCAGATTCAGCGCTCCTACCTCAGCTCCCAGCACGCCCTGGAGACCCTGGTCCCCCAGCAGACCCCGGACCGGGAGGAAACTTTAAAGCAGAACACCGACCTCTTTCTTCAGGCCCTCGGTGACGGCGACGAGGACGGCGTCCGCCGGACCCTGGCCCGGAGCTTCGATGTCATCCGCTCCGCCCTGTCCTTGTCGTCGGAGCGGTATCACTGCTACCGGCTGTTGATCTCCTTTTTAAACTACCTGGAAGCCAACGGCCTGCCCCTTTCCGGAGAGGAACGGGAGTCGCTCTTTAGCTTTTCCGCCGCCGGGGACCTCCAGGAGATGCTCCTGAAAAAAGCGGAGGCCCTCTGTCGGGAAAGGGCCCGTCCGGACTCCACCCAGGAGCTCTGCCGGAACATGGTCCGGTATATCGACGAGAATCTCTCCAACCCGGACCTGTGCCTTTTGGAAATCGCGGAGCATTTCTCCCAGTCCATCTACATCGTCAGCCGGATGCTGAAAAGCTACCTGGGCATCGGCTTCAAGGAGTATCTCAGCGCCAAGCGGGTTCAGTATGCGGCCAATCTCCTGCGGGGCACCCGGTATTCTGTGACCAGGATCGCGGAAATGGCCGGATTCTCCAACGCGGCGTATTTTTCCAATGTCTTTAAAGCCCAATACGGCACCAGCCCCAACGCCTACCGCAAGCAAGGGGCGGAATCGGAGGAACGATGAAATTTTTGTACCCAGGGTTCCGGAACCGGGCCCTGACCTTCAGCTATGACGACGCCACGGTGGAGGATATCCGCCTGGCGGACCTGTTCCGGAAGTACCGGCTCCAGGCCACCTTTAACCTGAACAGCGGCCTCTGGGAGCACTGCGACCGCTTCGACCACGGCGGGTATCCGGTGGTTCACCGCCGCATGGCGGCCAGCCAGGCCCCGGAGGTTTACCGGGGCTTTGAAGTCGCCTGCCATGGCGTCCTCCACCAGGATTTCACCGCCCTTTCCGGGGAGGAATTCCGCGCCGAGACTGCGGGGGATCGGGACGCTCTGACGGCGCTTTTTGGCACGGTCCCCCAGGGCATCGCCTACCCCTGCGGCTGCTGGGATTGGGAGACCGTCCGGCGGCTCCGGAGCCTGGGCTTCCGCTACGCCAGGACCGTAGAGGATACCAGGAGCTTCACCCTCCCGGAGGACTTCCTGGCCTGGCATCCCACCTGCCACGACCACGACCCGGAGCTTCCCCGGCTCATCCGGGATTTTCTGGCGGACCCGGCGGGGGAGCTTCCCCTTCTCTACATCTGGGGCCACTCCTTCGAGCTGGAAAAGCCCGACGCCGACCGCTGGGCCCAGCTGAAGGAGACCTGCCGCCGGCTGGCCGGCCGGGAGGACACCTGGTACGCGGACAACGGCTCCATCTGCCGCTACGTGGAGGCCGTCCGGGCCGCCCGGAACGCCGGGGTCAACGGAACCGGCGAGACCCTCTGGGTCCTGGCTGGGGACCGCCCCACCCTCTGGAAGCCCGGCGGGCCCCGTCCGGAAATATAAAAAATCCCGGCGTCCGCCCACAGACGCCGGGACCGTTTATCGGAGCCTTTGGGCCAGCTCCCGGGCCATTTTCAGGTAGAATCCGCACCGCTCCCGGCATTCCTCCCGGTCGTCGGGGTAGCGGTTCCAGATCATGACCCACTCGCAGGATTCGTAGAACAGGAACAGGTCCAGGTCCCGGCGGTACTCCTCATAGGAAATCCCCTTTTTTGCCGGAAGCTGCCGGTAGTAGTACTCCACGGCGAAATCCCGGTCCTCCCGGGTCAGATAGAACAGCGCGCCGGGGTCCTCCACGCCGTGGGCGATGAGCCGGGCCAGGGAGGTCAGGTAGGGCAGCTCCCCGGCGTACTCCCAGTCGATGAGGACAGCCCGTTCCCCGTTGTCCAGGACGTTGAAGGGCAGCAGGTCGTCGTGGCAGAGGGTCCGGGGAATGGCCGCATACCGCTCCAGAAAGCGGCGGTAGACCCCTTCCAGCTCCGGGTCCGCCAGATACTTTCCCCGGCACTCCCGGTCGGGGAGGCTCTTTTGGTAGGAGTAGGCCGCCTCCCGGCGGTCCGGGTCCTCCCAGAACCGGTCCTGGAGAAAGACCAGGGCATCCAACGCCCGGACCAGGGCCGGCCGGCTGCACTTGCAGAGGCTCTCCCCGGGGAAAAATTCCGTCAGGAACCAGGCGCTCCCCTCCGCCTCCGTTTCACCGCAGAGCCGGGGAACTCCCCGGTCCAGCCCCCGGAAAAAGCGATCGTAGACCTCCAGCTCATACTCCTTGGCCTTTTTGAGGACGTAGGAGCCCCCGCCGGAGACCACCTTCCAGACCTCGTACTCCCCGCCGTCCTCCTCATGGAGAAAGGGAACCGGCTCCCCGTCGGGAGCGACCCCCAGCTTTTTCAGAATGTCGGTGCAGTTCATAACGCCTCCTTACTCTCCGGACCCCAGGGTGACGACGGTGTAGTCGTGACCCACCGCCGGGAGGAACTTCTCCACCAGGTCCCGGACCCTGAGCCGGATGGAGGAGGTGTTGATGCACGGGTGGCAGCCGATTTCTTCAGCGTCCAGCAGGTCCCGGTCCACCAGGAGCCGGACCCGGTTTTCCCGGTCGTTCATCAGCCCCATGACGCTGATGGAGCCCGGCGTCAGGTCCAGGAGCTCCTCCAGCAGCTCCTCCGGCCCGAAGGAGAGTCGTGGGCTGCTGATCTGGGCAGAGATTTCCTTGGTCCTGAACTTCTTGTCGTCCCGGATCATCAGCAGATAGAACTTCGTCTTCTGGGAGTTGCAGAGAAAGAGGTTCTTGCAGACGGCGGCGGGAGCAAAAAGCCGGTCGATGGCGGCGCAGGCTTCCATGGTAAAGGCGGGTTCGTGGTCGGTGCGCTGGTAGGGAATCTGCAGCCGGTCCAGCAGGTCGTAGACGGCGATCTCTTTGGGGAGCCGCCCTTCCGTGCTTTCCGGGCGGCCCTGGTATAATGTCAGCATAAAAACGCTCCTTTTGGCAAAGTAATACCCCCATTATACCGCATTCCCTTGCTTTTTTCAAACGTTCTGTTGCTTTTTTCAATATTTGCAATTGTCATGACTGAAATTTTGTGCTAAGATTAGGAAAAATGTACCCGGAAAGGAAGATTTCGATGGATTACAAGATTCGCCGCGCTGTGGAGTCGGAGTACTCCGACCTCATCGACTTTGCCTCCATGGTCTTTTACGTGAATTTCCCCTACCGCCTGCCCAAGCTCTCGCTTCAGCCGCTGGTGGAAAACGCTGTGCTGCATGGCATTCGGCAGATCGGCTCCGGAACGCTGACCATCACAGGTGAGAAGGAAGGCGGCATGCTCCATTTTGTGGTGGAGGATGACGGTGCGGGCATGGAGGAGGAAGCACTGGCGCGGCTGCGGGAGGTGCTGGACTGCGGGAACAACGCCCACCCGGATCACAGCTACGGCATCAGCAGTGTGGCGCGGCGGCTGTATCTGGTGTTCAATAATAATTATCGCATGACGGTGGACAGCGAACTGGGTATGGGAACGCGGGTGGAGCTTTGGATTCCTGCTCTGCGGGAGGAGCAGATCAACGCAACGCTGGCTCACCGAATGATTTGAGGGGAGGACAGAGAACGATGCACTATCAGAGGGAAATATGGCGCGGACAGCATACGCTGACGCTTACCGAGGACGCTATGACGCTGCGGCTTTTGCCGGAACGCGGCGGGAAGGCGGCTTCACTGCAATGGCGGGGCGTGGAACTGCTGGCCCAGCCCCGGGGCGAAGCATACCCG